>JAEEGK010005680.1_pt1 | contig 30161 bp, 24 predicted proteins | sample 8958771 | NCBI WGS metagenome assembly JAEEGK01 (sample SAMN16246547, study PRJNA631951) | gut metagenome | biome: gut microbiome; feature: rumen; material: SC-attached | host: Bos | place: Iran: Karaj | collected 2018-10 | reverse complement strand
CACAAGCGTCGTGCTCATAGTCAGGCTGGTAAAGCCCGTCATGTGTCTTTTGTGTCCTTTGTGCGCTCTTTGGTTGTTGAAGTTCGCAATGTGTCATATTATCCTTACTTTTACTTACATTCTGTTTGAAAATCGCTGCAAAGGTATATCATTTTGTAATTATAACCAAATGATTGCTTACTTTTCTTATATAAAAAATTGCTCTTTTTGACATTTTGCTCAATTTTTATGCTTATTTCATTCATTTTGAAATCTATCACATCCTTTCTCTTCTCCATACTTTACAGATTGTCATTTTTACAATTTTAATAGCATTCCGTTTTGTACTTCCCTATCTTTTTTGTACCTTTGCCATCGAAATGATCACAGCAAAGGAAATAATCAGATATATGGAGTCGCAGCAGGATGATGCGCAGCGACAGATCCTCATGCGGTTCTTCAAGACAGGACCTGGCGAATATGGTGAGGGCGATCAGTTCCTCGGGCTGAAGGTGCCTCAGACGCGCGAGGTGGTGCGGGCCGTTCCCAAAGATTTCCCCTTGAGTGAAATCCCTGAGTTGCTGAAGAGCCCCTGGCATGAAGTCCGTCTCTGTGGACTGTTGATCCTTGTGGCGAAGTTCGAACGGTTGGCTACCAAACGACTGGAAAACGATGAGGCTGCCATTCGCAGTCGCGATGAGATCCTGACGCTGTATCTGCAAAATGCCGAACAGGCCAACAACTGGGATCTCGTCGATCTCTCCGTCTCCAAGATCCTCGGCCACTGGCTCCTGCTGCCCTCGAATCTGGGCGACAGAGACTATAAAATAAAGGTATTAGACGAATTGGCCCAAAGCCCCTGCCTCTGGAAACAGCGCATGAGCATCGTCTGTTCGTGGAAGACCTCGCAGATGGGTGATCCTTCGTGGTGCCTGCGCTATGCCGAGATCCACCTCCATCATCCCCACGACCTCATGCACAAGGCTGTCGGCTGGATGTTGCGCGAGATGGGCAAAAGGGTAGGGATGGACCTCCTTCGCGACTTCCTCAGCCAACATGCCCACGAGATGCCTCGCACGGCCCTCCGCTACGCCATCGAAAAGATGCCCGAACCAGAACGCCAGCACTGGATGCAGACTTAGCAGAAGAATGACCCATGGACGATAAGCGATACCTCCTCAGCCTGATCCGTGAGGGCGAACATCAGCAACAGGACTTCAAATACCGTGTGGCTGATGCTTGCAAACTCGCCAAGTCGGTGTCGGCCTTTGCCAATACCGATGGCGGACGACTGTTGATTGGCGTGCGCGACGACGGTCATCTGTCAGGCGTTCGGAGCGAGGAGGAAATCTACATGATGCACCAGGCGGCCTACAGATACTGCAAACCCGAGGCCAGCATCAAATTTGATACCTATCACGTAACCCCGGATACGAGCAGTGGAGAACGGGGGCTCCGCACCATTGTCATGGCCACCGTTCCGCCTTCAACGAAACGTCCCGTCTGCGCCATCGACGAGACAGGACGCATGCGCGCGTACATTCGTATTAATGATGAGAACATCGTGGCCTCGCCAGTCCATCTGGCGCTCTGGCGCGAATCTCAGAAGCCTCAGGGGGTGATGCTGACCTACAACGATGATATCCGCCATCTGCTCGATGTGATCCAGGACCGGCTCACGCTGAATCAGATCGTCCGTCTCTCCCGTCTGCCCCGTCATAAGGTCATCACCCTGATGGCCCGCCTCATCCGTTTCGGCACCCTCCACTGGGAATACACAGGCCAACAGTTCCTATTTAGTCAATTTTACTAATGCACGGCTATCCTGACAAAATGACGCCTGAACAGGCACGGACGTTTCGCGATGATGTACTGAACATTGTCAGCCAGATACCTCGCGGACGGGTGACTACCTATGGGCATATCGCAGTATTGGCAGGTTGGCCGAGCCATTCGCGGATGGTAGGCCGAACGCTCCGCTATACGCCAGGAGCTGAAGAGTTGCCATGCCATCGAGTGGTCAACAAAGAAGGGCGCACAGCCCCAGGCTGGAGCCGCCAGCGCCCACTCTTAGAAGCCGAGGGAATCCACTTCAAGCCCAATGGTCATGTAGATATGGCGCGACATCTTTGGGAACCGCCAATGGAATAAAAGTCCTTTTGCGTGTCTATATCAGCGTCTTTGCCCACTCTGGAATATCTTCGGTGTATTGCTTGAAGAGTTGGCCGTCGATCATGCGGAACAGCAGGCAGGCATCAGCATCGTCGATAGAGTTATCGTAAATATACACACGGTCGGCTAAACCAGAACAACGCTTACAGTTTACAATGGACTTCTGATAGCGGGAGATGATTTTGGGGATAGGCACGTCATGACCTCCTTTCATCACGCGTTTGGCAATGCGAGAAGAATTAATAGAAGGGTGGTTAGTGGAAACAAAGAAGAGACGAATGAAATAACCAGCCTCCTTGGCGCGACGGATGAAATCAACTTTGCCCTCGGAAGATAGTACAGTCTCGAAGATGAGACTCTGTCTGTCGTGTAGGCATTGCTCGCGTTGCTGTTCGCAGTATTGAGCGGCTTGCATAACAGCCTCGGGCGAGTTCCAGTCGCCAAACTTATCCTGTGCTACTTGGTCAGGATTGATATAGACGGCATCCTCGATCCACTCGTGACGCAGAATTTTCGAGGTGATGGTTGTCTTGCCTGACCCATTTGGGCCAGCAATGATGATAAGGACGGGACGATGGTCAGTATAACTCATTGCTTAATAAGCTGTAGCGGCCTGTTTGATCTCCTCAAAAAAACGTTCGGTTGCCTCACGGTTTGATTCGCGTGCTTCCTCGGCTGCCTCATGCATCAGCTGGGCAAGCATCTCGTCGGTGGGTTCCTCAAGACTCGTCAGACGATAATTATCAATGGGCTGTGGTGTCATACGCTACAATTTTATTGATTTCGCTGGCAAATTTACGAATTTAATTTCAAATATAGCCCGAATTCACTGTTAAAGATGCAAAAAGAAGGACTGGTAGCTTTAAAAGTCTGCCAGTCCATTCGTTGGTTCTCAGCCGTTAGGCCTCATCCGTCAGAGCATGATCGGCCCCTGTCCCATGCAACTCGTGGTCGTGATGGCCGTCAGGAAGGCCGTGAGAGCGGCTACTACAACCTTCACCGCTACCTCAACAATGCGATTCGTCTTCATACGCATCAGATATTAAGGTCCGATCAGTTCTTGTCGAGGTCATCGCCACCATCACCCCCGCCGCCAGTGTTGCCACCACCGGTGTTACCGCCAGTGTTTCCACCAGTGCTACCACCACCTGAGCCGTTGTCAGTGCTGCCACCTGATCCGCTCGAAGGATTGTCCTCCTCGTCCTCCTTCTTCAGGAGGCTGTCCACGTTGATAAACTCGGCCTGCTTCAGGAACTGGCGGCTGCTGATGTTCTGCTCCTGCTCCTGTTCAGGCAGGAAACGGATGTGCAGACCGTCGATGTTCGAGCTGATGTTGAACTTGTCCTTCGTCAGCGCGCCGCCCTTCTTGCACTCCAGCGTGGTGTAGAACGTGCCGAGGCCCTCGATCTTCACCTTCTTCGAGTTGAGCAACATCTCCAACAGACAGCTGCGGAACTTCTCAAGCACGCCATACACGACGTCAGGGGTGTAGATCGATCCGTGCTCACTAATGTGATTAGCCAACTTACGGGTGTTCAAACTCTCCAGATACTTCACTCGGCCGTACCACTTGCCGAACGCACTGGAATGCTCATTCTGATTCTGGTACACTTCATAGATAATCTTCGCCATAATCTTGTGTTTTTCTACATGGTATAAGATTCATTCGGCCAGCTACATCGGGTGGCCGATTCCCGCTCAAAATGCACTGCAAGTGAAGTGCAAGGCGAGCGCAGAGGCAAGCTCGCTTGGCCTTTGCTGAGCCGCAGCCTTCACTCGTACTCGCATCTTCCAGAATGCGAGTACAAAGTTAATAAAAAAATCGATAAAATCCAAGTATTTTTCCAATTTGTTTTTAAATAATTTGAAATGTTAAAATCGGGTTTGGCAAGCCAACTCGGGGAGTCAAAACGCCCCGGCCTTGCGCGCTGGCGACGAAATTACTGCAATCTCATAGAATAAACTATTTATCGCCCTCCTTTCGTGCCATCGTGCCAACGTGCCATTTGATATATCGTAATCACCATAAATCTTGCCTTATTAATATTTATATATTATATTATATATTATAATATATAATATAATATATAAATATATAGAACTACTTCCACCCCGTCATCCCCCTAACCTAAAAAAAGAAAAATGATTTGGCACGATGGCACGTTGGCACGTTTCCCTGGGAGAACTTGTCTAAAAAATCTATAAAAAAAGCCTAAATTGATATGACACAGGCATTTTTTTTGTAACTTTGTAGCATGGTTATGATAAGAGTATTTTTAGTTGTCTCCCTGTTTGTGTCATCAATCAGTGTATATGCACAGACTGATTCTACCAAAGTAAACACTCTGAGTCTTGATCTGAATTTTATGACACATGGTGAGACTATTAGAGGCGGTTTGCCCTTGAACAGTGATGTTGAAGCGGAGGACAAGTCAAATTTCCTTCTTGGGCGTACTCGTCTGATAGTGGACTATTCACGCCCCTATTTGCAGGCTCATATGGTCATTCAAAACAAGGCTGTGTGGGGTACTAGTGGCAATCAGACTCTCAATCTCTATGAGGGGTGGGTTAAAGCAACGGCTAAGAATGGCCTCTTCGCACAGGTCGGTCGTATCGCCCTGTCTTATGACGATGAGCGTATCATCGGCACCAATGATTTTGCAATGGCCGCTTCGTCGCATGATGTACTACGAGTGGGGTACGAAGGTCATGGTCATAAGGCGCATGCCTTTTTTGCCTACAACCAAAATGCTTCTAATGTGTATAAGAGTACTTTCTACGAAGATGGTGCACAACTTTATAAGACCATGCAAACCGTGTGGTATCACTACGATGTTTCCAAATTTCCGTTAGGCGTATCATTGCTTTTCATGAATGTAGGATTGCAGGCAGGTGAGCCAGGAAATGAGAAGAAACCGCCTTCGACGGTGTACCAGCAGCTGTATGGCGGATACCTGAACCTTCACCCCAAGTTTCTGACGTTCGAAGGTGCATACTATAAACAGGGAGGTAAGTTTGTACATCCCGTGATGAAGACGGCAGGTAAAATTGACGCTTGGATGGCCAGCGCGAAAGCCACCATAACCCCCTCTGATGACTACGGCTTCATCCTTGGCTACGACTATCTGAGTGGCGACGATTATGTGCCCGTCATTCAACCAGGCGATATGGGTATGGTACTACATGATGTTTCAAAAGGCTTCACTCCCCTTTACGGCTCACTCACCAAGTTCTACGGTATCATGGACTATTTCTATGAAAGCGCCTATATCCACGGCTTTACGCCTGGTCTGCAGAACGCCTTCGTAGGAGTCTTCGGACGTCCCTTTGCCAAATTCGACTGTAGTGCGACCTATCACTACCTGGCTGTAGCGACAGAACTGGAAAAACTGAATAGCACGTTGGGGCATAGCGTCGATGTGACGGCCAGTTACAGCTTCACAAAGGACATCTCCCTCACGGCAGGCTACACCCTGATGTTCGGTACAGAAACGATGGAGCGTCTGAAACAGGGCAACTCCTCTAAGACGGCACGTTGGGGATGGTTCTCGTTGGTGATATCACCCAAGCTGTTTACCACGAAATGGTAAGGCAATCCTTGTTTTCAAAATAAACTTAATACCAAAAATTGCATTGGTTTACAAAATTGTGGTCCACAAACTTGTGTACTTCAGATTTTTTTATTATATTTGCACCCAAAATAACTGAATAGATATGGAAAAGGCATTCGTATATGGTATGTCTGTTGAGGGTGAAAACTTCACTGACAGAGTGAAAGAGACCAAACGGCTTAAATTGGACTTGGAGAATGGCATCAATGTCATCCTGGTATCACCTCGTCGAATCGGGAAGAGCTCTATTGTGCGGAAAGTCATGAAGGAGATGGCTGACACGAAGATCAAGATGGTGTTTATGGATATCTACGATTGTCGTAGTGAGTATGATTTCTATAACCGCTTTGCCTCCGAACTGTTGAAACAGACGGCTACCAAGACTGAACAGGTGATAGAGAACATCAAGAAATTCTTGGTTAGATTGACACCGAAGATTGCGTTTTCGCCAGAGCCGATGTCTGAGTTCTCACTGTCTTTGGGTATCACGCCCCAGAATTATCAGCCCGAAGAAATTCTGCAGTTGCCCGAGATGATAGGACAGGCCCAAGGCATTCATATTGTAGTGTGTATCGATGAATTTCAGCAGATTGGCGAGATGTCTGACTCACTGACCATTCAGAAACGTCTGCGTGGAATCTGGCAACATCAGCGTAATGTGTCTTATTGCCTTTTCGGAAGCAAGAAACACCTGATGACCAATCTCTTCCAGAATCGCAGGATGCCTTTCTATCAGTTTGGTGAGATGATGTTTTTAGACAAGATACCAACAGCAGACTGGGTGCCCTTTATCTGTTCCAGATTCGAGCGCCAGGGAAAGCATATCTCTGAGGAACTTGCAAAGAGGATATGCGAGACGGTAGATGGTAATTCCTCTTATGTGCAGCAATTGGCTTGGAATGTGTTGGCAGAAACGGAGCAAACGACTACAGAAGAAGATTTCTGCCGTGGTGTCGATGCCTTACTGGCCCAGTGCTCCGCCCTCTTTGAAGAGCAGTTGAAGGGATTGACAAGTTATCAGTTGAACTTTATTCGTGCGTTATGCGATGGTGTCACTTCAGACTTTGGCAGCAAAGCCATTTTGGAGTCTTACAATCTTGGTAGTAAGTCGAACATCTCACGTATCAAGGCTTCACTGCAAGACAAAGAAATGATTGATTTCGACAAGAACTCAGTTTATCTGGAAGATCCTGTTTTTAAGATTTGGTATAAACGGAATAAATAGAATAATTAGGAGAAATATTGTTTTCTTTATGTAAAATGGGATGTGCATCACTGCAAATCCCATTCTTACCTAACTAACTTATTAAAACTATATTATTACTGAGGTTGCAAAGGTACGAATAAGTGAACACACTTGAAGAGATTTATCTCAAAGATACGTGCTCGGCTTTGCCGCTTGCCTTAGCAAGAAGTTTTTCTGAAAGTTCCAAATTTTGGAGCAGCGAAATCAAAAAAAGTTTGTTTTCTTTGATGAGTCGTGACAAAATTCAGCAATAAGCTAAGGATTTTGGAAGAAAAATCGTCATTCCTATGTTATTTTCAAACTTTTCGCCCTTTTCTTTCTTTATTTCCAATTTATTTCTTACTTTTGCAGATGCATCGTGGTTGAAAAGACTGCAGTGCAAAGAAGAGTGATCTTTTCTTATGAGATAAAGCGTTTGCTATTGTTCTATTCAAATTGGAACCTAGGAAATTTCAATCATAAAAAGAGAACTGTAAGCAAGTTGCAACGACTCGCGAAAGCGAGGGCGTTTGGCTTGTTGTTCTCTTTGGCTTTCCTAGGGCCACAATTTGAGCAGGTCTGAACACCTCGCTCTTTTTTGTGCCCTAATGTTAGCCGCATTAAGAGGACGATAGGCTTGCGCTTGCTAACATAAAACAATAGCAAACTATGTCCAGAGGAATAGGAAAACAGAAAATACAAAGTCCATACTCTGCGGCATTTACGGCTGCTTCAATGATGTATAGGGAGATGAATGCCCTGATTCCACTGATGCAGGATGAGCATGCTCAGGATCTGATTAAACAGGAAATAGAGGAGAACCGTCTGATTCGAATTAACAGCCTGATGAGCCGTAAACGCGTGGTGTCTGAACTTCAACGACGATACAACTCAGTGCCCAAATCTTTTTGGGATCATTATCTCTCATTGAGCGAGAAAGCTCAGCGAGTGGCGCTTTTCTATGTCATACTTAAGACTTATCAACTGCTCTTCGACACACAGATCTGTGTGACATTGAACCTGTGGCGATCTGCCAGCGCAGAGTTACAAACCAGCGATGTGATGCTCTATCTCAATGAGTTGGCAGCGCAGGATTCTTTTGTGGATAGTTGGTCAGAATCAACGCGAAAGAAAGTGGCTACAACCTATATCCTGATGCTCCATCAGGCAGGGTTGATGAAGGATGATTCTTCTGCGCTTTGTCAGCCAGAATTGGATGATAATGATTGGATTGACTATATCCTTATGGGCGAAGCATGGTTCTTGGAAGCCTGTTTCCTGCCTACCTATCGTGTTACAGAACTAAAACAGAAAGCCAAATGAAGACGATGACAGTAGAACAGCTTTATGAGAAGCTCTGTAGCAAGGCTTTTCAGGATCCCCGAAATGGCGATCTTCACTACAACTACTTTATGTTCCAGTATGATGCTACCAAGGAGTACGACATGCTGCGCCAGATAGATGATATCCGTGAGAAGATTCGTCGCCCTAATAATAATGTCGATATCCTACTACTCGATCTTTTCGAGGAGTTCACTGCTTTCCTCGATGGACGTAGCTTTGGTAGGAAGTGGAACAGCTATAAGGATTATCTACTGAATAAGGAGCAAACCATGAAGAAAGAGGTAGAGTCGAGCCTTCGCGACCTCGCCAATAGCGATGACTTTATGCAGTTCCTGCACCAGCGCATCATGGCCCATGTGAGTAAGAATGATGACGAGATGATTCGCCCCTATGTCTTTGTCTATGGGGTGGGAGCCATGTTCCCATATCTGCGAGTCAACAACCTGTTGGTGCGCTATGAGGCCCAGAATAAGAGCAGTCTCTATAAACTCATCATCTTCTATCCTGGTGAGCAGAAAGGAAATACCTACAAACTATTTGGTAAACTCGAAGACGATCACACCTATCGAGCTAGCCTGTTAATTAACGAATAAAACAACTATTGCCCTATGAAGTTACAAGATATCTACAAGCGCAAAGTGACGGAAGAGTTGAACCCCGTTGTATCTGTATCAGACTATACACCAGATACAGTTAAAACAGAAATCAATGAATACGTCTTCACTGACGAGATTATCCATTATCTCTATATGGTACTGAATGCCATCCGCGAGGGAAATTATCATCAGAATGGTATTTGGATCAATGGTTATTTTGGTACTGGTAAATCTCACTTCCTGAAATATTTGAACTATTGTTTCATGTCAGAGTATAGGGATCAGGCTTTGGCTCGCCTTGAAGATGCAGTTTTAGAGCGTGATCCTTTGACTCATCCGGAGAGTCATAGTGATGTATATCCAGCTGATATGCGAGCCCTCAAAGAGTGGTTGAAGAATACTGAGATCAAGACGGTTCTTTTCAATATAGGTGATAAGGTGACAGGTGACAAACGCGATGAAGATGCCTCCTTTACCAAAGCTATCTGGCAGGAATTCAATAAGTTCCGTGGCTATAATCGTGAGAATATCGCTTTGGCTCAATACCTCGAAAAACCTTTGGCAGAGAAGGGTAAATTTGAGGACTTTAAACGCCTGATGGATGAAGAAGGTTTTGATTGGGAACATGACTGCCTGCAGTTGGCTGCCACTGAGATTGATTTTGTGATGGAGATAGCCAAACAGGCAGAACCTAGTCTCAGTTATGACACCATCAGAGAAAATATCAAAACAAACAATATCTCACTGAGTGTTGAAAATCTGACAGCAGAACTCAATCATTATATCAAGAGTTGTGGTGACAATTATCGCCTGCTGTTCTTCATCGATGAGATCAGTATGTTTATTGGTGGCAAGCGCCAGTTGTTGTTACAACTCCAGCAGATCGTAGTCCGTATTCAGGAAGATTGCAGTGGTAAGGTGTGGTTAGGTTGTACAGCTCAACAGGATCTTTCTGAATTGGTAGATAGTATTCAAGTTCAGAATACGGCTGACGACTATGGTCAGATTAAGGGACGTTTCCCTGTACGTGTTGCCTTGAAAGGTGCCAATACAGAGTTCGTCACCAAGAAACGTGTGCTGGGTAAGGAAGACGCAGCTGTCCAAGTAATAGGCAAACTGTATGATCATAACAGGGATGCCATTTCCAATCAGTTTAATCTGCCAACATCTTATAATGGCTTTAGTGATAAAGAGGACTTTATCAGCTATTATCCCTTCGTGCCTTATCAATTCCAGTTGTTGATTCAGGTGTTCGACTCGTTTGTTACCAAACAATTTGTAGATAAAGAGGTAAAGGGTAATGAGCGCAGTGTGCTGAAGATCACCCACAATACGGTTTATAACACACGTGATGAGGAGGTTGGCAAGTTTATCTCCTTCGACCAATTCTATTCTGCCATGTTCGAGGCTGGTTTGCAGCCAAAGGGTCGCAGGGCCAGACGCAATGCAGATAGCGTGATTGTGAAATATCAGGATGTAGATTTTGGAAAGCGTGTGGTTGATGTGCTCTATATGATTTGTAATATCAGCGAGAACGACCAGATGCTCTTCCCTGCTACGATTGATAATGTGGTAACCTTGCTGATGACAGATATCGATCAGAACCGTTTGGAACTGAAACAGAAGGTAGAGCGGGTGCTGGAGTTCCTGAAACAAGAGAGTATCATCCGACTGATCTTAGGTAAGGATGGCGCACCTGACACCTGGCAGTTCTATAGTGAGGACGAGTCAGAGGTGGCCAGTCTGATTGCCAATCGCAGACCCGATAACTACTTCATGGCAGAGCAGTTTAATAAGATATTCAACAGTTATCTCAGTTTTTCCAATAAGGAGGGTTATTGTGGTAGCAACTTCTCTGTAAGTCTGAGCATCCTGGGTCGTACCTTCTTTGGTACCAATACAGATATCCAAGTAGAACTGGTGATGCAGGCAGATACGGATGATGCCAGCAACTATGCCTTTACTTTCAATAAGGATGCACGTCGACTGGTATTCTTCATGGCGCCAGGCTATAAAGACAGGCAGTTGGTAAACGACTTCTATTGGTATTGTCAGGTGGAAGACTACCTGCAACATGCCACCAATGAGAGTGAACAGCGCACCAAGACCAATAATGCCTTTAGAGAGCAGGCTGCTGAAATCAAGAAGAATCGCATTGAGAAACCTCTGCGTGAAATCTTTGATAACTGTCAGGTGATTGGTGGACAGAATGTCTTCACGTCAGCAGAACTGGACATGAAGAAGGGCAACGAAAAATATAAGGCTGCCTTGCAGGCCCATCTGGCAGAAATCTATAAATATGCCAAGGCTGTCTCTACACCAGAATATCCTACGAATGCAGCTGATTTACGTCAGAAACTGCTCAATCCCCAAGTCGAAGCTGAGATGTCCATGCCAGAGCAGGTCGTAGAGAACTTCCTGAATCAGCAGGGCCACGATACGGCAGTGACAGATGTAGTACAGAAATTCAGTCAAGCCCCCTATGGTTGGAATGAGTTCTGTACGCTTTATGTGCTGAATAAACTGGTGGTGCGTCGCAAGCGTGCCTTCATGTATAACAATAACCCCAATGTCGATCGTAAGACGGTAGCTGATAATCTGCAGAAGAACAAACCGCTCTTTACAGTTACTACAGCTCAGGAGATTCCGCAGGATATGGTGAACAAGTTCACTGCTGCTTGGAAGAACATCTTCAAGATGGTACAGGTCATGCCCAGCGATGCACAAGAATTGTTTGATTTCTGTAGACTTGGTGATAAATCGCCTATCCTCCATAACAACTACGAAGGCAATGCTCGTAAACTCTCTGAAGCAGGAGCCGGACTCTTGGCGCAGACGCTTTATGATATGCTCGATAAGATGAAACAATGGCGCGAAACTCGCGACATTAAGGCATTCTTTAGCATCTTCATCGATGGCGAACAGGAGATCGCTCAGCAGATTGATAACTGCACACGCATCAATGGTTTCTGTCAGGATCAACTTTCTAAGTATGCTGATATCCTTTCTTATGTGAATCATAACGAGGGTAACTTTGAGTTCCTGGGTACTGACGAGCGCCAGTTGGCTAGTGAACTGAAGAAGATTCAGAGCGAAGCCTGGCCCATCGACAAGATGCCTGTCTACAATAAGCAAAAGCGCAATGTAGAAGGAGCCATTGGCGAGGTACGCGAAAAGATGGTTGATGAAGTGAAAACAGCTTATAATGAATGTTATGCACAGTTAGAGCAGCTTACCAAGAACCTTGGCATACCAGAGTATCGCCTGCCTGACAAGGAAGCAACTGTCTCTACTAAGACACGTACAGAGAGTCTGCATGCCCTCAAACTCTATGCTGATACCTCAGAGTTCTTTAACCAACAGGTAGAAAAGATCAATAAGTATGCTGAGGAAAAGAATAAGCCCAAGGTGGTGAGTGTCAATCTGATAACTCGTTCAAAGACCATCCGCTCAGAAGCTGATGTTGATGCCTATCTGGCAGACCTCAAAAAGCAGATCATGGCCAAGATCAATGGTAAGGACGATGTCATCATCCAATAACTCTCAATTTTCAATCTTCAATTTTCAATTTGAAACATGGATACAGGTAGGATTAAGCAGTTTGCGATAGAATCGCGCAAGATATTGAAGGAAGGTGTGATGCAGCGCATCAGGGCCTTAGGTTTCGATGAACAAGGCCAAACCCCAGATGTACCAGAAAAGGTACAGGGAGGTACGCGCTACCAAGGTCGTATGATCGAGAATGAGCGATTCTACGATTCATGGATAGCCCTCAATGAACATATTCAGAAGGTAGGGGTGAAATCAGTCTATGAAGAGGCTGCCTATACCTGGTTCAATCGTCTGATAGCCATTCGCATCATGCAGAAGAATGACTTCATTGAGCCTGTCCTGAGTTATGATAATCCTGAGATCCGTGTGCCCCATATCGTTAGCGAAGCTCGTAGAGGCCATGTCATGTGTGCATTGACAGATGATGAGCAAAACAGACTGCGCGCGCTCCTAATGGATGATACCAAAACGCAAGAGCAGTTTGCACTCTTGATCATCGCCTATTGTCGCGAGAACGCTGTCATCAGCAAATGCTTTGGTGGTATTGCCCAATACCTTGAACTCTTATTGCCAGACGATATTCTATCTCAGAATCGCTTCATTGATCTTCTGAACAATACCAATGAGTACATCACTGACGAGCAGTTCCGTTCTGCTGAGTTGATAGGTTGGCTGTATCAGTTCTACATCTCTGAGCGAAAGGATGAGGTGTTTGCATCCTTCAAGAATGGCAAAAAGGCTGAAGCAGAAGATATCCCTGCTGCCACTCAGATCTTCACGCCAAACTGGATTGTAAAGTACATGGTGCAGAACACCGTTGGTCGCATCTATCTTGATAATAATCCATACTGTCCATTAAAGAAAGACTGGAAATACCTTGTAGAGCCTGCAGAAAAGACTCCCAAGGAGGCCATTCTGAATATCGATGATCTTGCAGAATTGACGCTTGCAGACCTTGCTTGCGGCTCTGGTCATATACTTGTAGAAGGCTTCGACATCCTCTATAGCCTCTATATAGACGAGGGCTATAGTCGCTACGATGCCATTAAGAACATTTTTACCAAGAACCTAACAGGTATTGACCTCGATACGCGAGCCAAGCAATTAGCAACCTTTGCATTATTGCTGAAGGCAGCGCAGATCGATCCAACCTTCCTCGATGGCGAGGTGATGCCTCGAGTTTACGATATGCCAAAGGTTGACCGTTATACGTGGAAAGACCTGAATGGCCACATGACTTGCGCTTTGCAAATTGAAGGTCCCAATGAAAAGGTATCTGAAGAAATAGATGATTGCTTCACCCTGATGGAGCAGGCACAGAACCTTGGTAGTATCATGAAGTTTAACATCTCTGATGCTACACGAGGGTTCATCAAGAAGTGTGTAGAAGAGCAGAATCTCCAGCATAAATTTGAAGACTCGTTCGCAGACCTCTTCCATGGATTCAATATTATTCTCGCGTTGACAGAGAAATATGCAGCCTTATCAGCTAATCCTCCTTATATGGGAGTTGGTAATATGAACAATAACCTTAAGCAATATCTTGTTAAGAATTATGCTGATTCGAAATCTGACCTTTTTGCTGTTTTTATAGAGAAGATGATTTTTTCTTTGAAGAATAAGGGTAGAATGGGCTGTATTACTATGGAGGCTTGGATGTTTTTGTCTTCATATGAAAAGCTCCGCCATAAATTAATTGATAATTATTTCATAGCATCATTGTCACATTTCGGTTGGCATATTATTGGCATTGCATTTGGTACTGCAATGACGATATTTGAAAAGAATAGGTCATTAGGAAGAAAAGGTGAATATTCATATCTTACTATCGATGATATAGATAAAGATAATAATATCCCATTAATATTTCCACTTAAAAATAATGGAAGATACGCAGTTGTTTCACAATATAATTTTGAGAAAATACCAGGTAATCCAATAGGCTATTGGGTAAGTCAAATATTAATTAACGCATTTTCTTCAAGCCCATCTCTTTCAACTGTTGCTAATACGCGTATTGGCCTCGTTTCTGGTGATAACCCACATTATCTTAGGTATTGGAGAGAAGTTTCAACATACTCTCTGAGTTTTTTTAATGAAAAAGGGAGATGGTTCCCGTTATCAAAAGGAGGGGTGTTTCGTAGATGGTATGGTAATAATGAGGTCGTCATAGATTGGCAGGATAATGGATATGAATTGAAAACCCGAATGGCAGATAATGGCAAAAGATTACTTGCTCATAATTTTAATGGTGAATATGCATTAAAAGAAGGAATAACTTTACCTGCTATTTGTTCTGGCATTTTTAGTGCGAGAATACAACCTGAAGGTTTTTTCTTTGATAGTGCTTCAACAAACACTTTTCTAAAAGATAAGAAGGATATTAATTATGTTTTGGGTTTGTTAAATACAATCATAGTAAGGAAAGTTCTTGATATCGTAAATCCAACTTTAAATATCTTGCCTGGATATATTGATTCTATCCCCTTTATTTATTGCGAATCTAAATCCGATATCATTTATAATCTTGTGCATCAAAACATTATTATATCTAAGTTGGACTGGGATGCTCACGAAACCTCATGGGACTTTGAGGAAAATCCATTATTGAAATGTAATGATGTTGAAATAGAAGAAGAGGGCGAAACGGTTCATTTAGGAGTAGCCTCAGGTCCTCTGAAAGTGCAATATGAACATTATAAAGCAGAATGGACTCAGAAGTTTAAACAACTCCATGCTAATGAAGAAGAGCTGAATCGCCAGTTTATAGAGATCTATGGTCTGCAAGACGAACTGACACCAGATGTTCCTCTGGATGAAATCACCATTCTGCAACAAGGCGAGATCTCAATAGAGGATAATCAAATCAAATGGCATGCTGATGTGGTGATGAAGCAACTGATCTCTTACGCCATTGGATGTATGATGGGACGCTATCGCCTAGATAAGAAAGGCCTCTGTATCGCTCATCCAAATCCTGATGAATCAGAATACGCTCCTTATCAGTATCATGGCGAAACCTTTGAGATAGACGAAGATAGTATCATTCCTTTGATGCCAAAAGATTCGCGTTTTGATGATAATGCAGTGAATCGCCTGACAGACTTCATCAAGATTGTGTTTGGCGTAGAAACGCTGACAGACAACATGAACTTCCTTGAAGAAAGCCTGGGCAAATCAGTAGAGCAATACCTGATTAAGGATTTCTGGAAGGATCATAAGAAAATGTACCAGAACCGTCCTATCTATTGGCTGTTCTCATCAAAGAAGGGTGCCTTCCAAGTCATCGCCTACATGCATCGCATGAACAAGTACACAGCAGAGACCATCCGAAACAAGTACCTGCTGCCCCACATTGACTATCTGCGTCAGGAGCTGGCAGGGCTCGACAGTCGTATCACCGCTCTTACACCTCAGGAGCGCAAACTCTATCAGAAGTTGCAGAAAGACTTAGAGGAGTGTATGGAATACCACGATCGTCTGCACTCAGTCGCAGACCAACAAATCGACTTCGATCTCGACGATGGCGTAGTAGTAAACTATGCCAAGTTTGGAGATGTCCTCGCTAAGTTAAAGTAAAAACTATAATATTTCAATAACTAAAAATCGGAAGGATATGAGTATTGTTAGATTCCTGATCAAATTGCTTGCTGGATATGATATCGTGGAAAGTGAAGAAAAGTTGAGATTGTCTTGGAGTAGGGCAATAAAGGATTATGAAGATCAGAAAAGGAATAATGATGTTCAGAAAAGAAATATTGCAGATCTGACGGAAAGGAATAGTAATCTAAAAGAGGCTGCGGAAAGAAATTATGAACAGCTCATGTCCAAGACAAGGGAACTGGATGCTGCTAAAAATGAAATTGAATCAAGAGAAAAGGAATACGAGAGAATCTGCAATTACCTCACTACAAGGCAAGAAGAAATTAATAGATTAGAAAAAGCTGTAGATGAACTGAAGGCTAAAAACAAAAGTAATCAGAGCACTATTATGAATCATGTTAAGAAAATCAATGCCCTTGAAGTAGAAATTAAAAAAAATGGTGAAGATAAAGATGTTTTATCATCTCAATTAGAGACAATACAATATGAAAAAGCAGATTTGTTGAGTGTACAAGATAAATTGAAGAGCAAAATAGCCGCATTGGAACAGGATTTAGAGGGAGCATCGAAAGTTAAACCAGAAGAGATAAGAGAGCTTGAAGCCCAGATTCAGGACAGAGAAGAGACCATTCAAGCTAAGAATAGAGAAATTGAAATTTTGAATCTTCAGAAAGAAGAAGACAAGAAGCGCTTTGATGAAGTATGTAATGAACTTGCTTCTGTAAAAAGTGAAAAAGATGCGTATAATTATCAAATTAATGAATTAAAGAATCAGAATGAGAGCCTTCGTAAGAATGAAGCAACATTAATGCAACAAGTTTCTGAACTTGAAGCTCAATTAGAAAAGATAAAAGAAAAGCAAGGCTCTGCACCTAAAGAACCAGAGTCTAAGTCAGAACCTTGGTATGTACCAGAGCCAGAGCCTGTGCCAGTACAGGAGCCTGTGCCTGTATTGGAACCACATACTGCTCCAGAACCAAAACAGATACCAGAGCCAGAGCCTGTGCCCATACCAGAGCCAGATCAAGATCCAAAACCCGTTGATGGTGAAAAGATTAACAAATCGACTAAGCCTCAAAAAGTAAAGAGGAAGGAGGTTGAGGCTATTGAGATGAGTGATGGTAGTATTGTGGATATGCCCGAGATTACCAATGACTCTAATAGATTGACACAGCGAACTATCGAATATGTGTATGATGAAAATGGAAAGACGGTTTATGCTGATGAATTCTTTGATCGTAGTGCAGAAGAGATAGCTCAGGTCAGCAGAAAAATGTCAGAAGCGGAGAAGATCGGTGCTATTTATTGGACATGTGGCCTCTGCCATCATAGAATTAAAATTGCACATAGGACACACAATGGAAGGGAATCATTGTTCTTTGTTCATGCAAACAGAAATCATTATTGTCCGTGGCTTAAAAAAGCTACAAGTTCAAAAGACGCAATCCTTGAAGAAGAAAATCTCTTGGCTACAGATGAAGTTGTAGTAGAAGAAACAATTGAAGATCGTAAAACAAAGAGCAGAGAACTTAAAGAGAAGATATTTGCTATACTAACTTCTTCTGCTAGTGAAGATATGGGAATTAGTGATGTGCAGATGGATGAAATTATTCGAAGTAATGTACCATATATGAGATGGCGCAGGCCTGATATCTCATTTAGTTACAATGGAAGGAAAATAGTGATTGAACTTCAAAAGAAGAGTCATGGTCTTGATTCAATCGTGGACAGAGACGTATTCTTTAGATTGAATGATATCCAAATTCTCTGGGTATTTGGTAGCGATAGTGACACTTCTTATGAATACATGCGACAACTGAATTATAAGAACACAATGTTTGATAATCATCGCAACGTATTTGTATTCGACAAAGAAGCCCAGGAAAAGAGTGAAGAGGAGTATATTCTATATTTGAAATGCAATTGGTTGAATGATGATGATAAATGGCATTTCAGAATTGAGAATTCTGGAACTAATGGTAAACTTGTAAATATTCAGGAGCTTACCTATGATGACGAGTATTGTAAGCCATTCCATTATGATGCAAATGAAGAGTATTTTGCCAAGAATCCAGAGGCTCGTGTCGCCTATTTGGCCACAAAGATGAGTCGAGAAGAGTTGAAAAAAGCCATTGAGGAGAAATGGACAAGAGATTCTAATTACGAGGATGCTATGGCGAACATGCGCCAGCGTAATTTAAAAGCAACACCATATTGCGTGCAAGGTTTATGGGGATTCAGGTTCAATACAACAGTTATCATTCCTCCTATTTTTACAGTAGAGCCAAAAGATTTATTCAATGGTTATTATCTTGTAAATCAAGGAGGTAATTTAGGTATAGTAAACTACTATGGCCAAAAGAAAGTGAATTGGGATGGTATCATCGATTGTGATGATATGAACTATGATAAGGATAATAAGCGAATCCTATTTGCTCGAGATAATGAATGGGGTGTAGCCAACCTTGAAGGCGTAGAATTGATACCTCCATATTATGATACGATTCAGAACTGGAATACGAATGTTTATAGGGTTAAAAAGGATGGTAAATGGGGGCTTGTTGATATTGACGACAACATGCTGACAGAGTTACAATTTGAAAATATTGGTGATCTCAAAAATGGCTCTGCACCAGCAACAATAGCTCATCCAACAAAAACATGGAAGACTGTCTCTGGCTATATAGATGAGGCTGGATCCAAGATGATATCACAAAGGGATAATCAGAATGATGGGCGCGTTTTAGTAGAATCATTTGAATTATGGGGCATAATGACTAATAATGGAGAGTTTATTGTTCCCTGTATTTATGACGAGATACTGCCATGGGCTGACAATTTATATCGAGTTAAGGAGGATGGTAAGTGGGGAGTGCTTAACGTTGAGGACCACTCTTTCATACTTCCAACGAAATATGATTCTATTAGTGCGCAAAATGGTGGTATAGCTAAAGTAGTTTTTGCCAATGTTGAAAGTTCTATTGACATAAATGGTAATGAAGTGGCTCAAGAGGTCATCGAATTACAGGGTGGATTAAAGAAGACAAAGGTCGCTGGCAAATGGGGCATTATTGATGCCAATGGTGTGGAAATTATTAAGCATCAATATGACGAGATAGGGGCATTTAGAAGCCGAATGATTGGCGTTATTAATAGTAAATTAATAAAATTGGATGCAAATTATAAATATCCTATATATATAAGTGGAAAATTCATCAACTCAGAAGGGGATCACTATTACTTTAATATAGGAGGTGTTACTTGTTCGATTGCACATAGAGCTGTAGAGTATCATGGAAAAACCATATCAGAATTATGTAACTCAGATATGGTATGCAATAAATTTGGATTTTTCAATTTGTTATTTGGACAAAATTCTTATATACTTTCGATATTAAAGGAAGAGAATTTGACAAGAGAATTGACACATGGAGATGGAAAAGAAGACTTTGAGAATGGTGAAGAACTGATAGGAGTGATTACATCATTCAAAGAGTATCCAAAGTATGGCGGTGGATTAAGGAGAACGAAAGCAATGGTGAAATTCCCTGATGGAAGGATTTCTATGGTTCCTAGACGATTCTTTAAATCCTCTAAAACTATTAATGATTATGAAATAGGAGATTCGATAAGCCTAAAAAAGAATGGATTTGACGAAGAACTTGATCAGACAATATGGATTGTAAATGAATAATTATGAGCATACAAGAAAAGATATATCGCTACTTTGAGCAGTACCCAGATTTGCATGTGCTGTTCCTGTTCGACCCCAATAATGTGCATAGCATGGAGTTGATGGGAGCGCAGTGGCCTGAAAACTTCCTCTATGAGACGTATGATGGCTGTGCGTTTGCGACGAAATGCAAGATGCATCAGGAATGGCTTGGCAAGAAAGTGGTTTTGATTATTCCAGAGAAGTCAGAACCTAAGAACCATCAGGAAAGACTCGACTTTGCTCTGATGGGAGAATTGACTGCTAATGCAGTATTCCAGGAACAGGGCTATCAGGAGTTTATGCAACAATATGGCCTGCGTGAAGAACTGGCAACCTTTGTGGACAGGCACATGGAAGAGCTGAACAATACGAAAGTTAAGACTGCGCTGGAACCTTATCTGAATCGTGATATGTTCACGATGGATGTGGCTCAGAGAGCGATACTTTCTGTTTATTTGGGGCAAGAAATTACACTTTCTTGGGAGGATATCTTTATCAGATTGTTTGTGATCTGTGGCGCTGATAATGCAAAACGCTCTATAGACTTCTTTAATAAATTGAAGAAGAAGCCAGATTTGGAGAAAATACTCTCTGAAAGGCTGATGGATCTATCTGGTCAGACTTTTGAGATAAATACCAACGAGAAAATCAAGAAGGTGGCAGAGTCGATTAAGTATAATGCCATCACAGAATTTTTACCTGAGATTAGCGCTGATGATTATAAGGCCTATAAGATAACGAGCCAACCAAAGATAGAGAAAATCAATCGCCTGTTAGAACGTGTAGCCCAGATGCCTAAACTGGAGAAGCCATTTACCACAGCACTGATGAAACTTTCAAAGGATATTCGCGAAGAGGAGATTATCAAGTGGTATGGATGGGATGCCAACTATCACTATGTGAGCGATGAACTATGTTGGCCCATTATCGCACAATTGGCAGATGGACAGATTGAAGCCGATCCTGTAAAAGCTAACAGCAATCTGAGAGCGCTGAAACAGAAGAAGGCTGATGATAGTGTGGTGGTGCCTGCTATCGACTATCTGAGCCAGTTGGCTTTCTATTACGAGAAGGCAAAGGCTATTGGTAGCTTAGTGCTGAATACGCCTGATGACTATGTTAAGTTCTATACAGAGCGATTCTATCTTATAGACCAATACTATCGTCTGGCAGTAGAGACGTTTTATCAGTTGAAATTGTCTGAAATGCCTATAAGCAAAGTGCTTTATAAAACAAGAGACGGCTTAAATGAACATTATGCAAAGATTACAAACCTGCTGAACTTGGAATGGACCAAGTGTCTCAAAGAAAAGGGTGATGGTTTTAAATCTATATCACTAAGCAGACAATACAACTTCTACAAAGATAATATTGAGAATAGTCAGAATAATGTAACTGTTATTATCAGTGATGCTCTTCGCTATGAAATGGCAGAAGAACTTATGGAAAAGTTAGGCACAATTAAACATAGCGCAAGAATGGAAGCGATGCTTGGTACTCTGCCTTCAGAGACTAAATTTGCAAAGTATTCGCTCTTTCCTTATTCTGAGTTAGTGCTTGATGGTCCTGATATGAAGATTGATGGTGAGTGTACGACAAATATATCAAAGGAAAAATGTACCGCTCAACTTGCTAAATTTAAAGACGGGGCTTTATGTGTTAGCTTTGATAAGGTTAAGAATTACTCTGATGAAAATAGAGCCAACTATTTCAGAGGCAGACCTGTAGTTTATGTATTCCATGATACGATTGATGATACAGGTCATAATGACAATCCTTCACGAACGGTTAATGAATGTAGAACTTCTGTGAATGAACTTAAGGAATTTATTGGAAGACTGCATGCATCGTATAATGTCACCAATGTTATCTTAACTTCAGATCATGGTTTTTTGCTGAACGATATTGATTTTAAGGAGAAAGATAAACACCCCGTAAAAGAGGATTTTGTAGAGAAGAAGACAAGGTATTATCTTACAAGAAAAGATGATGATGCTGAGGGCGCTACAAAATTCAAATTAACAGAAGTCTCTGCGATGACTGATTATACGATGTGGGTGGCTGCACCTTCTGGCACAAATCGTTTTTCTGCACCAGGAGGATATAGCTTTGCACATGGTGGCGCATCGCTTCAAGAACTCTTGATACCTGTAATATATAGTAGTCGTAAGAAAACTAAGGGTAAGGAAAAGGTTGGCGTTTCTGTGCTGGAGGCAAATCTGAGGATGACATCAAGCAGGCTGAAGTTTACTGTAATTCAGAGTGAAGCAATCTCCGAGGATTTGCAGGGAAGAACCATCCAATGCGCTGTGTTTGTGGGTAATGATCAGGTGACAGCATGGAAGGATGTAACGCTGAATAGCAGTGATGAGGAGAATGTAAACAATCGCTTGACGAGTGTAGAACTAATGCTGAATGTGCAGACTGATGCAAACCTGATGGAACTGCGCATCTATGATAAGGATGATGACAGCAAACTGAATCCGCTGGTGAAGAAGGCTGTGATAAATAAAACATTGATAGAACAAGATTTTTAAGATATGGACAATCTGGAGACTAAAATCATTGAGGCATTCGAGGGCAAAGTGGTGCGTAAAGACCTGGCTTTTGAGGTGAAGGGTGGACTGCCTGTTCCTACCTATGTGTTGGAATATCTGTTGGGACAGTATTGTGCCAGCAATGATGAGCAGATCATTCGTGAGGGTGTAGAGAAGGTGAAGGATATCATTCGCAACAACTACATCAATCGTGCAGAATCAGAAGAGGTAAAGGGTAAGATCCGTGAGAATGGACGATTCAGGATTATCGATAAGATTTCTGCAGTGCTGAATGAGAAGAAAGACTGCTATGAGGCTGAGTTCGCAAACTTGGGTCTTCGTGGTGTGCCTTTGGCTACAGACTTTGTGACAAAGAATCCCAAGTTGTTGTCTGGTAATGGTGTGTGGAGTATTATCACGATAGGCTATCTGGCTGGTGATGATGTGCCCACTCGCTGGGATGTGCAGACATTGAAACCTATCCAGATCTCAAATATCGACTTGAAGGAGTTTATAGATCAGAGAGCTAAGTTTACCACTGAGGAGTGGATCGACTTTATGGTGCAGACTGTTGGATTGAATCCAGAACGCCTAAATCGTAGGGAGAAGATGATTGTGTTGGCCAGATTGCTGCCATACGTGGAGAACAACTACAACTTTGTGGAACTTGGCCCCAAGGGAACTGGTAAGTCGCATGTGTACCAAGAATTCTCACCTTATGGTGTTTTGGTCAGTGGAGGTGATGTAACTTCTGCACGTCTGTTCGTGAAAATGTCTGGTAATAAGGAGATTCTAGGCCTTGTGGGCTATTGGGATCTGGTGGCATGGGATGAGTATGAGCAGCAGAAGGGTAAGAATATTGATGCTGTGATGATAGACACCATGCAGAACTACCTCGCCAATAAGTCGTTTAATAGAGGTAAGGGGAGTCATGAGGCATCAGCTTCGATGTGTTTTGTTGGTAATACGAAGCACACCGTTCCCTTTATGCTGAAAAACAGCTATCTGTTTGAATCTATCCCTACGGCCTTTATCAAAGGCGCTTTCTTGGATCGTATTCATCTGTATAACCCAGGTTGGGAAATGAAGATGCTGAAGAAAGACTCCTTCACCAAGGGATTTGGTCTGATTACTGACTATATCTCAGCTGTGCTGCATGAGATGCGTAATCTCGACCTATCTGCACAGATGAACAAATATGTGAAGTTCAGTGGTACACTCTCTGAACGTGACCATCTGGCTATCAGAAAAACGTTCTCTGGTATGATCAAGTTGCTATATCCTGATGGAAATTATACAGAAGAAGAGGCGCTTGAAATCATCGAGTTTGCAGCTGAAGGCAGAAAGCGTGTGAAGGACCAGCTGTATATTATCGACGAGACATTCCAAGCAGAGCCTGCTAAGTTTGAATATGAGTTGCTGCGTACAGGTGATGTGGTAAAGGTGAAAACGCTGGAGGAGATAGAGAATCCTGTAAGACCTGAGGCTACAGCGGTAAGTGATGATGATGCAGAGCCCTTTGTAAACAAGGGCGATGAAGAACCTGCAGAAAAAGCCCCAAGACCAAGAATCGTAAGATTGAGAGAAGGAATGACTGAGGTTCGTATGAATCAAAAGGGAGTAACTTATCGTACGCTGTTTGGTGATTATCTGAAAACTGCTCATAGAATCAATATCGTGGATCCATACATCAGGGCTCCCTTTCAGATAGATAACCTTTTGGAGTTGATTCAGACAATCAGAGAGGTGAATGATAACCCTGAAGAACTGGTGATACATGTCAGCACACAAAATGACGACGATAAGGTGCCAGAGATGATTGATGTCTTTGATGGACTAAAAGACGAACTGCAAGGTTATGGCGTGGAATTCTCATATGACTTTAAGGCTGATCACGACAGATGGATCGAACTTGATAATGGTTGGAAGATTGTCCTCTCAAGAGGTCTGGATATCTATGAGAAGTTTGACAGGTTCTCTTTAGGGAATATTCGCCAAGGCGAGCGCAGATGTAGAGCATTTAATGTTGTTTACCAAAAGAAGGATATACAATAAGTGTGGCTAAGAAATATTTAAAAACAATAGAAGTCGTAAAGCAGACGGGCTGCTCGTATGATGAGATATTAGATCTTGTCAGAACTAACGTATTATCTGGTTATAAAACAAAAAGGGGTCATTGGCGATTAAGTATGGAATCAGTTCAGAAGCATTTTGGGATTGTGATAAACGAACCCTCAACAGTCAAGGCTCCAAAGTCATCAAAACGAGATAAAGATGATAAGTTAATCTGTGGACATACAGCAAGAAAACACCTTGGATGCAGTAAAGCGGAGTTTGAGATTCTAGTAAATAAAAGCTTAATCCAAGCTTTCCGTGATGAATATGGGCGGTGGAGAGTGTCAAAAGAGAGCGTTCTTAATTATGCTGAAAGATCTCTTTTATCCAAAGAAACGCGTCTTATTATAAATGAGAATCACTATCAGGAAGTGATACAAAGAATATGTGCTGCTAAGTCGTCCATCAAGATTATGACGGGAGATTTTAAACGCTTTAACCTGAAGCCAACAGAGGAGCAAGGAATAGACTATAAAGACGGAGTGCCATTCATCAAGTATCTTATGGAGAAAGCTGTAGATGGGGTTTCTGTTCAGATAATATGTTCCAGACCGTCACCATTCTTTATGGATGAATGGCAGGAGTATTATCAACAAATGAAGAATCCAATACTATTTGAATTTAAGTTTTGCGTGAGAAATCACTCAAAGGTCATTATCGTAGATGATATGTTGGCTTATGTCGGATCAGCAAATGTGACTCCAGCAGGATTAGGACAAGGTATATTTACACCAGGAAACTTTGAGGCTGGAATCATTACTGAGAATAAAGAATTGGTTTCATCTGTTATAGCTCTTTTTTCAGAGATATGGTCAAGTAAGAGTTGTTTAAATTGTCACAGAGCTGACAAATGCCAAGAATAGAAAATCTCTTAAAAGATATTAAATAGGAGAAGGGTGTCCTGCGTTTTGGGACAGGTTAGTCTTATTTTTCGCGCTGTGTAATTTATAAATTTAAGCGTTATGATAGAAAATTGGATTTTAGCTATCCTCTGGATTGCAGTCGCCATTAAGTGTTGTTGGAAGTAAATGTGTTTGTTGTAAAGAGTAAAAATAGTGGGGCTCCTTTTGAAGCCCCACTAACCAATAATAATAAACTTAAAAATTCGATGAAAAACCGTCATCACGACGGCCAATCAAAACAATACCGAAACTTTTAAAGAGGCGAGCATCACTGCTGGCTTGACTCTACTATTAATTAACGAGGCGTAAAATTACTGCAAAATCCTGAGACCACCAAGGATTTTTGGCTTTTTTAGCAGAAGAGTTTGGAGGGGTTTCAACACAGGGGACACACCTTGGATTTTTTTTGCAAGAAAATAATCGTTGTATCTGTTTGGGCTTCAAATGGTTTGGGCGTTTGGGCGAAACGGGCTGAAAAAATAGTGGCGAAAAACCTTTGTAGAACGGCATAAAAGCTGTAATTTTGCACCTCGAAATTAAAAAAAAACAGCAAAAAAGCTAAATATAACATTATTAATATCTAAATAGAAATATGAAGAAAGCAGTAACAAATGCTCGTAATGTGTTTAATTGCGAGGCATTCCATCTGGAGCATATCACCAACATGGATGAGGTGAGACAGCTCTTGAAGTACGAGATGTCGGATTTACAGATTATCGTTAGTTCACCTGAAGATTCTGGCTATAACCTTAGTGATGACGAGATGACTCCACCTCTATCAAAGGAGGAATTGGAATATGGCTTTCGGCTATATCAAGAGGCGGAAGAAGTCTGTGAACGTAATCATTCATTATTGGCGACCTTACAAGCTTTTTTCATCATAACGTTATTCAGAGAATTTAATTATTTTGATTGTGACCAGTTCAGCCTTCAGCACATAACGACTATGGATGAGGTGAAACAGTTTGCTAATTATTTGAATAAAGATATCAAACTGCATATCACCCTAAAAAAGCCCTTCGAAGACTATCTTGTCAGACATATAAATGAGCCTTTATTTACGAAGGAAGAAGCTGAAAAAGGCAATCGCTTAATGAAGGAATGTATCAAAGTGTGTAAGGCGAATCACGAAGATGTTTATCGTGTAATGGGCGCGTTCAGAGACAATAGAGGCCCCATATTTACCTATTACTTTGCACGTTGAAATTAATTCTCACAGGGTGACAGACTCTGTGAGAATATCTGATAAAATAGAGGAGCCCGCATCCCTGCGAGCCCCTTATGCCAGGTTAGCGTGTGTCGTAAAAGGGCATAAAAAAAGGACTCCGCTGAGTCCCCTAATTGTTAAACTTGAATCTAATTATTTTTTTTGTTACTTAAACATATGAAAAAAACAAAGAAAGGGGCCTGTTTGGCCCGACTTCAGGAAACCAGCGCTGTAATTGGCCTGTGTTTCCGCAATTCCGTTGAGTTCTTAACTCTTAAATCTGAGAAAGGAGGCTGGGCATTATGGCAAAACTAAGTCAACTCCTGACTATTGAAAACTTGCTGGAGTCGTATGACAGCCTAAAAGTCAAGGATGCTTTCGTGACAGAATGTTTTAGAGATTGTGTTGAAACAACGGTGGATCATGTTATCGCCAAACTCAACAGACTGTTGGTTAGCAAGACTAAACTGAGTTGCAGAAATGTGCTTACTGCCAATTTTGAGACCATGACAAAGCCTGAATACTGGTTGAAAAGCCGTCTCTTTATGGACCTGCCTAAAAACCAAAGTGTGGTGCTGAGAGAGAAGCTTGAGGAGATGGTGGAACTGCTGAAAGCACTGATGCTGAAGATCAAGAATGTGGATCCTGACTTTGCAGACAGATTCTTTGAGATACTGAAAAGCAGATGTGACAGGCAGAGCGTTACGGATTATGTACTATGGAAAGCAGATCTGCCAGAATTGACAATCGACTTACTTTCAGAATACCAGGCTGAGATCACAGCTGATATGCTGATCTTGGGTGCCTTGAAATACGACAGGCCGCCATCGGATGACGAGATGCAGAAAGTGGACCTTGAAAAACTCCAGAAGAAACTGCGTCATAACAAAGATCTTCCAGCGTGTTTCAAGGGGGAGTGTGCCAAACTGCGCAGATATACCCATTGGGAGGGCGAGCTGTTTTTCATCGACAATCATCGGCTGAGAAAATATATGTTTTTGAATTTTTGGAAGCTGTCGCATGCACAGCGTATCGAATTGTATAAGTATCAGGTTCAGATGAATCAGATTCATGAGGATATGAAGAGACTGATGGCTCCTGAACAGACCATAGAGCAGCGAACGGGACTGAACTCTGAGGTTGCCATGATCTACTGGCAGCGACTGATGGATCTGGAATTCGTGGATGAGAACTGCAAACTGAAGCCTGGCACTTCTCGCCAGCAGGCGATGTATATCGCTGAGCCCTTTTCAGAGGTGTTGGGTTTGAAAAGCAAATGGAAGGAGTTTGAGAACTTCTGGGGCATCAATAACCTTGCACAAGAGAAGTGGACTTTTCGACAGACTGGCGCGATGCCTGCCAGATACCAGGAAATAGACAGCATTTTCGCAGATTGACGTAACCTGCTGAAAGTCAGTCATTATATCCCCTATTATAACCCCTATTATAGCCCCTATATAGGGGCTTTTTTTGTGCAATTCTCTCTACCTTCGCAGCCGATTTCAAACCCTTTAAAATTTTAAGATTATGGTAAAGAGAAATGTTAGAAAAGCTGGCAAGGCTGGCAAAGTGAATGGAAGAGTGCGTCGCGAGTCTGAGGATTTACTCCTCATGGGAAGTGCGCTCAGTGAGCAGATGTTGCATTTGTTGTCTCAGGTAGCAACCACGCCTAAAGGTATAGGGGCGGCTACCACTGCGCTGGCCATGGCTTGGGCCACGCTGAAGGATGTGGCCACGTGCGAGTGCGTAGAGGTTGAGAGCTTGTTTGACAGAGAGGTGGCATTCTTCGAGGGAGTGCTGGTTGATAGTGAATAGTTAGATCCGAGGTTTGTGAGGTCTCTAGAGGAAAGTTGCAACGCCTAACACATATCTCACAAAAACTTGGAAATCATGCAAAAAGAAGTTACGCTGAGAGTAGAGGAATCAATCTACAAGCAGTTTATGGGTTTTATCCGCCTCAATAAAAAGGTGGAGGTGGTGAGCACGCCCCTTCCAACCGTAAAACATTCAGGCAGGCGTATGAGATCTCATCTGCCTGTGGTGAAGGCTTTCATCTATGATTTTGACGAGGGAGGTGCCAGGCTGTTGATGTTCTGCAGAGGGTTGATGGCATTGGGATGGATTGATCAGAATACAAACATCCAGACGTTTATCGACCTTTTTTCTGGTGGTGAGATCAGACAGCGGATCATCTGGACTGGCGACACGAACATCTTGGCAGAATTGTTCAGAAGACTGGTGAATGAGCGCGGACTGGTGAAGTTGCCTGCTAAGATGGGGCTGTGGGTGATGGTGAACGGCCACTTCTGGGAGAAGGAACGACTGAATGAGTTTGGTATCGCGCGACTGCGCAAGACACACTGTCCTCTCAAGCATGACCAGACCATCGCCTATCTGGTGAAGATATTAGACCCTGATTGCAGTGTGGATGATATCTGTAAGTTGATGGAAAGTCAGCGTTAATTCAAAGAATAATCGGCGCTGTTTTTAGAGAATTATTGGGAATAACCTTTTATTTTACGCGTCCGCAAATGCCTGATTACAGGGTGTTTGCGGATTTTTGATGGGTTGGGAGTCGGCGCTTTAAAAGGTGTGACGCCGACTGGGCATGCAGCAGTCTTATAGAAGCCCGTTCAAACAACGCGGCAGGCAAAAAACAAGATATGCGACATGAAGAAAAAAAGAATCATGAGCCAGCGAAACAGGCATGGCATCAAGGTCAGAAAGATGTGCGCCTCGTGCCTTTACAAGACAGTGGATAATGAGGGGGTGCGCATCTGTGAGGAGATGCAGTTGAAGGTGGAACAGCAATTCGTTTGCAAAAAATGGGAGATGAGCGACGGTCTGAAGAATGCAGGCCGAAGCGGTGGAAAACTGAAAGTAATACGAAAAACCTTAGTTGATGAAGAAATATATTGAGATTGAGATGGGGGTGCTGGAGCGCCTCGTGGACGGTAAGTGTGTGGAGGGGTCGCTGCGTCGTAACGAGTGGACGGGTAAGATCTGTTTCAGGGCGTATAATCGCCAGTCGCGCAACCATCCGAAGGACAGGCTAGTGAAAAAACTGCCCTGGGGCTGGGTGAAGGAGTCGATGCAGCGCATCAAGGTGTTTGGCAGTTTCCCCAAAGATGTGGGAACGGCACAGGTGATGGGCTTGCTGCAGGATCATACCCGCGATGCGAAGAACGCCCTGATAGAGCGTGAACTGATTGAGTTTTGTTAGTTTTAGACAGAAGAACAGAAGAACATAAGAAAAGAATAATTATGAAGAGTTTGAGTATGATTGTTGTTTATGGTAAGAACTCGGGCGTTGCCACCACCGCAACGTACTTTGGCAACCAGTGGTGGATCACTTCCAAGGACGAGCGCCTGGAGCCGTTGTATAGCGGAGAGCCTTACGACCAGAGCGATTACCGCTTCCTGTGTGAGAAGGGCAGTCTGATCCTGATGAAGGACATCGCCGGCATGATGGGCTGTGCCATGGAGTGTGGTGAGATCGATACCCGAGAGGTACTGAAGAACCGCCTCAGGGATCTGAATGCGCTGGGCGTGAAGTTCCAGGCTGTGCCTCAGGTTATAAATCTGGTGCTGCATGTGAAGACG
>JAEEGK010005679.1_pt1 | contig 30162 bp, 22 predicted proteins | sample 8958771 | NCBI WGS metagenome assembly JAEEGK01 (sample SAMN16246547, study PRJNA631951) | gut metagenome | biome: gut microbiome; feature: rumen; material: SC-attached | host: Bos | place: Iran: Karaj | collected 2018-10 | reverse complement strand
TTGCATTACTGTTTATTTGTCAAGGTACTTGTTAATTATGATCCTTACTGATTGCGTAAGGCAACGCAGAAGGAGGGATTTGAACCCTCGCGCCGCTATTAACGACCTGCACCCTTTCCAGGGGTGTCTCTTCAACCACTTGAGTACTTCTGCAAAATAGTTGATTACAACAATAGTATGTTATTAACAGCGTGTTCATAATTAAAGCGGAGCGAAAGGGATTCGAACCCTTGTGGCGTTGCCGCCAAACGGTTTTCAAGACCGCCTCGTTATGACCGCTTCGATATCGCTCCGAGTTAACTTATCTTACCTCAGATGAGATAACGCTCTGTGCAAGTTGCTGTCGCATCTCGCGCAGCGCAAGAATTATATTAACAAAGTGTAGGTGGCATGTCAAGCATGTTTTCAAACTTTTTTGAAGTTTTTTTTCGAGCGAAAAAATAATTGTCATCTGCTTTTTCGGACTTCAAAAATCAAAAACGTCTCAAACCCACTGTGCTGCTGGAATCCGCAAAACATAAAAGCCAGATGGCAAGCCGCTTTTTCCGCATTATTAAAACGTCAATCCGTATAGTTAACAGATACAGAATTAAGTCTGAATAAACCTGCAGCAGAAATATTCCTAAAATCATTCGGATCATCCACAAGCCCCATACCGTACATTGATGATGCGCCGCGAAGAGGCACGTTGATCACAAGATCCGAGCCTTCGGGAGCTAGTGCCATGCTTGAAAGCACATATTCCCTCGAATCATATGCTTTTTTCATATCACCGCTTCTGATATCCCAGTATGCCCTGTAACTAAGGCCGTCCTTAAGCTCCGTTTTCAATCCGGAATATCCCAAAACCGCCACGAGAACGCAAACAGCCAGAATCGCATAAGAAACATATCCCGCAATTTTCTCATAGTGCTCTGTCACCCACTGCGCCAGACAGGCCACGAAGAGAATATACATAAGCTTTGCGGCAATTTCATACGCACTCGTTGTACGCATATTCACCATTTCTCCCTCGTGATATCCATAGCAGATAGGGAACAGCACAGCAAATCTGGCAACTGCCGTTCCAAGCAAACTGATAAGAAGCCAGATATGGCTCATTCCGTCTTTTTTGATCTTAACTTTTCTTATGACACATAATATAAACACAAGCCCAAGCATCACGATAAAAGCTCTGCTTGTAAAAAGAAGCTTATCCTCAGATAGACAACACATGAAAGTATCTCTTAAGCCATCAGCGAAAGTAGTATGCCCTTCTTTCAAGCCCTCATCGGATCTCACAAAATTCCCCGGTGCAACACCGTTTATGATGGCACCTATAGCGGCAAATGCAAAGGGTATTAGTGCCGGAAGGTTCTTTTTTTCCTTGATATTTATAGAAAAAAGCAGCGTTGCAAACAGTACCACGCAGTTGAACATGGTCTGATTCAGAGCGCCTCCGCTTGCCAAAAATCCGCATAAGCTGCTAAGCACCAAGAAAAGCCACTTCTTAAAGCCTTTTTCTGCGCGAATAAAAAGTATCAGGCAAAAAGCTGACGCAAAGGTAAGCCAATATTCAAGCACGAAGTTCATACCGCCCGTGTACCAAAAGAACAGTTCCACATCACTATAAGTGTTGGTCATAGCAAATATCATAGTCACAGCGGCAAAAAACACTCCATATGCAGCAACTTTATCCGACACAATGGCTTTTATAAGCTTGTACAAAAAGAACATGAACAATCCGGCATTCAGAGTCATAACAAAATGAAAACCGGGAAGTCCCCAGCGAGAATATGCACGCAGGAAGCTTATTATATAAGTGAAAAGAAATGTTCCCTGATTTGTATTGTAGTATTCACCTGTTCTGACTGCGGCTCCCACAAGTGACGAGCCGTAATCCCTTACAAGGTCCTGCGCCCCTCCTTCAAAGCTAAAGTCATCCTCACACAGGTATGTGTAATTGCACGCCATTATGATCGGTGCAAGCACGCATATTATTCCTACTATAAGAAGAAGCTGAAACAGCTTCTGATGTTTCTCCACCAACTTCTCCATTACCTTACTCCTTGTTCTTTAATATCTCTTCCGCAACCGCGATATCCTCAGGGGTTGTGATCTTAATATTGTTGTATGAGCCCTCTACGAGCTTTATCTTCTGATCCGAATAGTATTCAGCAACCATGGCATCATCTGTTATGTTGATGCCCCTTGCCATAAGCTCTTCCTCTTCTCTATCAAGGCGCCTATATAACTCAAGAATGGTTTTGTACGAAAAAACCTGCGGCGTCTGAACCATCCACACCTTGTCCCTGTTAGGTGTAGACTGCGCAAATCCCTTATCATCAGCTATCTTGATGGTATCCTTAGCAGGCATCCCCACTACGCACGCGCCGTACTCTTTTACAGCAGAAAGAGCTCTCATTATGATATCCCTGTTCACAAAAGGTCTGGCGCCGTCATGAATAAAAGCATAATCACAATCACTGTCCGCCGCCTCAAGTCCGAGCCTTACGCTGTGATATCTGTACAATCCGCCTTCAACCACTGTTTTCACCTTGTCAAAGCCGTACTTATCCACTATATCCTTTTTTACATAATCCACATCGCCTCTTGATACCACAAGAACGATATCATCAATAATGCTCTCTTCGAAAGCCTTTAATGAATAATAAATAAGCGGTTTACCACCTATCTCCATATACTGCTTCTTTACATCCGATTTCATCCTGCTGCCGCTTCCGGCTGCAAGAACTATGGCAACAGTCTTCATATTGCCTCCTCATCTTTTCCCTATTGATAACAACATAAAAGCTCGCAAAAAGCGCTTATCTCCTTCCGTGATAGCGTCTCTCCCTATCACCAAGCGGAAGGTTTGGAACAGCGTTAAGATCAAGTCCAAAACGCTTTCCCTTCTGATATTCATAATATGCCGCAGCACCTATCATCGCTGCATTATCTGTGCAAAGAACAGGTGACGGCTTATAGAAGCTTATGCCTTCCTTAGCACACTCTTTTTCCATAAGTTCTCTGAGAGCGGAATTGGACGCAACTCCCCCGGCGATGGCAAGAGAGTTTATCTTGTATTCCTTGCAGGCTCTGATCGCATGACCGACAAGGACATCAACTACAGCTTTCTGGAAAGAAGCCGCCACGTCATTTGGATCAAGCTCCTGTCCCTGCATTTTGGCCTGATTGATATAATTAAGCACAGCTGATTTTAATCCGCTAAAAGAAAAATCATATTCCGCATCAGCTATCTTAGCCTGTGGAAAAGAAAAAGCTTCGGGATTTCCTTTCTTTGCAGCCGCATCAATCTTGGGGCCGCCGGGATAGCCCAGTCCTATGGCTCTTGCTACTTTATCAAAGGCTTCACCTGCCGCATCGTCTCTGGTCTGACCTACAATCTCGTATTCACCGTAATCTTTTACAACAACCAAATGAGAGTGTCCGCCGGATACCACAAGGCACATAAAAGGCGGCTTTAACTCCTTGTTTTCTATAAAATTGGCACTTATATGGCCTTCAATATGATGAACACCTATAAGAGGCTTTCCTGTTGCAAAAGCAATAGCCTTAGCTTCGGAAACGCCAACCAAAAGCGCACCTACAAGCCCGGGGCCATAGGTTACCGCAACAGCATCTATATCATTCAGTGACAGATTTGCCTCAGAAAGAGCTGCTTTAATGCAGCCATTCATCTTCTCAACATGCTTTCTGGACGCAATCTCAGGAACCACGCCGCCGTACACTGTGTGAAGCGCGATCTGAGAAGATATGATATTAGACAGCACTTCCCTTCCGTTTCGCACAACCGCCGCCGCAGTCTCATCACAGGAGCTCTCTATGGCAAGTATTGTAACGTCCTCACTGCCGCTTCCGGAGCTCTCCTCATTTTTATCTTTTATCGACATGAAGATGACGCCGTCATCCTCAACGCTTTTATTTATTTCCATTATTTTTCCTTTTCATCGCTTGAGGTTACTACCAAGCTTCTTTAACGCCTCAGCCTCTTTTTTCCTGTTATCGGAAGTAAGGAATTCATAGTCATCCTTGCTTGTAAGGCACTCAATATCCTCAGGAACCGTCACATCTCCCGGGTGGAACAAAAGCTCCATCTCGCTCTCACCCCTGTCTGTCAGAACATCTCCGGCATAAGGAAGACAAGTCATGACATTTTCATAGAACATGTGCCCCGAGAGCATAACTCCCATAAAGAACTTGCTCTTTACGCCCATCCGCCTGAGTTCTTCGTCGTATTTCTTTGCATTTCGCGCAGAAAGAACATTCAAGATGATCGACTTAACCACATTTATAGGTTTAATGTCTTTTACCTTGCCGAAGGCTTTGATATAAACTCCGATCTCCTCTCTGGGGAATCGAATGTAAGAAACCTTATAATTCTCACTACGAAGCACATTCATAAGAGCATCAAACACCACCGGTATCATATGGTAGTGAACATGCCCGTCAATCCTAAATTCCTTGTTATTCATGTATTTCTCACAAACCGCAAGTTGCTGCCTGATCTCAGCCTCAAGTTCTTTTTGGTAAAAGAGCCTTAACACCGGAATATAACTGATCACAAGGACCTTTAAAAAGCCTATGTCAAAATTCCCCGCTTCGTTTGTGAGCCTTGCTGCCTTACTGCCTATAAGCGGCTTCCCTTCAACAAAATTAAGGTGCACCGTAACAAAGAGCTTATCCTTAATGTCTTTTATCTCATCCATGCAAGCAGCCAAATGCGGACTGTTTGGCATGATACTGATGCCATTAAGCGCTCCACCGTGGTAACAATCTATTATATGACGACTTTGCTCGGGAAAAAGTCCGTAGTCGTCAGCATGATATTCTGTCATATAAATCTCCTGTTAATTATCGCCTTCCTCAGCAGGTGCGAGATCCCATCCCATAATCTTCCATCTTCCTTCACTATCCTGCCTCATGACATAACGATATTTTAGTATAGAAGTTCCGGAGGTGCCTTTTCTTAAGGAATACATAAGATCAACATGACACATCTTTCTGCCATTCACCGTTGTCTCCTGCACATCCTTTGTGAGCACCACATAATTCGAAATAGAATAGTCGTCTTTTTTTCTCTCTTGAACCTCATTTCTCATAGACTGAGTGAAGTTCCCCTGATTAGCCAAAAGCTCATCATCCATAAGCCCTGACAACACTGAGATCATCTTAAGTTCCTGATCTGCTGAATAATTCTCCTTATAAAGGATCTGCATTGTCTTGGCGTAGAGCTCAACGACCTTCTTGGGATTTGCCGGATAATTCTTATCAAGATTGGTAGTGGTTATCTCATCCACGGAAGAAAGAGCATAACTTTCGTCATACTTAGGCTCTTTTTCCTTATTCCTTGTCAGAAGCAGATACAGCCCAAGAACGATAAGTGCTGCAAAAAACACCAATACTACTGACTTGATAATAGCTGATTTCTTACTGTTCATCTGTAAATCCCCCCTAGTCTGTCTGCGTCTTTTTACGCAGCTGTGTTATATTCCGCCAATCGCTCTTTTGTATGATCAGTCTTCAAACCTAAGTGTCAAGCTGCGGCCATCCTTAGCCGCCACAGTCTTTTCAAATATCTTTTTGGTCTCAGGTAAAAAATCCTTTGGATTAACAAGGGACGGACTGTAATGTGTAAGCCACATCTCTTTTACCTGAGCACTCCTGGCAAGCTTAGCAGCTTCTGCAAATGTCATGTGTTTATGCTCTTTTGCCTTGGCAAGTTTGTCCTGCTCGCCGTACATTCCCTCGCAGATAAAAAGATCTGAATCCTTGGCATTTTTCACTATGCTGTCTGTAGGTCTTGTGTCTGTTGTATAGGTGAGCTTAATGCCCTTCCTCTCACTTCCAAGAACCATATCCGGAGTATAAACAACGCCATCTTCAAGGGTTATGGTCTCCCCCTTTTGAAGCGCATTCCAATACTTTCTATCAATTCCCGCCGCATTGGCTGCGTCAACGTTGAACTTGCCCTGCCTCTTAAGGCTCATGGTATAGCCGTAGCAGATAACGTTGTGATTAACCTTAAAAGCTTTGATAGTAAACTCAGGGTTCCCTTCCAAGTCAAAAGACACTTCGTCTCCCGAAAGCTCTTTGAACCTGATCTCAAAAGGAAGCTCCGGTGCAATAACTCTAAGAGAATTAACAACTCTCTCAAGCCCCTTGGGTCCTACCATCAAAAGAGGTTCGGTCCTCTCTGCATTACCCATTGTAAGAAGAAGCCCCGGCAAACCGCTTATATGGTCCGCATGGTAATGCGTAAAACAGATAACATCTATGGGCTTAGAGCTAATGCCCTTTTTCTTCATAGCAATCTGTGTTGCCTCTCCGCAATCGATCAAAATTCCTCGTCCGTTGTACTTAACAAAAAGTGAAGTAAGTAAACGGTTTGGAAGCGGCATCATTCCGCCGGTTCCAAGCAAACAAACATCTATCATAAATTAGTTCCTTTTCCAATAAATAACTGCATCTTCTTTTGGCTCATCGTAAAATCCGGGTCTAACGCCTTCACTCACAAATCCAAGTTTCTCATAAAGTCTTATAGCTGCCTCATTACCCGCTCTGACTTCCAGCGTATAATTATCTATACCAATACCTCTTCCACGCTCAAGAAGCTGCTTAAGCATCTTGTAACCAACGCCCTCTCTTCTACAATCTCCTGAAACGGAAACATTGGTAACTTCACCATCTCCGGAGACATTGCGGACTCCGCACAATCCCACAATTCTTCCTGCCTTTTTAGCAACAAGATATATAGTGTCATCAAGGGAAAGTGCTTCAAGTATCTGCTTCTCCGACCATGCCTCTTTGCCAAGGCAGATGCTCTCAAGCGCCGCAGCATCAGAAACATCCTCAGCCGTCATCTCACTAACTCTTATAATGCCCGGATTCTTGGGGTCTTTAATCTTCTTATCTGATGGTGCTTTATCAGTACCTTTCTCACTAGCTTCTCTCTCAGCCTGAGAAAGCCGCAAGTATTCAGGCGCAAAATCATCTCCGTTTATCATCCTGCCATCCTCAGCATATTTTACGGCAAGTGCCGCAAGCGCAGCAGCGCTCTGCCTGTTCTGATGGAAAAGAGCAAGTGAATACGGTACCTTAATAAGCTTATCAAGTTTATCTCTGTATACCGGAACTCCGTCTCCCAGGAGCACAACCGGTTTACCTAACTCATTAATCTTCTCAGCAATATCCTCAATGGATGTAGCCATCTGCTCATTTATAACCTGCATGTCAAAGGTCTGTTCACGACTCTCGCCTTCACCTTTGCAAGGCACAAAAGTATAAAGCCCGGTATACACCTGGCCTCTTCTGGCATCCATCATGGGACATATTATCTTTTCAACTCCGTAGAGATTGTAGGCTATGCCGTCTACAGTAGGTATGGGAATAATCGGCTTATTAAGTGCAAGGGCAAGTCCCTTGGCAGTGGCACTTCCGATACGAAGTCCTGTAAAAGAGCCGGGTCCCATGGCTACTGCAATAGCATCAATTGTAGACAGATCCAAATGGACCTTCTTACTGATGTCATCCAGCATAGGCATCAAAATCTCTGAATGTGTAGTTTTATATTGTATCGAGAACTGAGAAAGAAGCATGTCGCCGTCTGAAATTGCGACAGATCCAACAAGTCCCGATGTGTCTATTGCTAGTATCTTCATATTACATTTATTGTTTCCTTTTATCTGGAAGTCATGGTGATCAGTCTGTAGTCAAAGCCCTTCTCAAGATTCTTCTCTATCACTATCTCAGTATAATGCTCCGGAAGAATCTCTTCGATGAGATTAGCCCATTCTATAAAGCACACTCCGTCTCCATAGAAATAGTCCTCGTAGCCGATCTCATCCATCTCGCTGACATCGCCTATCCTGTAGACATCAAAATGATAAAACGGAATCCTGCCCTCATCATAAACCTGCAATATGGTAAAAGTCGGACTGCTGACAGGTCCTTTAATACCAAGTCCCGCAGCAACTCCCTGTGTGAGCACTGTCTTGCCAACACCCAGATCTCCTATAAGAGTGTAAACCATACCGGGAGTAGCGCTCTCTCCGATTCTCTTACCTATTTCAAAGGTTTCCTGCGCACTGAAGGTCTCGTGCCTAGTAACTATCTCCATATCAACCTCTCATCATTCATAATACACCATTTTTACTATATCATAATTCGCGCCCCTTGAGAAACTCAAAGGAGTGCTTCATCCAATAGGACAAAAGCACTCCTTTAAGTAATAAGCCAAAACTCTCATTCTATAGAGAGTATTTATCATCAATTATTTACTGACTTCTGCTGTTGGTTTAAAAATCCCTTCTTTAAGTATTGGGCTGATTTTTTTGTATACCAAGAATGTAACCAGACTATCCACAACACCCTTTAAAAGGTTGAAAGGTGCAACCGCGTACAGACAAAATGTAAGAAGGTTGCTGATGGAAGGATTGATCTTTGTTCCCATCTCAATAAATGAATCAATACCGCTTCCCCACATAGCCGCAAAAGCAGGAAGAAGGAAATAAGCATTAAGCAAAGATCCTGTGATAGTAATACAGATCGCACCGCAAAGGCAACCTACAAATGCCATCATACGTGTCTTTTTAAATCTATAGATGATGGTAGCGGGAAGTACAAAAGCCGCACCAACCACAAAGTTAGCAATCTCACCGACAAAGGCTGTAGATGTTCCCTGAAAGATTAAGTTCAAAAGAACTTTCACAAATTCGATCATAACAGCAGCAAGTGGTCCCGCCGCAAATCCGCCTATAAGTGCCGCAATGTCACTAAAATCAAACTCATAAAAGCTCGGTGCAAAAGGAAGTGGAAATTCAATAAGCATAAGTCCGAAAGCTATTGCTGAAAAAACGCCGATGATGGAAAGATTCCTTGTATCGAGCACTTTGCTATTATCGCCCTGTTTTTTCCTGGCAATCAACTCGAAAAGATAAGCAACGGCGAAAGTCACAATGATAATGACCATAAGAGCACCAAAACGCGTAAAGTTGGTCATGATGTTAGTTATAAGTTTCATACATTCTCCTTTGTTCGGGGAAGGAAAAAGAAAAAGCCCCCAGCCTGACAGACTTGGGGGCAACACGAGCATAGCAAAACTGATTGCATTCTTCTCTCATCCAGACTGTACTGTCGGTTTTGGAATCTCACCAAATCAGCCGCCAAAGCGGGTCGCGGACTTTACCGCCGGTTGGGAATCTCACCCTGCCCCGAAGAATTATATTTTTACTAGAGTTATGTTATTCCCATTCCTTGCACCTGTCAATCTTTATTTTCACACCACATTCACCGCCGCGACAGCAGCCTTTGGGGGACCGCCGCCATGGCACCGACCGCCTCAGACCACCGCCACCGCCATTCGGACGGGCCGTCCCACAGACCGCAGTTAGGTTTTATTTCGACCTCCTTTGCTTAGATTCATGGCATTAAATATTTGCACTTTGATTCTACAGCTCAAAACTCCGCCCTTGCGTCTTTTGCATAACGCAAAAACCATATCCGCTTTTTATTTTCTTTGCATTGGCTGCAAATGCCTTTTTTACGATGTTCCACAGGCAGTTTTCATGCGCATGCGGTGTCCGTTGTTTGAGCAGTTCGGAGCAAAAAAATTCAATTTATCAGATAGTTGTTTGCTACCGAACTGCGAGTTTAGGACGAGCATGCGCAATAAAAGAAAACTGCCGGAACATCAGGTAAAAAAGAGTGTTTGTAGACAGTAAAGAAAATAAAACGGATATTGTTTTTGTGGTGCAAAAAGCACAAGGCCGTCAAACAGTGAGCTGTAGGCAGAATCAAAGAGCAAATATTTAGCGCTCATGAATCTTCAAGCTCAGTCACACGAAATAAAACCTAACTGCGGTCTGTGGGACGGCCCGTCCGAATGGCGGTGGCGGTGGTCTGAGGCGGTCGGTGCCATGGCGGCGGTCCCCCAAAGGCTGCTGTCGCGGCGGTGAATGTGGTGTTTGACAAACAATATGTGCAAAATTATAATTTATTTATCACTATTTTGTAGAAGAATGCCCTTATGAGGAATATATGAAACGGATTCTTACCAGGCAATTGGTACCCGGTATGGTACTGGCACAAGATGTACATACTTTCGACTCCACCACTACACTTTTGGAAAAAGGAACTATTCTTGACGAGAAAGAAATCGCCCGACTTGCATTTCATTCCGTTATCGACGTCCTTGTTGAAGATGACCACGCAAAAGAATCATCTGAAGACTCTTCTCCAAACCTGGGGCTTACTTATTCTGAGCGTGTTAAACATTCCCCTGAATTTATTGAATTTAAACAGGACTTTGAGGAGTGCGCAAACAAATTTGAGCACACCATAAAAGGTATACTGGACAATAACGAAGATCTCAACATAGATGACATGGTCGCTCCCATTTATAATTTGCTTGAAAAAGAGCGTACTGCTTCATCTGTTTTTGATATGCTCCATAACTTACGAAACTATGATGATGCCACCTTTACACATAGCATAAATGTGGCTCTTATCTCCAACATACTTGCTCAGTGGCTCAAATGGAATGATTCAGAAATAGAGATTGCTACTCAGGCTGGTCTTTTCCACGATATCGGTAAGATACTGATTCCTGAATCAATAATAACCAAGCCCGATAAATTGACTCATGATGAATATACTATCATCAAGACTCATCCACTTCAGGGATATCAAAGCATAAAAGATCTTGATATAAGCGCTCATGTAAAAAACGCTTGCCTCATGCACCACGAAAGATGCGACGGTTCCGGTTATCCCTATCACCTTACCGGACCTCAGATTGATAAATATGCCAAGCTCGTTGCCATAGCAGACGTATACGATGCCATGACAAGTGCAAGATACTACCGCGGTCCCCTGTGTCCTTTCATTGCCATTTCAATGTTTGAGGATGAAGGTTTCCAGAAATATGACCCGGAGATGATCCTGGCCTTCTTACAGAATATAGTAAATACCTACATGCTTAATTCCGTAAAGCTCAACACCGGAGAAATCGGTGAGATAATTTTCATAAACAAAATGAAGTTATCAAAGCCAACTGTTAAAGTCGGCGAAGACTACATCGATCTTGCCAAGTGTCCCGGAGTATACATAAAAGAGATTATCTGATCTGAACAGCGAGTTTCTTGCGACTCTTTTCGCCTAAGCAGAACTTCGAAACATCTTCCTATGATATAAAAATGGCTGTTACACATACTGTGTAACAGCCATATATTTATGCATTCTTAAGTTTGAACTTCTGTGTATCGTAATCGCTGTCCACCTTCTCAATCTGAGCTCCAAGCTCGCGAAGCTTCTTATCAAAATCCTCATAGCCTCTTTCGATATAGTGGATATTCTCAACGGTAGATATTCCCTCTGCAGTAAGTGCCGCAATAACAAGCGCTGCGCCTGCTCTTAAGTCAGGAGCTGAAATAGCAGCTCCGGTGTACTTATCTACGCCTTCTATGATAGCTGTGCTACCCTCAACCTTGATGCTGGCACCCATGCGGGTAAGCTCATCAACGTACTTGAATCTGTTCTCAAAAATACTCTCGGTAACAATACTGATACCGCTGGCAAGCCCCAGTGCTACTGCAATCTGTGGTTGCATATCTGTAGGGAATCCCGGATAAGGAAGTGTCTTAACATGAGTATTGTTAAGTCTCTTGGTAGCCACTACCCTAACCGCATCATCTGATTCATGAATCTGGCATCCCATCTCAACAAGCTTGGCACTGATTGACTCCAAGTGCTTAGGAATAACGTTCTTTACAGTAATATCACCCTTGGTTGCTGCAGCGGCAAGCATAAATGTGCCGGCCTCAATCTGATCGGGGATGATCATATATTCTGTACCGTGGAGTTTCTCAACTCCCTTGATCCTGATAACATCAGTACCTGCGCCCTTGATATCTGCACCCATACTGTTAAGGAAGTTGGCCACATCAACAACGTGGGGTTCCTTGGCAGCGTTCTCGAGAATTGTCTTACCCTCAGCCAGACAAGCTGCCATCATAACATTGATGGTCGCACCTACGCTGACAACATCGAGGTAAATATGACTTCCAACAAGCTTATCAGCGTGAGCCTCGATGATACCGTGCTCAATGTTGACATCTGCACCAAGAGCCTTGAATCCCTTGATGTGCTGGTCCATAGGACGAAGTCCTATGCTACAGCCTCCGGGAGGAACAACTCCCGCATGATTGTATTTACCAAGAAGTGCACCCAGAAAATAATAAGATGCTCTTATCTGCTTGATGTAGTCATTCTCTATAATGACGCCATTTATCTGCGAAGCATTGATCTTGACCGAATGTAAACCGGTTCTCTCAACCATAACTCCGGCGCTCTTTATGGCCTGAAGCATGACATTAGTATCAGCTTCGTCAGGCATATTGTCTATAAAAACGGTCTCGTCCGTCATCATTGAAGCGGCAAGAATAGGAAGCGCCGCGTTCTTGGCACCGCCAATCTCAACTTCTCCGACAAGGGAATTACCGCCCTTTATCACATACTTATCCATATGCAGCCTCTCTGCTTGGTTAAAGTATAGTATGAAAAAATATTACAAAATAATATTAAAAAACATACTCAACCAAATTATATTAATAGCACATTACCATGCAGGTGTCAAAAAAGTCGGTATGAACAGCCATAAGACCGCCCATACCGATCAAATACCTTTAATTAAGAAGATTAAGCGGATTTACCTGTGATCCGCCGACCAGGATCTCAAAGTGAAGATGAGGTCCGGTCGATACACCGGTATTACCGGAAAGAGCTATCTTTTGTCCCTGATCGACACTCTGTCCTACCTTAACGAGTACCTTGGACAGATGGCCGTATCTGGTCTCTTTTCCGTCAGGGTGTCTGATATATACGCAGTATCCGTATCCGCTTCCCCATCCGGCTCTTGTAACCGTACCTGATGAAGATGCCATAACTGCTGTTCCGACAGGTGTTGCCCAGTCGACTCCCTTGTGGAAAGAGCTTGCTCCCTTGGTAGGTCTGTTTCTCTTACCAAATCCGGAAGTCATACGTCCGCCGGAAATAGGCTTGACATATGTAGGCGGCACTATAGTTCCTCTTTCAACTATCTTAGGAACTGCCCTGTATGTAATCTCTTCTTTTTCTATTTCTGTACCGGTCACGTCGTTGTTGGTGTAGCTTCTCTTAGCCACAACCTTACGATGACCTGCTGAGGGTTCCTGTAATACCTTGCTCTCAGTGGTGTACCAGGAATCATTATCTACGTACTGAACCTCAGCCTCGTAGTCTTCCTCATAGTACTCCTCAATAGTGTAATTAATTGAGAGTTCAGGCTCGGGAACCATAACCTTGAGTTCGTCACCATCTCTGATAGTCGTGTTCTCACTCTCAAGCGTTTCGTTCATCTTGACCAGTTCTTCTACTGTAAGATTAAACTTTGGTGCGATGGAACCAAGCACATCACCCTTTTGAACTTCATATATCTGCGGAGTTTCTTTATCCTTGGTAACTTCATCAATAGCTGTATTTATATCGGTAATCTCTTCATCAGGAAGATAACTCTCTACGATCTCTACTTTATTGCCAAAATCAATATCAACAAGTCCCAACTTATAATCAGAGAAATCCTTATCATAAGCAAGAGGCGCAGCGCTATTGAATACCTCAGTAAGCATAGCCGAAAAACCTGCTTCCGGCTTCTGATTCTCGGCATCAAGTTCCTCTTTTTGAACCTCTTCCTTGCTGAGCACCTGCGGCGTCAACACATTAACCTCTCTGGTGGGATCCAAGATGAGTTTGACATCAAATTGCTGCTCTTTATCATACTTACCTATGGCAGTATTAAGAAGCTGCATAACCTCTTCGACACTTGAAAGATTTACTGCAAATTCGTTGATCTTTATAGAATATGCCCTGTTAAGGGTAGTCTTTCTGTTATTTCTAAGAATATCCACCATCTGGTTAGACATTGCTTCCGGAGAATCTACTGCTCCCCATGTGATATTCTGTCCCTCAATGCTAAGATCCGTATCGGACAAAGTAAGCTCATCAAATCCTACTGCAAATACCCTTCTGGCTCTTCTGTAGGCAGCGTAGGCATCCATCTTGGAGCCTGCATGTCCTACAACCACATCATTAAGTTTAACTGTGTAATAATTATTGCCCCCTTTGCGATACGTAACCATACTGGGCATAAACAATATCCACAGCACGATAACAAGGATCGCAGAATGCAAAAACCATATCTTTATCTTTTTGTGAAAAACTGTATTTCCAAACCTCATAACGGTAAAAAAACTTCCTAACTTTAGTTAAATAATTCCAAGCAATCTCAATACGTTAATAACAAGATCAGCCAGTGACACAATGAGAGTAATTATAACAATAGGCATAAGACCACCATTCTTGTTATCGGAAATAGCAGTAACTGTCTCTATTCTTCTCTCAATTTCCTTAAGTTCCTCCATGGTCTTGTCGCCGGATTTCTCAACGACAGCCTGGACATTACGGTATGTCTGAACTCCGATATCATGAATCTTTTGATCATTCTGTGCCAGCTTGTCAGCGATAGCATCAAAGTCCCCTGAATAATCCTTGCTCTGTTTCATGTACTCATCAAGTTGCTGCCTGTATTCCTTATCATTATTCCTGATCTCTTCCAGCTGACGTCTGTACTGTTCTGCTTCCTGCTTAATGCGTGCAGCTTCTGCAGTCTCAGCCTGTGAATTAGCTCTGATAAGGTCCTGAGCACTAATCTTCTCTGCGATTCTGTCCATTATGCTGTCCATAATCTTTCCTCCAAACACGCGTCTCATCTCCCATCATTAACGTACAATATAGCTTAACATTTATTGTGCAACTTGGACAAGATGATATTCAAAAAAACAACTTCATTATGCACTTTTACCTTTTGTTCATGGCGAGTTCATACTTTGTTCATATTTGCCCTGTATATTAATACTACAGCCGATGAACAAACGGCAAACCTAATAACAAAAGATAGATTTTTTCATAATAGGGTAGGCGCGGAGACGTGTCTACCCACTCCTCATTTATAGGGCTTTTTTACTCTTCTTTGTCACCCTCTGATATAGACTGAATCTCCTCATTAAGAGATAACATACGCGCATCCAGATCTGCCACCATCCTTGCGCACTCATACAATTCTGATTTGATATGCATAGGTGCCTTGGATTCGAACTTGTACTGAATCTTGTGCTCCAGTGAAGCCCAGAAATCCATCGCTACGGTTCTGATCTGTATCTCAACTTTGACGTTGACTATCCTGTCTGAAAGATATACAGGAATGGAGACTATCATATGATAGCTTCTGTATCCGCTTGCCTTGGGATTCATAATATAATCCTTTATGGTAAGCACCTGAATATCCTTCTGATTGCTGATCATCTCAGCAATTCTGTATATATCTGATGTAAATGAACATATGATACGAATACCCGCAATATCATTGACATAGCGAACCATGTTGGCAATTGTGGATTCATATCCGTTTCTTTTGAGCTTTTTGACAATGCTCTCCGGCACCTTAAGTCTGGACTTAACGTGCTCAATAGGGTTATATCTGTGAACTTCCTGAAACTCCTCATTGAGGATCTCAATCTTGGTCCTGATCTGCTTAAGGGCAGAATTATACAGAAGATTTACTTCTTCCCAAGAACTTATATCATCAGAAATCTTAATATTGCTTCCTGCAAGATCCAATTCCATCTTTTTCTCCGGAGCACTTATTTCCAGTACTCTTTATTCATTGAAAATTTAATCGCCAGTTTCTTGGGAAGCAGCTTATAATTTCTTCCCAGCTTGTATCCCAACCATCTAAAGCCGCACATCACAACGTAATGAGGTACAAGATACCACTTGCCTAAATGATTGAAATGATCAATGGTCTGAATGACCATTTTTTTGCCCTCAGTCTCTGACTTAACAGCTCCGAAAATCTCCGGATGATCCGTCTGTGAAACCCCAAGATCAAAGTTCCTGTGAAACTGCTGCATGCAAGTATAGTTATGAGAATGAATAACTCCCGCATCCGGAACATACATAATAGCATATCCCTTCTGGCAGGCTGTTCCCGCATACACCATATCTTCATTAAAAATAGTCTTATGGGTAAATCCGCCTATCTTGTCATAGACATCTCTTCTGTACATTGCACATACATTTGAACAAAAATATGTTTTGATGCCAAGCTTATCTATGTCCTTCTGAGTCTTCTTCATAGGCTCATTTGGATAATTGAATTTCCTTGAATATCTCTCTGCAAGGTTACAATCCGATTTGGGATACTGTCTGGCGTAAGCAGCTGCGCTGTCACTGTCAAAAGATCTGACGAGAGCCGCTATGAGTGCCTTGTCCCTTGGGAAAGCATCCTGAGTCATCATCAAAAAGAACTCCGCATTTGAAAGAGATACTCCCAGATTTCTGGTCTCTCCGTGATCAAACTCTTCTTTGGACACATGCCTAAGTATTATATTGTCAAATTTAGCAGTAATATCAACGCCGGATTTCTCTTTTAGCTGATTCCAATATCTCTCTTCCGTATTCACAATGATAATGTGCTCGGGAGCATGTGACTGCTTCTCAAGATCCTCTATCAGGGTAAAAAGAGATATATCCGGCTTGTATGTAGGTATTATAACGTCTACTGTTTGCATCTTATCCTCGAAGAAAAAAATAGGGGCGACAGTTCATTGCGAACCCGCCCCTCAATAATCAAGAATTTAATTATTCTCAGTTCACGTACGCACTTGTATCTGATTTGATCTTATCACTGTACTTCTGAACATCAGGTGATACTTCATAAGAAGAATCATCAAACAAGAACTGGTGAAGCCATTTAACATTGCTTGCAAGATCCTTGGGAACTACGCAGCTACCCTTCTTACCGATGGTACCTGTGCCACGCATGCTCTCCTCAGGGAATCCGTTGTTATCAACAACATTGTACTTAGGTGCATTCTTGAGAAGATCAAGAATTTCCTTAAGATCAAATGATGTATATGTCTCTCCGAATGCCTTATTTGCAACCTTCTCAATCGTGGAATAATCCATTCCCTTAGCCTTCTCGATACAAGCCATAAGAACTGTTCTCTGTCTCTCGGCACGTCTGAAGTCATCGCCCTTTGTGTATCTGACACGGCAGTAAGCTGTTGCCTGAAGGCCGTTAAGTGTCTGTCTTCCGGCTGACTCTACAGGCTTATAATCAAGCTTGAGCTCCTGACCCATTGTTTCTCCATAGCCATTGATCCAAGTTATCTCATCCTCAGTTACATCAATTTCGACTCCGCCAAGAGCATCAACCACATCGGTAAGTCCTCTGAATCCGATAGTAATGAAATCACTAATATCCATATCAAGGTTCATGTTAAGCATTGAGATAGCCTGCATAGGGCCACCCTCTGCATATGCGGCGTTACACTTGGTATATCTGTCATTGCTGAGGTTAAGGTATGTATCACGATAAACTGAGCAAAGCTTGATATCACCTGTCTCATTATTGATAGATGCTATCATAATAGTATCAGATCTGTTTGATCCCTTATCAAGCTTTCCTTCACGTGAGTCAACACCAAAGAGGGCAATATTGGTATACCCCTTCATCTGTGTATTGGCAGCAACTGTCTCACTGATAGACTTATTAATAGCTTCTTCATCAAGGTTAACCTTACCAACCTTGGTCGCTCCAGCCTTGATAAATACATTGTAGAAAACAACAAGAAGAAGTGCAGCTACTGCAATCTCTGCAATAAGCAGGATAAGAGCCTTATTGCTCTTCTTTTTCCTTGAACCGCCTCTTGATGCTCCTGATCTTGAACCACTTCTTGAACGAGATGAACCATAATCACCACGATCGTCGTATGATCTCCTTCTGGCAGGTCTGTCATCATAATCATCATACCTGCTTGATGATCTCCTTGCGGAATCGCCCGATCTTCTTACGGGTCTATCGTCTTTATATCTGTCATCTCTTCGAGAAGGTCTTCTGCCGTCTCTGCCGTAAAATTCGTCGTCTCGATTTGACATAATATTCTCTCCTATTTCCAGCTTTCCTAATATTTTGCGCAAAAAAGCCTGCGCACGTCCAATACATTTTGCCACAAAACACAAAATATTACAAGTCTTGAAATTTTTTGCCCGTATTTTATAGCTCCAAAATTCCCGAAGTGCGCATGAAAAGCGGGTTAATAGGCATTTTTATTTCCGTGCAAAAATGTTCCGATAATTATCTTTATATCAAAAGCCATAGACCAATTCTCTATGTAGTAAATATCATAATCAATTCTTTTACGTATAGAAGTATCACCACGATATCCGTTGATCTGAGCCCAGCCGGTAAGTCCCGGACGAACCTGATGTTTTACCATATATCTTGGAATCTGTTCCTTGAACTTCTCTACAAACTGAGGTCTCTCAGGTCTTGGTCCAACCAAAGACATCTGACCAAACAAGATATTGAAAAGCTGAGGAAGCTCATCAAGATTGGTACCTCTAAGCACTCTTCCAACCTTAGTAACTCTGGGATCACCCTTGGTAGTCCATCCCTTCTTTTCCTCTTTTTCCGACTGAACCTCCATAGTTCTGAACTTATACATCTGGAAGGTCTTACCACCAAGCCCGACTCTCTCCTGCTTGAAGATAACAGGCCCTTTACTTGTCATTCTGATCGCAATGGCTGCTACTACCATGGGGATCGCAAAGATAATTATCGCCACTATGGAACCAATTATATCCACGACTCTCTTTGCGAGTTCATTCATGGAATTGGTAAGAGGCACGTATCTGATATTGATAACGGGAAGCCCCTGAACATCCTCTGTAAAAGGATTGCTGGGGAAAAGAGAAGAATAATCCGGGATAAACTTGGTATGAACTCCGGATTTCTCACACTGAGCCACAAGCTCTTCCAATCTATCATAATCATTAAGAGGAAGAGTGATGGTAATCTCATCATAGTCATGTTTTTCCAGATAATCCGCAAGCTGCTCGATCTCACCTATAACCTTGATACCGTGATAACTTGTTCCAAGAGGAACAAAATTATCAAGGACGCCGGCTATAACATAGCCCCACTGAGGATTATCAAGAATTCTTGAAATATAGCCTTCTGCGGCCCTTGAATAACCCACAAGAAGGATGTGTTTGACATTATATCCCTGTTTTCTGATAAATCTTAGAAACTTGCGAAGTGCAAGATGAGCAAACGCAGTCGCAGTAGTGTTGAGCGCGAAGAAAATAGCCATCATACTTCGCGAGAAGTTGACCTCCTTGATAAAGAACAGTATTACCCAGAATGCGATCATTCCAATAACATTGGCCTGACCGATATCTACGAATTCATCCCAAAGCCTTAGTGACCTTCTGGATGTGTATAGCTGCACCATGTAGTACAGAAAAAGATAACCGGGTACCAGAAAATAGAGCGCCCTAAAATAGGTTGCCATTGACAAATGCGCGCCCGGATCCCTGTCGCCCCACAATAATTCAAACTTTATAAAATAGGATGCCACATAAGTAGACGCCACCAGAAGACCGTCTACTATCACATGAGCTCTATTAAGATGAACTTGATTGTCTTTTATCATAAACCAGTTGCTCCAAACCGCCTTGCGATGTTGATCCACAGTTCAAGCTGAAGTCTCACGCTGTTACGCAGTTCTTTTTTCCCAAACTTAACTTTTTTATCTGTATTCTTTATAATCTTGGAAATTCCCTTCCTAAGTCCCTTAAGATGGTTTCTTCCAAGTCCCCTCTTCGTATAAAATGCATGCTTTACCAAAATGCCTGCAATAATAAAAGGCAAGTTGATAACTACCTGCCAAAACGGCATATTCTTATATACTAAGTATAGATTATTAGCGGCAGTAAGTTCAACCTTAAAAGAATTATATCTTGAGCCGCTGCTGCCACTTCCCTCATGATAAACCACGGCCCCCGGCTCGCAGATATTCTCATATCCCATAAGCCGCGCTCTGTAACCGATATCCACATCCTCAAGGTAGCAAAAATGCACCTCATCAAATAAACCGACTTTATCCTCATCAAAGAGCTTCCTTCTGTACAAAGCCGCACCTGCACATGCACTTGTCAAAAGAGCTCTCTTATTAAATGAACTCGCTTTTCTGTCCCTTCCTGGTGAAAAAGCCCATCCAAGCGCACAGTAATAATCACCGCTATCATCAATCAGTTCGGGATTTTTCATCTGAAGCATCTTGGCTTGCACGGAAAAAGCCTTTTTGCGCCGCTCCATGGTATTTACCAGCACCTCTATAGCGCGTTCATCGCAGGCTGTATCGTCATTTAAAAGAAATACATACTCTGAATCGGAAGCCTTGATGCCCGTATTAACAGCGCCGGAAAAGCCCGTATTCTCCGAAAGGTCAATCAGTTTAACTCCCGGATGCTCTCGTCTTATATAATCCGCGCTTCCATCAGTGGAACCGTTATTAACAACGATCACGTCAAAATCCCTAAAAGTCTGCTTAGCAAGGCTCTTAAGGCACGGTCCAATGAACTTTATGCTATTGTAGCACGGAATAACCACGCTGACTTTACTCATAGTCTGTCCTCAATTTCTTTATATGCGCCGCACAGTCTGCGGATCCCACACAACGCGCTTTCCGCGCTTTTTGATTTCTTCGCAGAACCTTATGCTCTTATCCACGATTTCTTCTCCGCTCATTCCCGCAAAAAGAGCCGCTATATCAGCCTTAGGATCATTAAAGGTATCCACATAGTCTATGCCTACAATTTCTCTGTAAATGTCATTATAATCACTTTTTATAGCAATTGATCTGATATCAACAGCGTAGCAGTCCTGGATAAGGACAGCTCTGTGCTGAAGTCCTCCGCTGTAGAAAACAGGCATTCCCATAAACACAGCAGTTTTATCCTTCTTGTAGATTCCACCGGCAATCTTGTTTTTCTTGTTTATAAGCTTGCCACCAACACATCCTACATCATCTCGTTCTTTTAGGATACCGGAATCGTAATTAACTCTGTAAAAGCCCACATGCGGAAGCTCTGCCACTTCACCCTTAATATTATAACTCTTAAGAACGCTCTCGATAGCTCTTTTACCTGCCTCATAGGCATAGGTCTTGCTTGCGGGGTTAGCTGCCGTAGACGCCCTGTGGCATCTCCAGTGATAAAGAACCTTATCTATATGTGCGATGTGCCCGGAAGCCATATCCATTGAAAGGGCGGTCTCAGCACATGCTCTAAGGAACAGATCAAAATCCTGCGCCCCATCAAAGTCTTTTCTTATCTTGAGCCTCTTTATAATATCTGCCCTCATGACCGCAAAGTGACAGATATAATTATTAGATAAAAGAAGATCCATATTAAAGGAGGGCTTTTCATGAAGCTCAAAGAACTTTCGCACTCCCTTTTCGTCTTCGAATTTGTCTTCATCAGAATAAATAAGCCTTATCGGACAATCAATGAACCTTGAAAGACGGTTCTTTTGCATACTCTTCCTGATTACCCTGGACACCTCATAGAGTGCGTCGGGAGTTAGGATATCGTCGTGGTCCAAAAGGCCTATATAATCTCCTGTTGCTTTCTCAAGGCCTCTGTTTGTATTAACAGATATTCCTTCATTCTTATCCAGATGATAGTACTTGATCCTGGGATCTTCTCCGGCAGCTTTCACAGCTATATCCAAAGAATCCTCGGAGGCATCTGCAAGAACCAGTTCCCAGTTGCCGTATGACTGCTTTACCACAGAATCTATCATCTGCTTAAGAAAAACTTCCGGAGTATTAAAAAGAGGCACAACTATGCTAAAACGCACAGCGTCCCCTGTTTCTGCCAAAAGTCTGTATTCTTGTCTCTGCTCTTTTAATATATCCTCGGATAACTCGCGATATGAATACTTATCAAAAGAGTTTATCCTGATGCGCTCAAGTGCAGCGTAAAATGCAGCCTTTATACCATTGCGCTTAGCATATGCTATTGTTTTTGAGACTGCATTTTTTACGCCCATAATTTTAATTGATCCTTTTTATTTTATTGCATCTTTTACTGCCTGTGTAAGCTCATCCTCAAGCTTAGCAGCGTCGGAAAGGTCTTTACCCTTAACGCCCATATAGAACTTGATCTTGGGCTCTGTTCCGGAAGGTCTAGCACAGCACCATGCGTCGTTATCAAGAGCAAAATAAAGTACGTTGGACTCAGGAAGACCAGTTGTACCCTCAGCTCCTGTAGCCATGTTAAGAGTCTTACCTGTCTTGTAATCTCTAAACTCTTCAACCTTGAATGAGCCAAACTCCTTAGGAGGATTGCTTCTAAGTCTCTCCATAAGAGCTGCGATCTGACCTGCGCCCTCTTTACCCTTCATGGTAATGGAGTACTGACCCTCTTTGTAGTAGCCGTATTCTTCATACATATCTATCATTGCATCCCATACGCTCTTACCCTGCTTCTTGTAGAAAGCAGCAAGCTCGCAGAGGCACATAACCGCAACGATAGCATCCTTATCTCTTGCATGAGTTCCGGCAAGACATCCATAGGATTCCTCAAGACCAAATACATAGTTGTGAGACTGATTGTTCTCTTCGTAGATCTTGATCTGCTCACCGATATACTTAAAGCCTGTGAGAACCTCTTTATAATAAAGACCGTATTTATCGGCAACTCTCTTAGCCATATTTGTTGTAACTATAGTAGTTACGAAAGCAGGGTTAGCAGGCATTGTGCCTGTAGCCTGACGCTCTCTCAAGATATACTCACCAATGAGCATACCGGACATATTTCCTGTAAATCCTACATACTCGCCTGTCTTAAGGTCTTTTGCATAGATTCCAAGGCGGTCTGCATCGGGATCTGTTGCAAGTACGATATCCGCATCCTTTTCCTTAGCAAGCTCAAGAGCAAGCTTAAATGCCTTGGGATCTTCGGGATTGGGATACTCAAGAGTAGTAAAATCAGGGTCCGGAGCTTCCTGCTCAGGAACCACAAACACGTTCTTAAATCCAAGCTCCTTAAGAACACGTCTTACAGGAAGGTTACCTGTTCCGTGGAAAGGAGTGTATACAATGGTGAACTTATCAGCCATCTCATCAATAACATCCTGATGAATGATCTGCTTCTTGAGCTCAACCATGTATTTGTCATCAATCTCAGTTCCAAAAGATACATAGAGTCCCTGAGCGATGGCATCCTCTTTGGACATTGTCTTAACGTCGTGATAATCGGTAATAGCAAGCACTTCAGAAATAATACCTGTGTCATGAGGAGGTGTGATCTGCGCGCCATCCTCCCAATAAACCTTATAACCGTTGTACTCAGGTGGATTGTGTGATGCTGTTACCATAACTCCCGCAATACATCCAAACTCTCTTAATGCAAAAGAAAGCTCGGGAGTGGGACGAAGAATATCGCTGACATAAGCCTTGATACCGTTAGCTGCAAGGCAAAGCGCTGTCTCATCCGCAAACTCGGGAGAAAACTTTCTGCAGTCAAAAGAAATAGCTACGCCCTTCTTGCAAGCATCGGGGCCACCGTTTTTCTTGATGTAATTGGCAAGGCCCTGAGTAGCCTTTCTTACTGTGTATTTATTCATTCTGTTGGTTCCTGCTCCGATAACACCTCGAAGTCCGCCGGTACCAAACTCAAGCTCTCTGTAAAATCTGTCTTCAACCTCAGCCTCGTTGTTACGAATAGCAATGAGTTCCTCTTTGGTCGCTTCATCAAAGTAAGAATCATTAAGCCAATAGTTAAGCTGTTCTGTTGCTGTGCTCATAATAAACACTCCTCTCTATTCAATCGTATGCATTATACCATAATTCTAAGCCCGAAAGTACCTTGCAAAGCGAAACACTCACTGCACTCTCAAACTCGAATAACCTTCAACATTCAAGCTGTAATCGCTTCTGTCGAGCGAGAAATTCGGATTATAATACGGATCTCCCTTCTCGAGAACTTTTTTCCATTTCTCTTTAAAGTGATCGGACTCTGCATCGTAGCGTTTAGCGTTCTCTCCCTCAAGATCGAGACCTCTTGAAAGCGACTCATAGTGGAAGAGCTCAGCAAACGGCGTAAATACGTTGAGATATCCTTTTTCTCTGAGCTTCAGGCAAAAGTCAACGTCATTAAGACTTACGGCAAAAGACTCATCGAAGCCGCCGACTTCGTCGTACTTAGCTCTTGAAACCATGAGGCAGGCGCCCGTAACAGCGCTTACGTCCTGAGCATAGCACAGTCTTCCCATGTATCCCAGATTCATTCCCGCCTGTCCATAGTGAGAATGTCCTGCTGTTCTGTGAGCTCCAAGTCCAAGAACAACGCCGGCGTGCTGGATTTTCCTGTCAGGGAAGTAGAGTTTTCCTCCAACTGCTCCCACATCGCTTCTCTGAGCGTACATAAGAAGCTCTTCCATCCAGTTAACGGTAATTACCTGTGTGTCATTATTAAGAAGGATGATATAGTCCCCTGTAGCCTTTGAAACGCCGTAGTTTACTACCTTTGAATAGTTAAAAGATCTCTTTTCACCATCTAAAGGCTTGTTGGCAGGATCTTCATAGAAGTCCACCACTTTAACAATATCTTTTAACGAGCCGTTTCTAAGCTCCTCGTAATATCCAAGTGTCTCCGAAGAAGTGCTGCCGTTCTCCACAACAATGATCTCGTAGTTGTCATAAACAGACTTCTCATATATTGAGTCTATGCATCTCCTAAGATCCTCGGCGTGCTCACAGGTAGGAATCACGATACTGATCTTGGGAGTACCTTTTACTTCGTATGTGATCTTAAATATAGTCTCAAATGCTCTTGTGCTTGTGATCTTGAAATGATCGTAGCCGTGGCGCTTTAAGTGATCTGCCACAGCGCCCTTTGCAGCCTCAATGGCATAGGGCTTTGCGCTAATATCCGAAGCAACCGAAGCCGCGTGAGATCTCCAGTAATACAAAAGCTTGGGAATATGCACGATATGCTGAGCACTATCAGTAAGACGCAGGATCATATCGTGGTCCTGGCTTCCGTCAAACTTAGTTCTAAAGAGCTCTGTTCCCTCGAGAAGAGTTCTCTTAAACACACTGAAATGACAGATATAATTATTGGCACGAAGGTTGTCAATGGCATAGTCAGGCTTAAAATGCATGGTTATCATCTTGTTGATGTCATCACCCTTGAAGGTTGTCTCATCACAGTAGATATAATCCGCATTTTCTTCATTGATAGCTTTAACGTACCAATAGAGCACCTCCGGATGAAGTATGTCATCGTGATCAAAAAGGCCTATGTATTCTCCCTTGGCAAGTTCAAGACAATGATTGGTGTTACCTGCAATTCCCTCATTTTTCTCAAGCTTCATGTATGAGATCTTGCAATCACCTGTTGTCTTGTCTATGGCCTTTTCATCCTTCATATATTCATAGACAATGCTTGAAACTTCCTCAATATGTGCCTCATCGGAACCGTCTGCAAGACACAGCTGCCAATTGCCATAGGTCTGATTAAGCACCGATTCAATCATATCCCTTAAGAACTTCTCGGGAGTATTGTAAAGAGGCACCAGAATAGAGATTAGTGGCATATATGCAAAAACCGCATTCTCCTGCTCTTTTCTTGTCTCCTCACTTGGAAAGCTCTCTGTTCCGTAGTGAGTCATTGCCTTCTTCTCAATCTGTTTGTACTTGATCTTGGCGATAACTCCTCTAAGCGAGCCCTGATTCCTGATGCGATCCCGCTGTCTGATAACCCAGTGCATAGCGTTACGCATAGGCGTACTTGCCTTCCAGATAGGATTATTCTTGATCCTGTTTAGCTTGAACTCAAGCTCTGAATTCTTATCTTCAAGCTCAGCGATCCTCTCTGCAAGATCCGCACTCTTTAATTTTTCACGCTCGTATGCAGCTTTAAAATCAAAATCTTTTTGCTCTGACATAATCTCTTTTAACTCTTATAATCTATTTTAGCTCTTAATATGCAAAATATTGGGAACCCAGTTAATAAGCTTGTTCCTGCCGCTCTTATCAACAGCAAGCATACCTATCTGATAAAAGCCCGGTGTAAGGTCACCCTTCCTAATCTTAAGTTTGTAACCCGTAAGATCAACATTTACCTGATCCTGGAGTCTTACTCTGATGTCAGGTCTGTACCATACATAGATGGGATAGCTGTAGACCTTGGAATCAACAGGGCCTGCGCCGTCTTCATATCTTTCTACCAGGCGAAGAAGCAATTTCTTCTCATAAAGGGCATTGTCCGAGCCAATGACAAAGCTGTAACCCTTGAGGTAATAGCCTTCTTCGTTCCCAGTTGCGTTAACTCCGTAGAGCCAGTTATCCATGGTTCCGTTATACTCACAGCCAACTCTCAGGCACTGATCTTCTCTCGCGCCCTTGATACCTTTGTCGTGAACAGATACCACTCCGTAAGGAATATCCTCAACAGGAGTGTAGTCTTCTCTGGGGATGATAGCCGATATAGTCTCATCCTCTGTAAGATGCGGACTGTAGAAAGGATCAACGTTATAAAGATACGCATGTCTCCTCATAAGGGTATCACCCTCAACCGCAAGTCTCTCCATCTTCTTGGGGTCAAGATTATCAAGTCCCCTTGTAAGAGACTCGTGATGGTAGAGATAAATATGATTACAACATACGTTGTAATAGCCTTTTTCAAAAATACTGTAGCAAAAATCCACATCATTAAAGGCAACCTTAAGTTCCTCAGGGAAACCTCCCACATCGTGGAACTTCTTCCTGCTGATAAGAAGGCTGGCGGCTGTAACGCCTATCATGTTGTGAATGCCTCTGTTGTAGCCAAAATAATGGCTCTTGCCATCATGCATCTTCTGAAGCTTGTGCACAGGACCACGCCTTACATTAGCGATACCGGCATGCTGAATAAGGTCTGTATCCGGGTAGATGAGCTTGGCGCCCACTGCACCCACATGGCGAAGCTGTGCCTGAGATACCATCTCGGTCAGCCACCCTTCCTTGCAGGCTTCTATGTCGTCATTAAGGAAAAGAAGATACTCGCCGTTGGAATTTCTAACGCCCTGATTGCACATAGCGGAGAAATTAAATTCCTGAGTCTTGTATATGTAATTGATCTTGGTAAGACCATTCTTGCGTTCTGCTCTTGAAGCATATACACCGTATTTAACTCTGTTGGCTGCGCTGCTTCCGTTGTCTATAACAACAATATCGTAGGTGATTCCTGCATCCTTGGTGGTCTCAATTATCGAATTAAGACACTGTCTGAAAACCTCAGGATGATCCTTGGAAGGTATGATTATGCTCACAGTCGTAGGCTTAAGCAGCATATGCTTTGAATTGTGGAAAGGTCTTCCGTAGAAAACATCCTGTCCCGCATTTCTGTGATAGAGAATCTCCTTGATATGTCCTATGGGGAGCTCTGTTCCTGTTCTTTTTGCAAAAGCTCTTTCGCTGATGGCAAGCATGCAGAACAAGACATCTGCAGACAAAAGAGATGCCTCAAGCCCCACCTGTTCCGGTGAATTTTTCTTATTGGCAGTTCCTCCAAGCATCTTCACAGCATTGTCATACTCAGGCGTAGCAGCATGAAGAGCTGTTGCTCTGCAGGCAAAAAAGCTTCCGATATAAAAACCGTTGAGATAAGAATCCGGTGACCAGTCAGGCTTAAAATACGGATGAATGTACTTACCTCCGCCTCCCTGCTCATCCTCATCTCCGTATACAACATTATGCTCGGGATGAGCTACAAAATACTGTTTAACCACTTCGGAAGCCCTCTTTGTAAGCTTTCCCTTGGGACTTACAAAAAGATAGACCACATTCTCATCATTCTTGGCATCCGTCATCTCCCAGACTTTGGAATAAGGTACAATCTTAACCTTTGGTGCAGGAAGCTTGTGCGGTATAAGTTCTCCGTTTTCTCCCTCCTCGTAGGATACCGGAGCTTCAGCGGCAATTACAGGCTGTTTTTCCACTTCCTTTTGCCATTTGTCATAAGCCGCCGATTTGGCATTAAGAACCTTATTGTATTTAGTTGTCCTCTTCCTAATAAGAGTTGCCTTAACTAAATCTTTGAGCATCTGTCAGGATTACTCCTCGTCGTAATAGTCTTCTATATCTTCAAAGTCGTCTGCGCGGCGTTCCTTGCGCTTTCTCTTAAGCTTGTTTCCAATCTTACTTATGATACCGGGTTTCTTAGCGCTTCCCTCTTCTGCCGTCTTAACTGAAGCTGCAACTGCATCCGCAGCGTTCTTTGGAACAACCGTTGTAAGAAGCTTTAACATCAAATGATTCTTTTCTTTTACGGAAAGTCTGTTGCTTGTAAGATCAAACTCGATATTGGGGTCATCGGAATTAAATACAAAAGAGTCATCACTAAGCCACTCTCCGTTGCCCGGATTAACCGAAATATCCGCAGTTCCATCCTCTATGGATTCATCATTCCATGTAGCATCAACTATAGTCACAAGACAGGGCGCAAAAGCCGGATCCACGCGAAGCATCTTACATGTTGAAGGTACTGTGATATTCAGCGTGACAGTATTCTTCTCATCATACTGTTCCTCAGGGAAGATGGAATCATCCTCTGAATAGCCCTCGCCCTCATCCATATAAATCTGAATGCAGTCCGCTGACCTTGCAGCATCAGGGTTCATCGCAAGCTCTTTTGGCACGATAACCTTCCTGCCTATATCTTTCCATATCTCAACCATGGACTTGCGATTGCCTGTCACATACTTCTGGAAAGCGTACTCCTCTTCAAGAAGCACCTTCATCTCTTTCTCAGAAAGACCAAGCTTTTTGTAAATAGGCTTTGGATCGAACTTCTCTCTCTTTCTATCCTCAAGTCTGTAGCAGTAAAGTGCTCTCCACACCTGCTCTTTGACAGGAATACACTTACCGTAAGTCCACTCATAATCTATTATAGTCCAGATAGGACCGTTAACCATAATATTGCTGAAAATAAGGTCGTAGTCGGATACAGGATAATCCTCCTTGTGCCTGATCCTCTTAACGTACTCGGCGATAAGAGCATTAAAGCCCTCCATATCGTCCTTATCAATACACTCATCAAGAACGGAAGCAAGAGGTACTCCGTTGACAAAAGAAAATACGGCACAGCCTTCATTCTCATCTATCTGACAGTCATTGATCTCAAGATCTCCGCCGTGGTATTTTTCTTTCAGTCCCGCGTAAGCATCTCTGATGCTGTATACATGCTCTCTGGCAGCCTCTGTAAGAGGAAACTTCTTGATTACCTTCCTGCCGTTTCTGCCAATAGCAATATCAGTACGGATCTTGAATTCATCAACTCTGTCGTTACTGTACTTACTGTAGATCGTATCAAAGCCAGGCCCCAATATTACTTCAAAAGAATTGGCAAACTCAGGATACAAGCCATCTTTAACAAGATCCTCATAGGCATGTTTCTCGTTAAAGAGAACAAGCCTGTCTCTGTCGAAATTCCTTACGTTGTCCTGAAGCTCTCCGAACTTCGGAAGATACGAATCCGAGTGAAGAAGCGTCATAAGCTTGTAATCGGGATAAGGATAATAGAAATGATAATCGTTTATCCCGCATCTTTTGAATATGTTTATAAGTCCGCCTCTTGTGAAGGTCTTGGCTACGCTGTCCGCAGTATAGCCTTCGATTCCGGAAAAGTATGTTCCGAGGTGATCCTCTGTACATCCCGCAAAATACTTAAGTCCGAGGCGATTCTCGATAGCGATTACGATTCGTCCGTCTTTTTTGAGATGTCTTTTAAGCATCAAAAGAAACTTCTCGTAAGGATTCTCGGTACCGATGTAGCCCTGTCCGTACTCAAACACACCGATCAAAAAGATAAAATCAAAATCCTTATCAAGGTCGGGCTCTATGTCGCGGAAATTGCCGACATGAATTGTAACGTTGTCGCAGTCCTTGTTCCTTGTCGCATTGATCTCGGATCTTCTTCTTGAAAGATCGCAGGATACGACCTGTCCCGCCTTGCTTGAGAGCATGCCCGTGATGGCACCGCAGCCCGATCCGACTTCAAGAACCTTGGCGTCCTTGCTCATCGGAATCCACTCTACGATGTTTGCTCTCTGATCCGAAAGATGATAGAGAATAGGCCAGCTTGCGCGCTCCTCGATTATCTTCTGATACTCGTCTTTTGTATGATTTTTTACAATCTCAAGAAGGTCGTTCTCTATAGCACCGTCGCTAT
>JAEEGK010005677.1_pt1 | contig 30164 bp, 27 predicted proteins | sample 8958771 | NCBI WGS metagenome assembly JAEEGK01 (sample SAMN16246547, study PRJNA631951) | gut metagenome | biome: gut microbiome; feature: rumen; material: SC-attached | host: Bos | place: Iran: Karaj | collected 2018-10 | reverse complement strand
GGGCTTCAGCGTGAACTCCCCATCAATGTTAGTAAGGGTTCCTGTCACCAATTTGCCGTCTTGGTGGATGGTGACGTTGGCAAAAGGGATAGGCTCTTTGGTCTTGTCATCCGTCAACACTGAGCCGTGCAATCTTTTTAGGGTCACGGAATCGGTCATTTCCTTCGCAATGGGTTGTTGCGGAGTAGTGGCTTTCACCTCCTGCGCCTGGGCCCCGGCGGCAAGGCTCAGCATCAGCCCCGCAACAGTGGCCACCTTGCCCATGCTCAGTCGCACAGCCAGAGCTGACTCTAGCTGGCGCAACTCGGCCTCGCATCGCGGGCAGGTGCCGCGACACTCGCCCTGATAGGTGCATTCCTCGGTCTCGAAAGGGATGCCGTTCTCATTGGCGATGCTTTGTCGCACCGCCTTTAACTCGTTGCAGATGTCTTTACCGTGGTTCATGTCGTTAGTTATTGCGTTGATTGCAGGATGATTATCAGTTTCCAATAAGGTGGAACCTTGTTTGCAAAGATACGCTTTTTTCTTGATAGGCACTTCTTTTGTCCATTCATCTATTTTGCTTCGCAGTATTCAGAACGGTTTTGAGTATAAAGAATCGGAGTCGGTGGGAGAGGCATCGGATAGCGTGAGATTTTTTTTGTCAGATTTTAAAAAACATGTATATTTGCAATATGAAAAAGTGATGAGTGACAAAGTTTTAATTTGTCTATTAGTATGGAAGACAGATTGTTGCATTTTGTCCATTGCACTTTCTACGCAAGTGGTCTGTGCGGACGGAGGGAGTCCATTGCCAAAAACAGTGTCTCCATCCCTATAGGTAGAAACTGGTGATAGAGTGGAATACAATAGGTGTTGAATCGAAATGCAAATGGAAGGGTAAATTAGTAATTAAAAATAAACAATATTATGAGATTAGAAGGAAGACGCGAAAGCAAGAATGTGGAAGACCGCAGAGGTCGGACTGCCAAAACTGCCGGTCTCGGCATTGGAGGGTTGATTATCGCCGGTATTATTGCCTTGTTTATGGGTGGCGACCCTTCGAGTGTTTTGCGGCAGATGGCCAGCAGCAATATGCAGACCACGGAGAATACCGAGTATGTGCCTACTGCCGAGGAACAGGAGTTGGCCAAATTCGCAAGTCAGATCCTGGCAGGCACCGAAGACGTGTGGACTGCCGAGTTCAAGAAAATGGGTCGCACGTATACTCCCCCCAAGCTGGTGCTGTTCAAAGGGTCGGTGCAGAGCGGCTGTGGCGGCGCCACTTCATCGACGGGTCCTTTCTATTGCTCCGCCGACCAGAGTGTGTATCTCGACCTTGAGTTCTTCTCCAGCATGAAACAGCAATTGGGCGCCGATGGCGACTTTGCCTATGCTTATGTCATTGCCCACGAAGTGGGCCACCATGTGCAAAACCTGCTTGGCACCTTGGGCGAGGCACACCAGCTGATGAGTCGTGTGAGCGAGAAGGAGTCCAACCAGATAAGCGTCAGGCTGGAATTGCAGGCCGACTACTATGCCGGTGTGTGGGCATATCATGACAACGAGATGTTCGGGTCGCTCGAAGATGGCGACATCGAAGAGGGACTCAATGTGGCTTCGAAAATCGGTGACGACTATCTGCAGAAGAAAGCCCGCGGTTACTCGGTGCCGGATTCGTTCAACCACGGTACCTCGGCACAGCGCTCCAGATGGCTCAAGAAGGGTCTGATGACAGGTAGTGTGAAAGGCGGCGACACCTTCTCGCCTGCTTATGCCAATCTCTAAAAATGAGGAGAGAAAAAAGGCTCACCCCTCGTTACGGGGTATATTGTTGGAAAAAATAAACTGCTGATATATAGATAGTATGCTTGTTTTAACAGTTTGTTTTCGCAACAATATAAAAAAAACTTGTATATTTGCACTTCAAAACGAAAGATTAAAAAACAGTAATACTATCATGAAGAAATCACTATTTATCGTATTGTTCCTGGCCCTGATGGGCGGAGCATTTGCCCAGAACGAGGGCGTTACCGAGTATGTGTCGGCATTGATTACCTTTAGAGAGGGAAGCAATGTGCCTCAGGATTCACTGAACAAGTATGGCGTGGTTATCCAGACCCGCGAGGGCAGAATGGCCACCGCACTCATCCCTGCCGAGCAGTATCAGGCTTTCCTCAACACCTATATGGTGGAAAGAGTGCAGCCCTCTACCCGTGTGTTCATGCGTAATAGCCAGATCGGAGACAATGGTGCCTATGTGGACACTCCTTACCGCAAGCATGACCGTAAGTCATCGGTGAAAGACGAAGAGTCTGAAGGCCGCGAAGCTGTGCGCCGTCACATGATTCCCGAAGACGACATCCGTAACGATGAAGCCAAAGGCTGGTATGTCGGTTTGATGGTGGGCGGTTCGAGCAACACCCTCGATGTCAAGAAGACCATCTTCAACGGCCTGTGGTATTCCGCCCGCGGTCTCAACGTCGAGGCTCGTGTGGGTTATCAGTTCAACGAATGGTTCGGTATCCGCAGCGGTGTGGAGCTTGTGTCCAAGAACTATGCCACTAAGTTGACTGTCGACTTCGCCGGTGTCAGCAACAAGTACCAGACCTATCACCAGAATCAGTATCTGCAGCTCCCCTTGATGGCCGACTTCTCCATCGGCGGTGAGACTGTCCGCATCCACCTCATGGCTGGCGGCTATTGTGGATATTGGATCTCTCAGTATCGCGACGGCTATATCTACAGAGCCAACGATCCCCAGCCCTACACCGGTTGGAGCTATAAGTATATCGATAATTATGACAGCCGTTTCGAGGCCGGTCTGGCAGCTGGAATCGGTCTGAGCATGAATGTCGCTCCCAACTGGCAGCTTCATTTCGAGGGCGATTATTATCACGGTCTCCTCAGCACTGCCAAGAAACCCAGCAAGACCTACAACCGCACCTGGACCTTCGGAATGGGTGTTTCCTACCATTTCTAATCGCCCTTGGGCATTAGAGTGATATGCCATAAAAGGCGGCGGCCTCATCCAGGCTTCCGCCTTTTTGTTTGTACGACGTTATGATGATTACGACATGATACAGATTGACCATACTACATGGGAGGTGGACCGTCCTGTCTGGCCCGACTTTCTCAACAACCGCCCCTCCGACAGCCATAAGGGCACCTATGGGCACGCTTTGTTGGTGGCAGGCAGCTATGGCAAGATGGGGGCTGCGATACTCGCTGCACGGGCCTGTTTGCGCTCAGGCGTAGGCCTGCTCACCGTGCATGTCCCCCGGAAGGGAGTGGACATAATGCAGGTCGCTGTACCCGAAGCCATGGTCTCTATCGACGAGGATGAGCAGCACTGGACGCATCCCTTTACTGAGGAGGAGTTATCGCGCTACGATGCGATAGGAGTGGGCCCGGGATTGGGAACAGGCAGTATGGCCCCGATGCGTGCACTGATGCAGGGTGCTGTAGGCAAACCCATGGTGCTGGATGCCGACGGGCTGAACATGCTGTCGAGGATGGATGACCGCATGGAGCTCTTGCGAGCGTTGGGAACGGCCGCACCCATGGTGCTTACTCCCCACGCAAGAGAGTTTGAGCGCCTCTTTGGCCATACCGAAGGCGGAATGGAACGCGAAACACTCCAGCGTTCATTGAGTAGCAATACCTCATGCGCCATAGTGTACAAGGGTCATCGTACACAAACGACTGATAACAAGGGGATAATGTATGTCAATACAACAGGGAATCCAGGTATGGCTACCGCTGGAAGCGGGGATGTGTTGACAGGTATTATTCTTGCTATTTTGGCTCAAAATAAAGATTGTCAGTTAGATGCAGCGATGTGTGCAGTACTGGGTGTGTGGGTACATGGCAAATCTGCCGATTTAGCCTCCCAAAAACAGTCACAATGCAGCATTGTCGCCAGTGACATAGTGAATTTTTTACCATTCTCAACAATTTGATAGTCATGAACATTGTGGGTGAGAAGTAATTTTTTTTCAAAAAAAATTTTGCTGGTTCGAAAAAAGTGTGTATCTTTGCAACCGCTTTGAAAGAGATAAGGCAACCTTCCTCAATAGCTCAGTTGGTTAGAGCACCTGACTGTTAATCAGGGGGTCGCAGGTTCAAGTCCTGCTTGGGGAGCAAACATAAGCCGCAGAGATGCGGCTTTTTTGTTGGACAGGGTCATGCACTCCGCAGCAAAAGGACGGCGCATGGCCAGGACACAAGTCGATGATGAGCAAAACACTACTGATAACACTGCTGTTCGCTGTGGCTGTTGTGGCCTTGATGATGCTGGGACTCGGCATCAAGATGCTTGTGCGCAAGCATGGTGAGTTCAAGCGTCATTGCAGCGGCATGGACCCCTATACCGGCCAGTCTGCCGGATGTGTGTGTCGTAAGGCCGCGAATGCAAAGTGCAAGGAGAATGCCCGCTATTCCCCCCTTGAAGTGAACGACAACCTCATGTCCGAGACGCGCCAGTAGCCGCTCGCTGAAGCAAAAGAGAAACCCCGCACCAGACTCTTGTCCAGTGCGGGGTTTTGTGTATGGAATCGGTAGCACCTACTTGAGGTGGAGATTCTTCTTATAAGCCTTCATTGTGTTTTCGAGCAGAGAGATGATGGTGAGGGGTCCAACGCCGCCCGGGACGGGGGTTACCCAGCTGCAGAGGGGGTCCACCTCGCTATGTTTCACATCGCCGATGATGCGGTAGCCACTTTTGCGGCTCTCGTCGGGGATGCGGTGGATACCCACATCGATGACCACTGCTCCGGGTTTCACCATGTCGGCGGTCACAAATTCGGGTTTGCCGATGGCCACGATGAGAATATCGGCGTTACGGGCGATTTCTGCCAGATTCTGGGTGCGGCTGTGGCACAGGGTTACCGTGCAGTCGAATCCTTTGCGCGAAAGCAGATTGGCCACGGGTGTGCCCACGATGTTGCTGCGGCCTATCACCACACAGTTCTTGCCGGTGGTCTCGATGCCGTAGCGTTTCAGAAGGGTGCAGATGCCCATGGGGGTGGCAGGGATGAAAGCATCTTCGCCCAGCACCATGCGGCCAACGTTGATGGCAGTGAAGCCGTCGACATCCTTGTCGGGCGAGATGGCGTCGATGATATGCTGTTCGTTGATATGTTTGGGCAGGGGAAGCTGCACGATGAAACCGTCGATTTCGGGGTCGTTGTTGAGAAAGTCGATGGACTCAAGGAGCTCTTTCTCGGTAGTCTTTTCAGAATAGCGGTACACCGACGAGGTGTATCCCACCTCGTGGCTGGATTTCTCCTTGTTGGCCACATAGGTCTGGCTGGCTCCGTCGTTGCCGACGATGACGGCGGCCAGATGAGGTGTGCGGTGGCCTTCGGCCATGAGATGCCGTACCTCGGTGGCGATTTCTTCTTTAATCTGGATGGATAGGGTTTTACCGTCTAATAATTGAAACATAGCAATGGGCTTTTGTATATGAGTGGATTGTTATTGTCATTGGGTTGCTGGTTATCTGTGCCGTTTGGGCAGGCGTGGAGGTTTGCCCTTCGCGCTTACGGCCTTCATCATCTTGCGGGTTTCCTCAAACTGTTTTACAAAACGGTTCACGTCCTGGATGGTGTGCCCGCTGCCTGCAGCAATGCGTTGCTTGCGGCTGCCGTTTAGGCAGCTGGGGTTCCGCCGCTCATAGGGCGTCATGCTGCCAATCATGGACTCGATGGGCTTGAAGGCATCGTCGGTAATCTCCACGTTCTTGGTCAGTTTGTCCATTCCGGGAATCATGCCGATAAGGTCTTTCATGCTGCCCATCTTTTTCACCTGGCCTATCTGCGAGAGGAAATCCTCGAAGTTGTATTCGTTGTGGATGAGTTTCTTTTGTATCTTGCGGGCTTCCTCCTCGTCGTATTGCTCTTGGGCACGTTCAACCAGCGACACGACATCGCCCATGCCGAGGATACGGCTGGCCATACGGTCGGGGTGGAAAACGTCGAGGGCATCCATCTTCTCGCCGATACCGACAAATTTGATAGGCTTCTGCACCGAGTAGCGGATTGTGAGGGCTGCACCGCCGCGTGTGTCGCCGTCGAGTTTGGTCAGCACCACACCGTCGAAGTCCAGCCGGTCGTTGAAGGCCTTGGCGGTGTTCACAGCGTCCTGACCGGTCATCGAGTCCACCACAAAGAGTGTCTCCTGCGGATTGAGCGACTGCTTCAGTCCCGAAATCTCGTTCATCATCTCCTCGTCCACAGCCAGACGGCCTGCCGTATCCACGATGACAACATTCGTGCCCTTCAGCCGGGCGTCCCTCACGGCTTTGGTGGCGATGTCGATAGGGTTCATGTTGCCCTCTTCGGTGAAAACGGGCACCTGTATCTGCTCGCCCAGCGTCTTCAGCTGACTGATGGCGGCAGGACGGTACACGTCGCCAGCCACCAGCATCACACTCTTGTTCCGCTTGGTTTTGAGGTAGTGGGCCAGCTTTGCCGAGAAAGTGGTCTTACCCGAACCCTGCAGACCTGCTATAAGGATGATGGCGGGAGTGCCTTTTATGTTAATATCCACGGCGGCATTGCCCATCAGCTCCGTCAGCTTCTCGTGGACAATCTTCACCATCAACTGGCCGGGTTCAATGCTCTGGATAACGTTACGGCCCATGGCCTCCGCCTTCACCTTGTCGGTAAATTCTTTTGCCACCGGGTAGCTCACATCGGCGTCCAGCAGGGCTTTGCGCACCTCCTTGACGGTCTCCGCAACATTAATATCGGTAATGCTGCCTTTTCCGCGCAGCGTGTGTAACGCTTTCTCAATCTTACTACTAATGCTTTCAAACATATCCTGTCGGGGTATAACTATTGAAATGCAAATATACAAAAAAATCTCAACATATTCACTGCCGCCCGAAAAAAACTCTTTCCTCTCATTCCCGATGGACTTCGTGGATTCCTTCCTCCTCCGCCACATCGACTGGAAGAGCGTTCCTCTCAAGCCAAATTTACGACAGATTAGTATTTGTTGGTCTAATAGTCATTTTGCAGGCTGCGACACAGTCTGAATATAGGAGCAGAAGGCGTTTTGAGCGATTCAAAAGGTTTTTGTAAAAATCGGCTTAAAGGAATGCGCTAATAGTCATTTTGCAGGCTGTGACATGCCGAAAAGCGAGATATTTTGTATCTTTGCAGAAATTTAAAAGGTTTGATATGCACAAAAAAAATGTCCGGTCTGCGGGTCACAAGCGACCAAGAAAAACGGAGTCCGAGGGGGAAAACAACTCTATAAATGCCAAAAATGCGGTTATCAATTTCGTCAGCTGACGGGGCCGACGGATAGCGACTTATGGGCCATGTACCTGGACAGGAAACAGACCGTGGAGGAGTTGTCGCAAGCATACGGAATAAGCAGTTCCACAATCAGGAGACGATTCTCGATGATTGACATGAAATGGGAGCAGCCCATGCTCCACGGCAGTGGATACGTCCATGTCGATGCTGCCTATTGGGGGCGCAATTGGGGTATCCTGCTTGCGATAGACGACCTCACTGGCGCGGTCCTCTATCTTGAATTCATACGGCACGAGACCGTGGAGGATTACCGTACGGCAATAGCGTCGATAGAGAATCGGGGATACCGCATCAAGGGTATCATCGTTGACGGAATGCGAAGCCTGTTCTCCGAGTTTGAAAGATACCCGATACAGATGTGCCACTTCCATATGATAAGCATCATCCGCAGGTATCTCACTAAGAATCCGAGGCTCAAGGCGGCCAGGGAACTGAAGCGTGTGGTCTTCACAGTCACCGACACGGACAAGGAGACTTTCGTCAGGGAGTACCTGAAATGGAAGTCGGACTACGCCGACATCATCAACCGCCGCAGCGTGTCGAAGAGGACTGGCTGCAGCCATTACACTCATAAGAGACTTCGCACGGCGATGCATAGTGTTGATTTCTACTTGCCGTACTTGTTCACATTCCAGAGGGAGGACTGTTTGGGGATGCCTAATACTAACAACAAGATTGAAGGCACCTTCACCGATCTCAAGAAGAATCTCAATGTCCACAGCGGATTGTCCATAGAGAACCGCAAGCGGTTCATTAGTGGGTTTTTCTGGCATCGTGTGCAATCAAACATGTCATAAAAGGCAGACGCCCACCGACAATTGGTGGGCGAATGTCAATATTGACTTGTCGTCATGCACAGCATTCCTATTCCTCGCGGGTTGCTCCCCAGCAGAGCCCGCTATGCTTCAGAATGCGGGGGCAAAAATACTAATTGTTTTTTACCCGACCAAACGTTCATACGAAATATCAGCCTGCAATTTGACTATTAGAACAAAAACTGCATTTTTTAGCCTGCAAAATGAATATTACGCCTATTTGTTTCGAGCATATCGGCCGCTTTAGGCGCTTAGTCCTAATGCATTCACGCTTTCTGGCAGCGACCATGAAATTTTTTTTCATATAAATGAAACATTTTTTCCAATTCCACGTTACACACCAATAAAAAGGACAAAATAGTGGACCTATGAGACAACTGAAAATTACTCATTCTATCACCAACCGCGATATCAAGTCGCTGGATAAGTACTTGCAGGACATCTGCAGTGAGGAGCTCCTCACCCCCGAGGAGGAGGTGCGTCTGGCGCAGCGTATCAAGGCCGGCGACCAGGAGGCTCTCGACCGCCTCACCAAGGCCAACCTGCGTTTCGTGGTCTCCGTGGCCAAGCAGTACCAAAACCAGGGGCTCAGCCTTCCCGACCTCATCAACGAGGGCAATGTGGGCCTCATCAAAGCCGCCAAGCGTTTCGACGAAACCCGCGGCTTCAAGTTCATCTCCTATGCCGTGTGGTGGATCCGCCAGTCCATTCTGCAGGCCATTGCCGAAAACTCGCGCATCGTCCGTCTGCCCTCCAACCAGCTGGGAGCTCTCAACAAACTGAAGAAAGAAATCAGCCGCCTCGAACAAGAACTGGAACGCCCCCCGTCGGAAGAGGAATTGGCTGACATGCTCGACATCCCCGAGGAGAAAATCAAGAGTATCCTCGGCATCTCGGGCCGCCATATCTCCATCGACGCTCCCCTCGTCGCCGACGAGGATGTCAACTTCGTCGATGTGCTCCCCAACGAGGACACCCCGCCTACCGACAGTGCCCTCATGCAGGAATCCCTCTCGCAGGAAATCGAGCGTGCACTCTCTACCCTCACCGAATACGAGCGTGAGGTCATCAAGATGTACTTCGGCATCGGTCTCCCACACGCTCTCAGTCTCGACGAGATAGCCATGAAGTTCGGCCTCACCCGCGAGCGTGTCCGCCAAATCAAGGAAAAAGGCATCAAGCGACTCCGCGTCAGCAGCAAGAGCAAACATCTGCAGGCATACCTTTAACCCATGGCAGGCGTAGAGCTGATATACAAATACTTCCCACAACTCACCGAGCGGCAAAAGGAACAGTTTGCCGCCCTTCTGCCGTTGTATCAGGACTGGAACGCCAAAATCAATGTCATCTCGCGCAAAGACATGGACAACTTCTACGAGCACCATGTCCTTCACAGTCTTGCCATCGCCAAGGTGCAGCCGTTCAAAACCATGGCCGAGATACTCGATGTGGGTACCGGCGGCGGGTTTCCTGGCATACCCTTGGCCATTATGTTTCCCGATGCCAAGTTCTACCTTGTCGACTCGATAGGTAAGAAAATCAAGGTGGTGCAGGACGTGGCCCAGCAGTTGCAGCTGCAAAACGTCCATGCCGAACAAATCCGTGCCGAGCAAGTGCAGGGCGATTTCGACTTCATCGTCTCGCGTGCCGTCACCGACCTCAGCCAGTTCAGCCAGTGGGTGAGGGGTAAAGTGTCCGACATCCAGTACCACCATCTCCGCAACGGTATCCTCTACCTCAAAGGCGGCGACCTTGACGCCGAGCTTGCTCCCTTCAAGAAGAAAGTCCGCACATGGGACATCTCCGACTTCTTCGCCGAAGAGTACTTCCAAACAAAGAAGGTGATACACCTCCCTATTCGATAATCACACTTTAGGCATAACAGAAACAGAGGCTTCGCAGAGGCCTCTGTTTCTGTTATGGGAGGTATGGTTATCCCAAGTCGGGCAATAGGTTTTAACCCAAATCGGTCGTTAGCCGACTTATCAATCGGGATAACCGCACTCAGCGGACGGCATGCACAACCCTCTTGGGTCGTTCAATCCCGGCTCGATGTTGCCTGCTTCCCGGCTTGTTTTCCGTTATCATGTCGAGTAACGATGCTATAACGATACTATTACGATGCAGGATTGAACGGCCCCTCTCCGTAGCGAGGGGCAAACGTTGCCGCTCCACGGAGCAGGGCGGGTAGGCAGAACAAGGTACGGGGCAGGGTTTATCCCCGTGCATTGCACGATTCGGCAGTTAGATAGTAGGAGTTTTCGGTTTCCTAATGACCGATTTGGGATAAAAAGATGTACCGAAGGATCAAGGACTTTACTTATCTTGTACTTCTCCGGAAATGATTTTCAGATTTGGGTCGGGTAAACCCTAATTATGTCAATCCTCCATCGATTCGTCAAGCGCACGGAACTCCATATAGGTGTTCGTGTAGTTGTAATATATCCGGATATGATCCTCACTGATGTCGCATTTGATGGCGGCGTTCAGCGCATCAATCATCCGGTCTTCCCATCCCGTCGCGTCATATATCTCGGTAACCGTCTGTATGTGGATACTGATATTGTCGTGATCCAGATGATAAGTGCCATGCAGACTGTTCACTCCGCTGCCCGACATCGTGCCGTCAGGGTTAAACTCAATCACATAGTATTGCAGGCGTCCGTTCCACATCGGTGCCTCGCTGGTGTTGGTGGCCCGGTCAACAAAGCGTGCCAGATACCACCGGTGGTCGGTAATCTTCGGGATGTGGTAGTTCCGATAAATGCAGTGTATGCTTGCAGGGTCTATTTCGTATACGTCGTAGCCGTCGCCTGCTATACCGCCCATCGACACAAGCACATTGCCCTGGCAATCGTGCAGGTTCACAAAACCGTCGGCGCAAGAAACACAATAGTTGGTCAGAAAACCGTCCTTGCCTTCGTCGTACTTGCAGGTGCATATCTCGGCATGGATGTCGCCGCGGTGGGTTTCCATGAATATTACGGTGTTGCGTAGCCACTCAAGCTGCTGGAGGGCGTCGTCGCAGCCGCAGTGGTTCACTTTCTCTATCATCGGGTCGAGGGGAGTGACGCTTTCCTGCTTGCTGCAGGACATTAAACATAGGTGGCACAAAGCCACAAGGATGGGGTAAATTGCAAGGTGTTTCATGATGCTGTACTTTTTGTTACACATTTGTCAGGGCTTCAACATTGCCATGACCTTCAATGATTTGACGAGTATGGTACAGAAATCTTACAGCGTTTAATTGTTTTTAACGGAATCACCCCACTGGTGGCAGACCCGCGCCGAGATGCTCCAGCAGTATTCTCGTGCCCAAGCCTATCAGCACCACACCGGCAAGGATGGTGGCCGTGCGTTCCGGCACGGGGATATTGTGGCGGCCCAGATGGACACCCAGCAGCGAAACCGCAAAGGTCACGCCGCCTATCATTGCCACCGTCCACAACACGTCGCCCATTGTATGTTCGAGCCCCATGCCTATGCCCACGGCGAAGGCATCGATGCTCGTGGCCACGCCCAGCAGGAACATCGTCCCGACATTGACTATGGGACGTTTCCTGTTCACCGGCTCCTCCCTGTTTCGGATGGCGTCCAGTATCATCTTGCCGCCCACCAGGAGGAGCAACCCGAAGGCAACCCAATGGTCCACGGCCTCGATAAACGCCCGTGCAACATCGCCAATCAAGGCCCCTGCCAGCGGAAATGCCCCCTGGCATAGACCGAACACCGCCGCCATCAGCGCTCCGCGCCGAAAGCTTATTTTGCTGTGAAAAGCCGTAGTGGTGGACACCACCAGCGAGTCCACACACAGCGAAAGTGAGAGCAGTATTGCTTCTACAATAGTCATAATTAGTGGATTGTATTCCTAATCTTCATTATTGTCCTTTTGCAAAGATAGCATTTTTTTCTCAATTATCGGAGGTCACAGCGTCACCTACTCCTTTTGTATTGCCATCTGGGTCAGCAGTTGGTATACAGGTAGCAGGCTTTGGAGCGTGGGACGGATGGGAGATAGGTGGTTTCGGGAGAGAAGATTGTTGGAAGGACGGTGTTCCACCTCGTCGACAAAGGCTTTCAGTTCGTGGTAGAAGCCATGCTCCACCCAGGGCGAGGCGGCCAGCGTGGGCGTGAAGGCGTCGTGGCGGCAAAGGTATTCCACTGATACATGGGGATGTGTAATCTTCTCCCATGGGATGCTGGCGAAGGAGGTGCCTGCAGGCTGGAAGGTGAGTGTGTCGATGGACGGCATGGCGTATACACCTGAGCGGGTGTGGACAATAAGCTCCTCGACAGGTGCCGCCCATGAGTAGCCGGTGGAGAGTTCCACAGTGCCTATGGTGTCGCCATGCGAAAGCATCAAAACGATGGTGTGGCATCCTGCGTGCCGCTGAGCAACTATCTCGGCTGGGCCGAAGAGGTGCAGCATCAGGTCTATGGGATGGATGAAAAGCTCTACTGGAGCAGCGCCTTCGGGGTAGCGTCCCACACAATAGCGCAGGGTGTAGTTGAGAACGGTGTCGTGTGCGAGGCGGGATTTCAGTTTGCGGATGGAGGGGGCGTAGTGTTTTTGCAGGCCTATCTGCACTAAGGTGCCGGTTTGCTCTTGCAGGGTGATGAGGGACTCGAGTTGGTCGAGTGTGTGGCAGGGCGGTTTCTCGATAAAAAGGGCTTTGCCTTGACGTAGCACTTCGGTGGCAATACGGTAGTGCGCCGCAGGCGAGGCCGAGACAAAGACGGCGGCAACATCGAGGTCGGCAAGGGCTGTCTGCAGCGAGGTGGTGACGACGGGAGGGGATAGCTGATTGCCTCTGGCGGTTCGGCGGCAGATATATTTCAGCGGCACTTGCAGCAGGCCGAGGACAGGGTAGAGGTTGGCCATGCTGTGGCTGCCCATGCCCACGAAGGCATACTGACGGGTGCAGGGATGTGCCAATCGGGATTTGGTCCGCAGTCGGCGGGCTTGACGGATGAGTGTGGGTATCATGACTGCAGTTTTTTGAAGAATTGGCGGTAAGTGGAATGGTGGTTGTCGCACCACCAATAGGGTCCGTACACCTTCTCAATAATGGTTTTGGGCAGGAATCTCTCGAGTGTGCGGAGCAGGATGATGTCGTACTTTCGGTGGAAGTTAATCCAGCATCCGTTGCAGTTATGGCAGTTGTGGTGCTGGAGGCTGCGGGAGACAGGGCTGTTGAATATCTCATCAAACGACGACTGGTGTATGTTGCCGAGGATGCGGTCGAGGTTTTGGCACAACGGCACGTTGCCGTTGGCATGGATGACGGCCTGGCTGCCGATGCTGAGGCAGGGGAGACGGAGATGCCCGTTGCGCCATTGGTCGTAGAGGGCTACATAGTCGTAGTTCTCGCTGGTGCGATGGATGGCTCTCGGGATGTGGGTGGAGAAGTTGGTTGCGGCAAGTAGGTCGCTGGTGGTGTCGAAGAAGGCCATGGTGCCGTAGATGCCTATCCGCACGTCGATATGGTATTGTAAGGCCAGTTGGATGACATACTCCATGTCGTCGAAGCTGTTCCACGGCGAAAGGCAGAACATTAGCGACAGCGGCACAGCATCCTTCAAGGCCTCAATGGCCTGAATCACCTTGGCGTATCCGTCGCAGCCCCGCATACGGAGATAGGTCTCGCGGTTGCCGTCGAGGGAGAGGTAAAGATGCTTGGGACGGTATTGCAGGGTGAGGGTTGTGATCCGCTTGGGGTCGAGGCCGTTGGAGAGGAGGGTGAAGTTGGGGTGGTGGTGCATGAACCAATCGAGTATTTGGCATGCTTGGGGGTGCAGGATAAACTCGCCGCCTTCAAGTCCCACGGTGGTACGGGGGCTGATACATCGGCTCTGCATCACACGCACGATGTCGTCGAGGGAAAGATGCTCATGGGGCTTTTTCCAGATGGAACAGTGCCGACAGTGAGACTGGCATGTTGTGGTGGCGTAAATCATCAACTGGCTCAATTGCTTGTGGCTCGGTCGCAGGGTGTTGTTGGCGTAGAGCAGCCCGCTGGAGATGTAATCGGTTACTTTGTACATTTATTTTGCTTATTAAGATACTCCCGTGACCCGGGACGGTATCTCAATAGAGCATGAAATGAAGCAGAAGACTGCATGTACCGATTATTAAAATATAAATCTCAAGCCGACTTGCGTTGATGGAACAAGGGGATGAAGAGTGGAATAGGTGGAAACTGATTGCCAGCGGGGAAGGGTGTAGCTTATGCCGACTTCGGAAAAAAGGCTGATATGTGCCGAGAGGTGATAATGCACGCCTGCTTTCAACCCTATTTTAAGATTGAGGGCATTGAGGGATATTGATTGATGGAGGAGGGGTATTCTGTCGCCGGAGATGCCTGGATTACTGTTTGTCTGACCTCCGATGATGAAACTGGTGTTGCTGTGCAAAGAGAGGGGCAGCTGTAGCGTGATGTCAGAGGAAAGGTGGTAGCCTAACCGGGATGTTGGATGAGGACAATAGGATATGCCCAATGGGATGTCGAGGAATGTGACACGCTGATGTTCGTCTATTCTGTCAGTGCCCACACCTGTTTGGAAATAGGAACGGTATGCACCATGGCTTATTCCGGTGTATATTGATAGGACAGGGGTGATAGTGTAATGGAATGTCAGCGCTATGAGGGTGGGAGGCTCGTGGTGCTCGCTGCGGATAATCTGGCCATTGTTGTCCAGCTCGTTGCTTTGGGCAATGCGTATGAGTGCCTCGGCCACCTCGGGTGGGAAGAGCATGCTGTTCTGCAGTACATACACTTTGCACTCGTGCCAGTTGGATATCGCTACGCCTTCGTCTTGTCCTGTGGAACTGGTGGAGGCCACGGATGGCAGAATCAAGGGATGGGGGCGTTGGACAGACGCTTTGTCAGCGAGTGAGGGTGCCAAGGCCAACGTAACAGCCCATTTGCCCGAGTTGTGAACTTTGTTAAGCCAGTGTTGGCAGGTCTCAGCCGTCCTATCGGGCATGGGTGGGATGGAAGATTCTTGAAGGTGTGTTGTGAAAGAGTGAGAGAGCGAGGGTGTCTCGTCGACGAGTTGGATGGGAATCTGGTTGCCATATACGGTATCAGTGCTGCAGGAGATGTTTGTATTGTATGCCAGGACGGGGTCTATATCGTCATAGGGTTTTCCATCAGAAGGGGTGTGAACAGGGGTAGAACTGGGTTCACAGGCTTGGTGCTTTTCGGGAACGCGGGCGGTTGCGGAGACTGGTGTCGTGTCCGAGTCCTGCATCAGGAAGAAAGGCACGGATAAGAGCAGGATGCACATCAATGGACCCAGCATGCGACGAAGCATTGCGCGGGCATGGCAGAGTTGCGAAGAGGAGGAATGTGGCTCGATGTTCAGTATGGAAGCAATCTCTTTGTGTTGACGTCCTTCTATCACCGACATGGTAAACACCTGTCGGTAGCCTGTAGGCAGACGGTCGATGGCGGATTGCAGTTCTTCGTGGGTGAAGGGAGCGTCGTAGTGGTCGCAGGCAATGTCGAAACCTTCTATGTGAGAGATAGGGATGGGCTTGCTGTCAGGTTGGCGTTTCAGGTGGCGCAGTGCAAGGCGTGCGGAAATGGCGGAGAGCCATGAACCGAATTTGTCGGGGTCGTGGAGGCAGTCGAGTTTGTTGAGGGCGACAAGGAATGCATCGTCGACAAGCTCTTCGGAGAGTTCTTTGTCGCGAGTGATACGGCGGCATACAGCATAAGACCGCTGACGGTAGCGGTAATACAATGTATTCTGTGCCTGGCGGTCGCCTGTTTTGGCTTGCTCAACCAACTTTTCCATGTCCATCATGTCTCCTAAGAGACACTTTGTCTTTAAAAGACTGCATGGAGATGAAAAAAATTATTGGTTCTGCAGGGTGCCTTGGTTGTCCTCGGGGGCGGCGAGCCATACAATGATGTATGCCCAGAAGCCGAGGCCGCCGCAGAGCATTGCGATGAGGAAGAGGATGCGGATGACGGTGGGGTCGACGTTGAGGTACTGGGCGATGCCGCCACACACACCGGCCAGTCGGCGGTCGGATGTGCTTCGTGTGAGTCTCTTTACGTTGTTGTCCATTCTTGAATTCGTTAATTCGTTAAAATCGTTGATATGTTGATATGTTTATACGGCTCACATCAGATCAACCTAAAACATATCAACATATCAACGTCCATTAACACATTCGTTTCTTCGTTCTGCTAGATCAGACCGCGGTCTTTGAGAAGCGGGGTGACGCTGGGTTCCTTGCCGCGGAAAGCGATGTACATCTGCATGGGTTCGACAGTGTTGCCGCTTTCGAGGATGTGGCGGAACTTCTTAGCGAGTTCGGGGTTGTAGAGGTCGCCGCTCTCGACGAAGGCTGCGAAGGCATCGTGGTCGAGGATAGCAGTCCAGGTGTAGCTATAGTATCCGGCATCGTAGCCAGTGGTGAAGATGTGCTGGAAGTAGGGGCTTTTGTAGCGGCTGATGATTTGCGGGATAAGTCCGATGCTGTTGAGGTAGTCAGCTTCGAAGGTGTTGGGGTCGATGTGCTGCGGAGTGGTGATACCGTGGTAGGCCATGTCGAGCAGCGAGGCGGCGAGGAGTTCGGTGTTGATGAAGCCTTGGCCGTAGGTTTGGGCAGCGGCTATCTTGGCAATGAGCTCGTCGGGGATGGGCTCACCAGTCTGGTAGTGCTTGGCATAGGTTTTCATAACCTGCGGGTTGCGGCACCAGTTTTCCATAATCTGTGAGGGCAGCTCGACAAAGTCGCGCGGGACGTTAGTGCCGGCCAGCGAGGGATAGTGGCACTTGCTGAGGAGCCCGTGGAGGGCGTGGCCGAACTCGTGGAAGAGGGTCTCGCTCTCGTCGAAAGTGAGCAGAGAGGGTTTGTCAGCGGTGGGTTTGGTGAAGTTGCAGACCACCTGGATGATGGGGATGACGTTGTTGCCGTCGCGGTCCACTTTCTGTCCGCGGAATTCAGTCATCCAAGCACCGCTGCGTTTGCTGGCACGGGGGTGGAAGTCCATGTAGAGTATGCCGATGACCTTGTCACCGTCGAGGACTTCGTAGGCGTGGGCCTCTTTGTTGTAGGTGGGGAGGGTGTTGTTCTCGCGGAAGGTGATGCCGTAGAGTTTACCAGCAGTGGCGAAGGCACCTTCGCGGACGTTGTCGAGGGAGAAGTAGGGGCGCACGACATCGTCGTCGAGGTCATATTTCTCTTTGCGGAGTTTCTCGCTGTAGTAGCGCCAGTCCCAGGGTTGCAGGGTCTCGGTCTTTGCCTGTCCGGCAGCTGCCATGTCTTTGCTGAACATCTTCTGGTATTCGGCGCATTCCTGCTTGGCTTTGGCCAGGGCGGGAGTCCAGATCTGCATGAGGCAGGCGTTCACAGCTTGGGGAGTCTTGGCCAGGCAGTCTTCCAGCACATAGTCGGCATGGGTTTTGTAGCCAAGGATGTTGGCACGCTCAAGACGGAGGTTGGTGAGGGTGTCGATGATTTTGGTGTTGTCAAATTCGCCGCCGTTGCAGCGGGAGGCGTAGGCTTCCCACATCTGGTGGCGGAGTTCGCGGTCGGCGCAGTTCTGCATGAAGGGTTCCCAACTGGGCATGTTAAGCTTGAAGACAAGTTTGCCTTTGGTGGCGGGGTCGGCATCGGCGGCCTCTTTGGCGGCGGCAATCTGGTCAGCGGTGATGCCTGCCGGAGCAGTGTCGAGGACGAGCTGGTAGGCGTTGGTGGCTTTCAGCACATTCTGGGCGAAGCGGAGGGTGAGCGAGGCTATCTGCTCGTTGAGCTGGCGGAAACGGGCCTGCTTCTCGGCGGGGACGTTGGCGCCGCTACGCACGAATCCTTTGTATGTCTCCTCCAGCAGACGCATCTGCTCGGGGTTGAGGTTGAGGCTCTCGCGCTGGTCGTAGACGGCCTTGATGCGCTGGAAGAGTTTGGCGTTGAGGGCGATGTTGTCGCCGTGAGCCGACAGCTTGGGGGTGACCTCTTCGGCTATGGCCTCCATCTCGTCGCTGTTTTCGCATTCGCTAAGGTTGAAAAAGACGCCGGAGACTTTGTTGAGCAGTTCGCCGCTGTACTCGTAGGCCTCGATGGTGTTCTCGAAAGTGGGTGCTTCGGGGTTGTTGACGATGGCGTCGATTTCGGCTGTCTGCTGCTTCATGCCTTCCTCGAAGGCGGGCATGTAGTGCTCGGTCTTGATTTTCCCAAAATCGGGAATTTCATAGGGTGTGCCCCATTCTGTGAAGAAAGGATTGTCCATACTTTTTTTGCATCCTGTTGTCAGCAGGGTGGCAGCTGCGAACCCTGCAATGAATAATGTTTTTTTCATGATATGTAACGTTTTTTCGATTTTCACTTTTTATTTCTCCTGCGGTTGGCTGCCTCGGGCCGATTGGCCGCAGATGGCTTTGATGACATTCTCGATGGTGCCTTCGCCCAGTTTCTTGGCCTGGATGATGTTGTTCTCGTCAATCAGGTAGATCTGCGGAGTGGTGACGATGTCGTACACATCGTGCCAGTCCACGTTAGCCTCGCCACCGTCGAGACTCAGCCAGGCGGGGCTGTTCATGCCGTGTTCGGTCATGAATTTCTTCCACTCGAGGCGGGTCTTGTCGTCGGGGTCGCTCATGATGGTGAAGGCTCCGATGTCATACTCCATGGTGTACTTCTCGAAGACTTTGTACACCGCGGGGATGATGTGCTTGCAGTGGCCGCAGTTGGGCGACCAGAAGACGAGCAGTTTCCATTTGTGGGGGAAGGCGTGCAGTGAATGGGGGATGTGCAGTGTGTCGAAGAGTATCAGCTCCGGAGCCTCGCGGCCGACCAGTAGCCGTTCCCACTTGTTGGCACGCGCCACTTCCTTGTCGATGGAACTGGGCGACGACCAGAAGTTGTCGCCGGAGGCATAGTACTTCTTTACCAGATGCACATACACCTCATCGTAAATCATTACGTTGCTCTGCAGGTATTTCTGCGTGAGGGTCATGACAAGATATTGGAACACGTCGGGTGCTTTCTTGGCGCGCTCAAGCATGGGATCCATGTACTGGATAATCACCTGCGGGGGAGTGAAATTAAGCACGTTGTCGTAGAAATTCATCACATTGTCGTAGAAGATGGCTTTCGGGGTACGGATAATGGCGTTCTCCTCCAACGGTATATTGTCGAAGTAATGTTCGAGGTAGTACTGCCGACGCTGGTCCATGGTGAGCGTGTCGCCCCGCTCGTTCACTATTGGCGGAACCACTTCTTTGTCCGCCATCATCATCTTGGAGAGGAACATGTCGGGATACTGCTGGATTAACGCCAACTTCACGCTGTCCAATTCCATCAGTTTCTTGTAGCGATAGCGCACAAAGGCTGCCGAATCCAACTTGGCCTCATGCTCCATCAGGTCGGCTGTCACCTGTGCGTCGAGGCGGTTGAAGCGGAAGAGGAAGTCGTTCTGGGGGCTGCCTTTCACTTTGATGTTCTGTGTCCAGTCGCGCTGGTCGGTCTCGAAGGTGAAGAAGGGCTTCTCGTGGTACACCACAAATTCCACATAATTACCCCTGGGATTGGCGAAGAAATAGAGTCCCTCGGGCAGGGTGTCTTTGCCGCTGAAGACAAAGCGCCCTTTCCGGTCGCGGTAGGCGGTGTCCACCACCTGGTTGCCCTTGGCGAAATAGTTGCCCAGGTACATCATGGTGTCCGCACCATAATTGATGGTGAGGGTAATCTCGTAACCGAGTTTTTTCTTTCGGGCCTGGGCGGGGAAGGCCACCACGGCGGCCAGCAATAGCAGCAATGCTGCCTTGGCATATCGTTTCATCATACCCCACATAACGCACCCCGTACGGAATTATTGTATGCCGAAAGAAAAAGGTGTCCAATAATGGGGGGGCAAAAGGAAGAGGGGGTCTCCAAAGGCCCCCTCCTCAATAGACATGAACCGACGTGGTTAATTCATCAGCCGGCTTTCGCCCCAGGTGTACTGGGGGTACGCTTTCTTGAGGTCGGCGGCCGACCCGCTGACATTGCTGCCTCCGCTGGTTGCGAAGACGCAGAGGGTCTTGCCACTCAGGTCGTGGGCCTCGATGAAGGTGTTGATAATGGTGGGGGCTGTGTACCACCATACGGGGAAACCTATCCACACGGTGTCGTAGTCGGCAATGTTAGGACAGGTGGATTTGATGGCGGGACGCGAGGTCTTGTCTTTCATCTCCAAAGTGGAACGCGATTGCTTGTTTGTCCAGTCGAGGTCGGCCGAGGTATAAGGCACCTCTGGTGCAATCTCGAAGAGGTCGGCGTTCTTCTCTTTGGCCAGACGTTCGGCGGCGGCACGGGTGGTGCCTGTGGCCGAGAAGTAGGCTACAAGTGTCTTTTTCATGTTCTTTCCGTTGTTTTGAGGGTTGTTATTCTTGTTGTTTTGTGCACAGGCCGTCATTCCTATCATCAATGCTACGGCACAGAGAATTGCGGTGATGTGTTTCATGGCTTATTATTTTTTAAATGGTTTGAGTCCTTTCACGGCATCGGCGGGGGTGATGCGCTTGCCGCCATTGTCCAAATCGATGAGGATGTAGACATCGTGTCCCATCCCCAGCTCTTTCATGTAGCTGAGCTGGCGGAGACCGTGACGGCTCTCTATGCGTTTCACCATGTCGTGGTGTTCGGCTTCGGTCATGGCATAGATGATGTCCACACAGGCCTGGTCGATGGCCAGCAGGTCGGTGGAGGAGAGGATGCCCACATTGGGGGTCACCACGGGTGCTGCCGAGGTGCCTTCGCAGTCGCACGACACCGACATGTTGCGCATCACGTTGACATAGGTGACATGTTTGCCGAAGTAGTCGATGGTGGCCTTGGTGCTTTCGGTCATGCGCTCCATGAATTCCTCTGCGCGGATGTCCCACTTGTTGAGCTGGCCAGGGGTGGTGTGTATCCAGGCCTTGCCCACACGGCCGTCGGCGCAGCCGATGCCGATATTCTTGTTGCTGCCGCCAAAACCGCCCTGGGTGTGTCCCTTGAAGTGGGTGAGGACCACCAGGCTGTTGTAGTTCTTGATATGGCTGCCCATGCTCATCCGGGTGAACCATTTGCCCCCAACCACGGGCAGCGTGACGGTGTCTTCCTCGTCGAGGATGTCGACAGGTGCGAAGGTCCATCCGTTTACTTTCAACGTCTCGCGGTGCTTAGGAGTGGTGTAGCGGTCGCCCTCGTAGTAGGTGTTGGTCTCAATGATGTTGGCACCTTTTAGGTCTTTGGCCATCAGTGCTTTCACCCATTCGCTCGGGATGATGTTGGGGCCGTTTTTCTCGCCGGTGTGCAATTTCACGGCAACCTTGCCTGTGATGTTGCTGTTCACCTGCTCGTATGCCATGATAAGGCCGTCCGCCGTAAGGTTGCGGGTGAAATAGACCACGGCGGTGTCGCCGGTGCGCTCGCTCATGGGCACATATTTGTTGCCACCAGTGCCGGGAGTGGGTTTCTGATTGGTGCCGGCGGTTCCTGTCTGCAGGTTCTTACCGCCACAGGCGACGAGAACTGCACATAGTGCCGTTGCAATGAATAAGTTGTGATATTTCATGGTTTGATGTTTTGAAGTGCGAAGATACTGTTTTTTTAATTTGAAATGGGTCGGATGATGCGTGCCGGGCTGCCCGCCACAACCATATTGTCTGGCACATCCTTGTTCACCACACTGCCTGCCGCCACGATGGCGTTCTCGCCTATGGTCACGCCCGCCAGCACTTTCACGTCGGCTCCCAGCCAGGCGTTGCGCCGGATGACGATGGGCTTGGTCAGCAGCGAATGGCGCCGCTCGGGGGCTTCGGGGTGGTATTCGGTGGCAAGCACGCAGTGGGGTCCGATAAAGACACCATCTTCTATGGTGATGCCCCCAAGGGCAAGGAATGTGCACCCGAAGTTGACGAAACAGTCGTTGCCGAAGCGGGTGCTGCGACCATAATTGATGTGGAATGGGGTGAAGACGCGCACCGTGTCGGGGACGTCGCTCCCCGTGATTGCGCGCAGGTACTCGCGCACTTCTGCCTCGTCGTGCCAGCCGGTGTTCATCTCCGCCGCCAGTTTCATGGTGCGTTGTACGTCGGCATACAGCTCGTCGCTGCCTACATAGTCTTGTCCAGTGGGTTTGTTGTCCATAATGATGTTCAGTTGTTTATCTTGATTTCCAGTCCCTCCACCGAGCCCGTCCCGAGTGCCTCTTTCAGGTGTGTGGGGTCGCTGATATGGCCTATGGGGGTGTAGCTGTAGGACGACTGGAATGTTTCGTAGAATATGACGAGACAGTCGTCGCCATACAGCATGATATCGCCTGCGAGGATGGTGCCAGGCCGGCGGCTGTCGGTAGTGAGGGCACGTGGCAGATCGCCGTACTTCTCGTTGCCGTTCAGCTCGCGCAGGTTCATCGTAAGGGGAAGCAGGGCGGCCAACTCCTGCGCTGCACGCGTGTCGGCCAGCTGGGCGGTGAAGTTGAAACCACCCACGCTCACCACTACGCTGTCCACCTTCGTGGAAGGGGTGGAGGGAGGCTCTTTGCCGCAGGCTGCAAAGGCAAACATGGCGAAGAGGGTTATTGTCAAACTGTGTCTAAATTGTTGTTCCATCACTGTTTATCTATAATGTGTTGAAATGATAGTAATCTACAAAGATAATAAAAAAACACTGAATAATGCGTTTTTGTTTGGATGACGTTGCATTGATATAGGACATGTTTTTCAACCCAAATCTTTCCATGTCGAAAAAAATACCGATATTTGCACTTTCAAAATCCATTAGGTAATAAATTATATATAATCGTTTTTAGTCATGAATACCAAGTCTTTCCGTGAATTGACCAGTCAGGAGGTCGACCAGCTGCAGCGTCTTGGCAACCGTGCCGAAGACTGGCAGGCGGTGCGCGTGAGCGGTGCTTTCGATGCCAATCTTGTCCACAACAATGTTTTTATTGGCCAGGTATGCCTGGGGGCTGTTGCGCCCGGCTATCTCCACGACGGCGACCTGCATCTGCCTGAGGGACTGTCGGGCAGCGTGTTGGCCAATGCCACGTTGGGCGACCATTGTGCTATACACAATGTACACATGCTCAGCGGCTACACGGTGGGCGACCACTGCCTGCTTTTCAATGTCGACGAGATGACCGCCTCGGCACCCTCTCTCCAGAACGACTACCCTTGGCTGGAGCCGATGAACGAGAACGGAGGCCGTCGCATTCTTCCGTTTCTTGGTATGACTATCGGCGATGCCTACCTCTGGGCCAAATACCGCGACCATGGCACCATGGTTCAGCGGCTTGAGGAGATGACCCGCCGTCACCTGGCCACTCCGCAGGGGTGCTACGGCCAGGTGGGCAGCCATTGCATCATTAAGAACACCCGCACACTGCACAATGTGGCCATCCTCTCCGACGAGGAGACCCCTACACGCATCGACGACTGTATTGTGCTCTCCGACGGTGTGGTGGGCTATGGCTGCACATGCGAATACGGCTGTATTGCCAAGCGTTTCCTGCTGGGCGAGCATGTACACCTCGAGTTCGGTGTGCGCCTGAACGACACGGTGGTGGGCGACAATTCGACCATCGCACGCTGCGAGGTGGGCAACAACATCATCTTCCCCGCCCACGAGCAGCACCACAACAATTCGTTCCTTATCGCCTCCCTCGTTCAGGGGCAGAGCAACCTTGCTGCGGGCTGCACGGTGGGGTCGAACCACAACGGCCGCACCGCCGACGGCGAGATTGTGGCCGGACGCGGCTTCTGGCCCGGCCTTTGCACCAGCCTCAAGCATTCCTCCAGCTTCGCCTCCTACTGCCTGCTGGCCAAGGGGTCCTATCCCGCCGAGCTCAGCATCACCCTCCCCTTTGCATTGGTAAACAACAATGCCTCCAAGAATTGCCTAGAGGTGATGCCTGCCTACTGGTGGATGTACAACATGTATGCCCTCAACCGCAATATCACCAAGTTCGCTAAGCGCGACAAACGCATGAAGAAGGCGCAGCATATCGTCTTCTCGCCCTTTGCCCCCGACACCGCCGAGGAAATCATCAACGGACGCATGCTCCTCAAATATTGGACCGAGCAGGCTTACCTCAAGTTTGGTCAGGACAAGGAACGCGTGGAGGCGTTGGCTTTCGGTATGGAGAAGGGCAAACGTCCCGTGCGCGTGCTGAAGGCCGCCCAAGGCTATCAGGCCTATGAGGATATGCTCGTCTATTATGCCATGAATATCCTTACCGACGACGGCAAGAGTAATGACCTGCCCGAGGCGTCGCTGGCCGAGGGCGAGCGCGAACGCGAGTGGGTGAACCTTGGCGGTCAGCTCGTACCGCAAGGCGAGTTGGACAAACTCATCGCCCAGATTGAAAGCGGCGAGGTCGACAGCTGGCAGCAGGTTCACGACCGTTACAACCAATGGTGGGCGGAATATCCTGCCCTCTGCCGCCGTCATGCCTACCAGGTGCTTTGTCTCCTCTCGCAGAGTCATACCCTTGCTCCCGAGCAATGGCAGCAATACCTGCTGCGCTATGGCAACATACAGCACTTTGTGGCCGAACAGGTGAAGGTCACCCGCCAGAAAGACGACGAAAACCTCTTCCGCCGCATGACCTACCGCAACGATGCCGAGATGCAGGCCGTACTCGGCTAAAAGAACAGCTACAGACTGCCCTAAGTCCCTTCAATATCCTATCGATATAGTATCGTTGCAGCATCCTTACTGCATATACTAAAGGGTAACGATCCTAGAACGAGACGAGAAGGAACGGATATTGAACGACGCTTCTCCCAATGCACGACCAAACCAAACCGGTCATTAGGAAACCGAAAACTCTTACGGAGTGGCTGGTAGGCGAACGTGATATCTGTAAAACTATCGCTTACTAGTATACCAAGATGATAGATAGGAGATTTCGATTGGTTACAACCTAATGACCGATTTGGGTGATATAGCGTGGGGCTTACATGCTTTCTTTCAGTATCTCAACCACTTCATCGCGGGTGAGGGTGCGGTAGCCTACGGGTAGGATGAGCACGGCATCGGTGATGGCGGGGAGGTTCTCCGCTGTCACACCCAGTTCGCTGGAATGCATCACCACACCTATTTCCTTCATCCAGCTTTCCAGGCAGCCAAGGCCTTCGGTGGCAATCTGCTCGTCGCTCTTGCCTTCGGGACGCACACCCCACACATTCTTGGCAAAACGCACAAACTGGTGCAGTCCGTCGTGCATCACATGGCGGTAGTAGGGGAGGGAGACGCAGGCCAGTGTCATGCCGTGGGTGGCGTCGGTCACCAGTCCGATGGCGTGGCCGATCTGGTGTACTTCCCAGTCGCCGCCCTTGCCGCATTTCAGCAGGGTGTTCAGCGCCCAGGTGGCCGTCCACATGATGTTGGCGCGGGCTTCGTAGTCCTGTGGGTTCTTGGCGGCAATGCGTGTGGCATGGATAAGCGAGCGCATAAGGCCCTCGTTGATATAGTCGGTGGTGCAGTCGGCCGTGCCGGCAAAGTACTGCTCCATCAGGTGGCTCATGATGTCGAAGAAACCTGCCACCATCTGGTACTGCGGCACCGTCATGGTGAAACGCGGGTTGAGGATGGTAAACTTCGGGAACAGGTCGGGGCCGAACACTTTGCCCAGTTTGAAACCGGCCTTGCGGTTGGTGATGACGCTGCCGCCGTTCATCTCGCTGCCCGTGCCTACCATCGTGAGCACGGAACCGATGGCAACAGTCTTGCACGAAGGTGTGCCCTGCTTCACCCAATATTTCTCCCAGGCATCCTCTTCGCAGTAGGACGAGGCGCTTACCCCTTTGGCGTAGTCGATGGTCGAGCCGCCGCCCACCGCCAGGATGAGGTCGACATTGTTCTCCCGCACCAGCCGGCAGCCCTCCAACACCTTCTCGTAGGTGGGGTTGGGCATCACGCCGGCATCCTCCACAACGGTTTTGCCTGCAGTTTTCAGGGCGGCAACCACCGCGTCGTAGATGCCGTTGCGCTTAATCGAGCCGCCGCCGTAGCTGAGCATCACCGTCGGGCCATAGTGTTTCAGTTCGTCAATCAGATGATTCATTGCATCCTCGCCGAAGTACAGCTTCGTAGGATTGTGGTAAGTGAAATTTCCTTGCATGGTATTCTGTGTTTAGTTATAGTGAATGATATTCTTTATTATATTTCGCCTTTTACAAAGGATTGATAGTTCTCGGGACTGACTACAGTGAATGTGTGGTCGGGATATGCCTTTGCAAAAGTGTCAGTCAACCGGGGATGTTTGCCGTCGTTCCATTTAAACTCGTAGGTGTGCAGCATCCCGTCAATGTCTTCAATATAGTCTATTTCTTGTTGCTGTTGTGTACGCCAGAAATAACTTTTGCCGTAAAATGTGTTGTATGCGTTATGTTTCAGTCTCTCAGCGATGATGTAATTCTCCCACAAGGCACCAGTGTCGTTCCTTAGCGCCAGAGGTTTATAGTCGCCTATCAGAGCGTTGCGCACACCGTTGTCGTAGAAGTATATCTTCCGGCTTTTCTTTAGCTCGGAACGCACATTGCGGCTAAATGAGCGCAGGTGGAATACAACGTATGACTTTTCTAATAGGTCGATATACCGTTGGACGGTTGCCGTGTTCAACCCCAGCAGGCGTCCCAACTCATTATATGATACTTCGCTGCCAATCTGAAGAGCCAACGCCTGAAGCAGCTGCTCAATGATTTCAGGTTTGCGTACATCCTGGAATGAGAAAATGTCCTTGTACAGATAGCTGCCCACAAGTTCCGTCAAAGTCTCCCGCTCTTCCCCTGAGTTATTAACTACTTCAGGATAGGAGCCGTAGATTAACCTCCGCTCCAGCATACGCCGTTCCTCCTGCTCACCAAACTCATTGAAGAGTTCTTCGCAAGAGAAAGGATACATCACATATTCATATTTCCGGCCGGTTAGAGGCTCGTTGATGGAATTAGACATCTCAATAGCCGATGACCCAGTGGCGATGACCTGCTTTTCCGGGTAGTTGTCAATCAGCAGTTTTAGGGTAATACCTATGTTCTTTACACGCTGAGCCTCATCTATCAATATTAAGTCGGCATCACCGATTTCTGCTTTCAACTCGGTAGAGGTGGGTTCGGTCAGCCTACGTCTTACGTCTGGCTCATCGCAGTTCCATTCCAGCACCTTGTTTTTGGTATCGGAAACTAGCATTTTCAGCAGTGTGGTTTTCCCAACCTGCCGTGGACCAATCACAATAATGGCTTTATTGCGATATAATCTTTTTTCAATCAAGTTTTTAAGCAGCCGTTCTATCATGATTCTTTAGTCTTTTCCGACTGCAAAGATACTAAGAATTTTCGATTATAATAGAAAATTCTTATAAGATTTGTCGATTATAATAGAAAATTCTTATGTTTTTGCCTTGCCGCATCGTTATTTCTTTTCAGGATACTTTCTGATGCAGGAATATGTCATCTATATATTCAAAGAGTTGGTCGTTATTATACATTGGTTTTTCAATGCTTCGCCCTCCATTAAAACCATGTTTTTTTAGCTCGTCTTCTGAAAGTTCTGAACCACGGTATTCGCTAACTAATTCCAACTTGTATGTTGAATCGTTTGGAGCAGGTTCAATCCAATACATGCTGTCTTCTCTGCGGCAGTCTTTGTCTACAACTATCGTTTTAAAGCGGACACATCTTTCATCCGATAGGAACAGATAGACAATGTCTCCGATATTAAATCTTACATGATTCATTGTCCAGTTAATGAATCCTAATTCCCTTAGCGCTTGAGCATGGTTGCAGCGTTTCCTATTGGCAAAAGCCAGCCATCTTTTTGTTTCCATTATTAGAGTTTATTGATGCCTTTATATAATCTGTTATCCTTTATCCCGATTACTATTGTTTACATGCTAATGTTTTTTTTGTTCAACAGGGCAAAGATACACAATTATTCTGATTCAGCAAAATTGATATTACTCTTTTCCAAGCAACCAATCGGTGGCAAGTACCTGTTGGATGGTCTTATCGCCAACGGTGATTGTTTTTGTCTCGCCTTCCATCACTATAAGTGTCAGCTTGTCACAGTGGGTAAGGTCTGCCCCTTTCAGCAGTCCACCAACTTCGCGGTTGTATTGCTTAGTTGTCGGGTTATTGAAAGAGTATGTCACCTGTATCAGTTCTTTGACATGGTTGTAATGTGTAACTACGAAATCCACCTCGAATGTTGAACTTTTCCGTATGTAGTATAGGTTGTCGCTCTCGCGATTCATCCGGCGGTACAACTCGATGGCCACAATGTTCTCCAAGCGCCATCCTAAATTCTCCGTCTGCAATGGTGTTTCGTGATGAGTGATGAAAAGCATATCAACAGCATAGAATTTGCGGCTTATTCGACGTTCCATACTCTTGTACGAAAAACGGTGAATAGGCATCAATAGGTATGCATTTGCCAGGTAAGTCAAATAATTCTCTGTGGTATGGACGGATTTAACCCCTAATTGCTGAGCAATCTTGGTGGCGGATATTTCTTGTGAAAACTGGTCAAGCACCAAGTTGGTCATCTCCCATAACACATCTTTATACCTGACACTATATCGCCGACAAATATCTTTGTTTACAATAGCATTAAGCAACGATGACGCATAGTCGTTGTGTGAAGTCGTTTCCAACAGCTCGGGGAATCCTCCTTGTAGCAAATATCTATCCAACGCCCGTTGGCGAAGAGCCTGGCTTTTGGTTGATTGCCCAGTCAGGTCAGTCTTTGTGTACATGCAATATTCCATGAAAGAGAACGGGAACAATTCTATTTGATGGTATCTCCCTGTCAGGTGTGTGGCCAGTTCTCCACTTAGCAGATTGGCATTGCTTCCTGTGAGAATTATCTTGATGCCTTGCCGCAACAGGCGGTTGACAAATAGTGGCCATTTGTCGATATTCTGTATTTCGTCAAGGAAAAGATGAGTGAAATCCCCATTAATCCGATACAAGCATTGGAGCATTTCGTCCAATCCGTCTGCATGGAGGTCTGCTAACCGTTCATCGTCAAAGTTGACGTATGCGAAATCCACTCCGCTTTCAAGCAGTACTTTCTGACATAGTGTTGATTTTCCGCTGCGTCGAACACCAATCACCACCTGTGCAAGTTTGCTCTTAAGCTCTATTTTGGATTCTTCCTTGCGTGAACAGAGCAGGCGCGTGTCAGTGTTTATTATCTCTTCTCGTTGGTCTATAAGTATTTGCAGTAAATTCATGATATGTTTCTTTGACTGCAAATATACAAATATTTTTTATAAACTGCACAAAATTGCGCTTTTTACTCGCTATAACTGCACAAAATATGTTAAAATTTTATTCTTGAACTGCACAAAATACGGACTCGTCGTGAGGTATCGTTACGAAGTGAACATGAATTATTATGTAACAACCATGTATTTATGTATTTGTGATAAATTGATGACAATTCGTGTTAAAAAAAGAGTTTCCAATGAATCATTATTGGTAGCAATGGGATTCGGGGCCACCTAATGGCATGTTCCATGGCAATTTGTGTGATGTATCTCATGTCGGTGTGGCTATTCCGTTTTTTTTGTGTATTTTTGCAACCTGATTTCAATTTTTTTTCATCGTATGGAAGACAAAGTAATATTGCAACGGCTACGTGAATCGTTGGGGGGTGCGGAGGTCCGCGCACTTGCCAAAGAGGTGCCCTGTTCGCTCCTCCTGCCGTGTCTTGCGGAGGAGGAAGACATCCGTGTGGCGCGCAATGCCGCCTGGGTGCTGACGCACAAATCCCCCACAGAGATTCGAACCCTCCCACAGGACGGCCTCATCGACTTGTCCCTTGCCACGCCGGACACATCACTGCGCCGGTTGACGCTCTGCCTTGTTGAAAGGCAGGGGATTGCTGCCGAGGAGGTACGTACCGACTTCCTCGACTTCTGTCTGCTGCACATGCGCTTGCCACAGGAGCCTCCCGGCGTGCAGGCTCTCTGCATGAAACTCGCCTACAGCATGTGCAGCCCCTATCCCGAACTGCTGCACGAGTTTCAGGAGACTCTCAACCTCATGC
>JAEEGK010005676.1_pt1 | contig 30165 bp, 32 predicted proteins | sample 8958771 | NCBI WGS metagenome assembly JAEEGK01 (sample SAMN16246547, study PRJNA631951) | gut metagenome | biome: gut microbiome; feature: rumen; material: SC-attached | host: Bos | place: Iran: Karaj | collected 2018-10 | reverse complement strand
CCATTGCTGATGCTGTTAGAAATGGGAAATATGTAGAGTAATAAATGACAGGGTAATATCAACCTAAGAGGAATCGGGAGACCGGTTCCTTCTTTGATGCCGGAATGGAGGTGGTCATTTGTATCCGTTCAGCAATGCTTTCCTGACAGCAGTGAATGGTAATGCTGCTGAAATACTTAAGGAAATATTTTTCGGAGGCAAAAGATCACATACAAATAGGAATAGATGCTGAAGAATACTATTCTCACGACTTTTCATATAGCAGTTGAGAGGATCAGATGGGGTGCCTCATCGGCTCGATACCCTATGGAGGAATAAATGGATTATAAAAAGATTTTCGATAACTTGAATCCCGGCTTTTTTGACCGGGAGTATATAAAAAACATGGAAGAAGATTGGATATTTGCCGAACTGGTCACGGATTTAAAGAAGGAACTTCCTGTGACAGATCCGGTGCCTTGTCCCGAAGGCATTGTATTTAAGTACTTTGAAGGAGATATTGAGGTGCTTCGTAAGGCAGTTCATGAGGTTGACGAGGACTGGGTGCAGTATTTTGATCAGGGCGGAAGTTATTTCTGCGGTTATGACGGAGAGGCGATCGCTTCTTTCTGTTTCCTCGGCGAAATGGGCCGAGTGGGCGAACTGAGGATCGGAGGACCCGGATGCGTGGGAACTGTTCCCAAGTATCGCAAACAGGGCATCGGCCTCAGAATGGTGCAGGCCGGCACAGAGATCTTAAAGCGTGAAGGGTTTGACCTTTCCTGGATCCACTATACCCATCTTGAAAAGTGGTATATGAAGCTTGGTTATGAGCCTGTGCTTCACTGGAACTGCAAAGGATTTGTTTAGACAACAAGATGTTGCGGATCAGACCTGTGGAATAAAAGCATTAAAGAATAAGGAAGCTTGCAAAGACAGATAAAAGTATTATAATGGTTCCATTACGCAACAAAGGGAGGACCCATATGGCAAAATTACTTGTAGTTGTGGACATGCAGAACGATTTCCTGACCGGAGCACTGAAAAACGATGATGGCGTGAAGGTTATTCCTTACATCAAAGAAAAGCTTGAAAAAACGGACAAAGACACTATCGTATGCTTTACCAGAGACACTCACTTTGAGGATTACCCGGAAACGGAGGAAGGAAAGAATCTTCCCGTAAAGCATTGTCTATACGGAACCGACGGCTGGCAGATCACGGATGAATTAAATCCGTTAAAAGACGGAAAGATGCTTCCAAAAGGGACGTACATCTTTGACAAGTACACCTTCGGATCACAGCAATTTGCCGCTTTCTTAAGCGAGAATGCAGCAAAGATCGAGGAGATCGAACTGGTGGGAGTGTGCACGGACATATGCGTTATCTCAAATGCGATCCTTGCAAAGGCTACCCTTCCCAACGTCCCGATCTACGTAGATGAAGCGGGATGTGCGGGAGTTACTCCCGAGAGTCACAGAACTGCCATCGAAGCCATGAAGGCCTGTCACATTCACATTAAAAACGAATTATTTTAGGTTTTGGTTATTGACAAAAAAAAGATTTATTCAGATAATTAAAAAGATGTTCATGATGGCTTAATTTCGACATGACGGCTAAATGTGGTCCTGAAATCTTTGGGGAAAGATGTCCGGATCTTTGAATGTATTCATAATTTAGGGTCAGGAGCTTCGGCTCATGTTTTACAGCTTTTTGGGAGGAAGTTGGGAATGAATACGGTAGTAATTACAGCGGATATTGTTGCGGCAATGTTTCTCTTGATTATTCTGCCCGGTCTCTACAGGGTTACGCCTGAAGTGGCCGAAAAAACCAAGTACTATCGTTACTGCATTTGGCTCTGCCTTTTGGGCACCGTGGCCAAAGTGCTGTCTTTCACCTTTAACGGTGTTTTTAACGGGAATCTGATCATCAGCACAGTGAATTACTATGCCTACATTTTCATCGATCTGATGATCGCCTGCTTTTCTTTTTATATTTTCACCCTGATCAAAGAAAAAGAACAGAAGATCTCTTCAAGATTTACAGGCTTTGTTGTGGTGCTTTGCGTTGCCGATTTTTTGCTGCGGTCCATAGGTTCTTATACGGGGAAGCTTTTCACCGTAAGGCGGGGAGTCGTGGAACAAGGACCCTGGCATCCTCTTATTACCATCGCCCCTACCCTGTGTTTTGTGTGCATATTCATCCTGATTATCTGTGAGGCAAAAAAACTCGGGGTAAAGTACACCCTGGCGCTGGGAACGTATCTTCTGCTGCCTTCGGTTTCCGCCGTTGTGCAGATCTATGAACCTGAATACGCCTTTGGTTACATTGCTTCCGCCATGGCACTGATGATCATATATGTAACGATCCAGTCCGACATTATGGCCGAAGCCAACATACGGGCAAAACTTTACAACACTCTTTCAACCAAGGATGTGCTTACGGGGCTTAAAAATCGAAGAGGCTTTCAGGAGATGCTGGCTGAGATCAAAGAGGATGACAGGATCGCAGTTCTTTTCAGCGATATAAACTCTCTTAAATACGTTAACGATCATGTGGGACATGAAGCGGGAGACAGACTGATCCAGAGCATGGCAAAGATCCTGATCGGCAATTTCCCCGATGCGGAGCCCTGCAGGATCAGCGGAGATGAGTTCGTGGTCATTGTCAAGGATCCCGACGAAAAAGAGTTTGAGGAAAGGATGAAAAAACTGTCAAAGGAGTTTTATGAATGCGACAGGATCGCATCCATGGGCTACATGATAGGCAGCGGCAGCGAGGCTCAGGAACTGATCAACAGAGCCGAGCGGGAGATGTACAAAGACAAAAAACGTTATTACGAAGAAACAGGCAGAGACAGAAGAACCTGAAGGACCATGATACCGGGGCAGAGAACTTTGATTCTCTGCCTTATTTGTTTTGCTTATCTCATTGATAAAATAATACAATCGTTCAATCCCTTGCACTCGAAATTTTTTTCTAATAGAATAAAAAAAGAGGGGGCGGGAATGTGAAAAGAAAAAGGAGTCAACATGAGCGAAAGTCTTAAAAAAACAACGGGATGGCGTAACAATAAGTGGGTGAGAGCAGCGATCCCGGCACTTCTTCTCCATTGCAGTATCGGAACGGTGTACTGCTGGTCATTGTTCAGTCAGGAAGTGGCTGATTACATCGGTTTCTCAAAGGGAGCCATTGAATGGGCCTTCTCCTTTGCCATCTTCTTCCTCGGAATGAGCGCAGCTTTTTTGGGAAACATGGTTGAAAAGAACATTCACAAGTCTTCTCTGATCTCAACAGTCTGTTTCTCAGTCGGTATGGCACTTACGGGATTCTTCATTTTCTACGGCGGACAGCACAGGGGCAGTGTTCTCGCACTGGTGGGCATTTACGTAAGCTACGGTTTCATTATGGGCATCGGCCTCGGAACAGGCTATCTTTCCCCGGTTAAAACACTGATGCTCTGGTTCAAGGACCACAAGGGACTTGCCACAGGTCTTGCGGTGGCGGGCTTCGGAGCGGCTAAGGCTATTGCTTCTCCCATCATGACAGCCATGCTCAACGGTCTCGGAGAGGGAGGCATATGGAAAATGTTCGTGATCCTTTCGGGCATCTATTTTGTCATGATGCTGATAGGCTCACTTCTTCTTAAAAAACCCGACGGCTGGTACGAGCCTCAGGGTAAGGGGGAAAAGCCCTCTATCATTCAGGTTCTTAAGACCAGGCCTCTTTCAAATTATATAGGCATCTGGTTTATGTTTTACATCAACATCACCTGCGGTCTTGCACTCATTTCTCAGGAAAAGATGATCTTCAAGTGCATAGGTTTTGCGGCATCCGTAGGCGTTCTTTCCACCATCTCCGCTGTCTTTAATGCGGGAGGCCGCATCGGCTTCTCCTCCTGGGCAGACAAGATGAAGGACAGGAACACTATCTACAAGATGATCTTCATTCTTTCCGGAGGACTTACCGGTCTTGCGATCCTTACACAGGGGATCCTTAAAGGAAACGGAAACATCGTGCTTGCTGTACTTGTACTGGTGCTGGTTTACATTGTAAATGCAGGTTACGGCGGAGGTTTCTCCAACGTGCCCACACTTCTTTCGGATCATTACGGAATGGGCAGCATCTCCGCAATCCACGGTATCACTCTTTCAGCCTGGGCATTTGCGGGACTCACGGGTAATCAGGCCGCTGCTTTTATCGTAAAGCATTTCGGCAAAGAGGAGACCGTCACCTACATCGAAAAAGGCATAGAACACACGGCTACAGTGAACCCCACAGGTTATCACAATGTATTGATCTTTACCGTGGTGCTGTACGTGCTTGCTATGCTTGCATGCATGCTTCTGGTAAAGCCTGCAAAAAAATAAATGGGAATAATGGGATCAGGCCGAGGGACTAGTTCCTTCGGCTTATTTTTTTGTTGACAAGGGTATACAGGAAAGTTACATTAATTAAAAGATATATAAAGGCAGGTCACTATGAAGATCGATGTTAAGCAGATCCGGGAGGGAGAGGACAGCGTTACCGTCCGCTACAGGCAGCTCACTCCCTTCATTAACAGAATACTGGCTGTCCTAAAGGATTCCGGAGGGAAACTCTGGGGAAAGAGCGGCGATCAGAGTCTGAGCTTCGGATACGAAGACATCCTCTATCTGGAATCGGTGGACGACAAAGTCTTTGTGTACACGGATGAGCAGGTGCTGAAGATCGAAGGATCCCTGAATTCGTTTATGCTTGAAGCCGACAATGAGATCTTTTTCAGATGCAGTAAATCCATGGTGATCAATGTGAACCGGGTGAGCTCCTTAAGAAGCCTTTCTTCAAACAGGATCGATGCGGTCATGGAAGGCGGAGAGCACATCATTATTTCCAGAAGATATGCTTCGGAATTCAGGAAGCTTTTGCGAGGTGAACGGGAATGAAGGATAAGAAAAAGATCACCATCTGGGAGAGGTATCTCACCAAAGAAATCGGAATCGAGTTTAAAGCATGCCTATATTTCTTTGCCATACTGTTTTTCTACTGTGTGTACAGGATGACGGGCGGGATCTTTGAGGCAAGCATGCTCCACATGGGAGAAATGATCCTTACATGCTATGCTATCGGATACATCCAGGTGTATCTGCTTTGGAATTTTGATGAAGCAGAGAGAATGGGAATTAAGGAATGCCTTGGAATACTGCTCTGTACATGCATTTATTGCCTTGTTTCATTTATCGGAAACTGGTTTGACAGAAAACTCATCCCCACCCTGCTTCTGGCAGTTTATCTCATAGTGTGTTATATATGTGTTTTTGTGATCTACAGGTCGAAACGGCGGATAGACGATAAAAAGCTCAATGAAGATCTTCGCCTTTTTCAGACGAAACATAAAAAAGAATAGAACACATGGGCGTACAGCGATAAAGTGCTGCTTGCCCTCCGAAAAGTGCATCTTACGGGAGCGTTTATTGCTCCCGTTTAATTTTTTTGTTAATGTGATGGCAGAGAACAACTTTTCACATTGAAAGGAGAAGATATGGAAAAGGTTATAGAGATCAGCCATTTAACAAAAAACTACGGTAAAAACAGGGGAGTTGAGGATGTTTCCCTTACGGTTGAAAAGGGTGACATCTTTGGCTTCCTGGGACCCAACGGAGCGGGAAAATCCACCACCATAAGATCCATGCTGGGTTTCCTGAGATTCAGTGAGGGCAGCATCAGTATTCTTGGACTGGACAGTGTCAGGGATCATGAAGAGATACTTAAAAACGTGGGCTATATGCCCTCGGAAGCATGGTTCTACATGTCCATGAAGGTTGAGGATGCCATCAGGTATGCCGCCAAAGTACGGGGAGTCGATTGCAGGGAAGAAGCGGAAATGCTCTGTGAGAGACTTAAGCTGGATGTGAAAAAAAGGATCCGGGAATTGTCTCTGGGAAACAGAAAAAAGGTGAGCATAGTCTGCGCCATGCAGCACAAACCGAAGCTGTTTGTCTTTGATGAACCCACAAGCGGCCTGGATCCCCTCATGCAGAAGATCTTCTTTGAACTTATCGAAGAGTATGTGAGCAAAGGAACCACCTGCCTTCTTTCCACCCATGTGCTTTCGGAGGTCAACAGATACTGCAGGCATGCGGCCATCATGCGGGAGGGAAAGCTCACATTACTGGATTCTCCGAAGATTGACGATGAAAGCTTCTTAAAGTTTTATATGGATTAAGTAGCGGAAAGGACGATAAAATGAAAGCTGTTTATTTTAAGGAATTACAACTGAATCTTAAGACATTTCTGATCTGGAGCCTGGCTGTGGGCATGATGGGGCTTTTGTGCATATTGCTCTTTCAGAGCATGGAGGGCGAGATGAAGGGGATGGCTGATGCCTTTTCAAACATGGGAGCCTTTTCCGATGCATTCGGAATGAGCACTCTGAGCATAGCAACCCTTACAGGCTACTTTGCGACGGAAGTCGGAACGGTTCACGGCCTGGGCAGCGGGATGTTTTCTGCGATCCTTGCTATCGGCATCCTGTCAAAGGAAGAGGAGGTCCACACCGGCGAATTCCTCTTTTCCCTGCCCGTGTCAAGGACTAAGGTGGTTGCTGCCAAGGCCCTTTGCGTGGCAACGATGCTGACCTGCTTCACCCTTCTCTGTGCACTCTTCTATGTTATCGGCTTCGCTGCACTGGGGGAGGAGATCCCTACAGCCGATTTCGTTAAATTCATGGGAATGCAGCTCCTTATGAATTTCGAAACAGCAGGCATATGCTTTCTGTGCTCATCTCTGTCCGGTAAAAACCGTATGGGCATGGGGATCGCCCTTGCTCTGGGCTTCTACTTCTTCGATCTTATCGGGAGAGTGGTGCCTGACATGAAGGAGGCACTGGTGATCGGACCCTATTCCTATGCCAATGCATCCGAGATCTTTTCCGGCGTTGAAACAAAGGCGGCCGCCGTCGTTATTGCTCTGATCCTGATGGTTATCGCAACAGTGTCGGCGTTTGCAGTATACAACAGAAGAGACCTGGCGAGTTGAACATTGAATCATCGGGAGTTGCCTATAATATGAAAATATATTAAAATAAATCTTGACCTTCCATCGGGAGGAAGGTGTAAAAATGGGTAAGAAAGCGGTCGTAGGATCGCGATCTTAATATTTCATATCAAGGAGGAGATTATGACTCAACCTGTTAGTGTAATTTCTATTATAGGCATGGTTTTTACTGTGCTGATCAGTATCGGCCTTCCCATCGCATTAATGGTGATGGCGAGAAAAAAGCTTAAAAGCGACTGGCTCCCTGTGGTGATCGGAGCAGGTACATTTATTGTCTTTGCCATGATCCTGGAGAAGGTGGTGTTTAACAGCATTGTAGTTGCTGTTATAGGCACAGACAAGCTCACGTCAAACATCTGGATCTATGCTCTGTTCGGGGGACTTGAAGCGGCTGTTTTCGAAGAACTGGGCCGCTTTGCTTCGATGAAGCTTCTTATGAAAAAGAAACTTAATAAGCAGAACTCGATAATGTTCGGTATAGGTCACGGAGGCATCGAAGCGATTCTGCTCGTCGGGATCTCAATGATCTCAAACATTATGGTTTCCATAATGATCAACTCCGGAACCTATGATGCCACACTTTCCCTTCTGGATCCGAACACAAGGGCGATAACTCTTCAACAGATTTCCGTACTTTGGCTTTCCGAATCCTGGCTTTTCTTTATGAGCGGCGTGGAAAGGATCGCAGCCCTCGCATTCCACATCTCGGCATCTTACCTTGTTTACAGAAGTGTGAAGAACAGAAAGCCCCTGCTTCTTTGCATTGCCATAGGTCTTCATTTCCTGTTCGATGCCGGTGTCCTTGTTCTCAGTAACATGGCAGGGGCCATTTTGACGGAATGCTTCCTTGTAGTGTTTGCTGCAGCCGTTGCCGTGGTTGTATTCAGGGCATATAGAAAAGAAAAAGATACTTCGGCAGAAGAACAAATTTGAAAATCATTCTCAATTTCTGTTGACAATTAAAAAAGCATGTACTATAATCGGGAATCGTTCTCAGTTTCAAAACGGGAATGATTCCCGTTTTTGCTGAAAGGGTTTTGTTAAGCGAGTTTCGTCATTCGTGGATTTGGGAGGAGAGCAAATGAATTCACGTCCAAAGTATAAAACAAAGCAGAAGGAGATCCTCACAGAGTATTTTGAGAGTCTTCCCGGTGTTCACATTACCGCAAATGATGTTTGTGAGTACTTTAAGAAAAACGGAACACAGATCGGTCAGTCCACGGTTTACAGGCAGCTTGAGAACCTGGTGGACGAGGGGATCATAAACAAGTATATAATCGATGCCAACAGCCCCGCCTGTTTCGAGTTTACGGGTGAAGGGATACATGCGGAAAAAGAGACATGTTTTCATTGTAAATGTGAGAAATGCGGTAAACTGATCCATCTGCATTGTGATGAGATCAGGGAATTACAGGAGCATCTTGAAAGCCGGCACAATTTCAAACTGGATCCGTTAAGAACGGTGTTCTACGGTCTGTGTGAAGGCTGCTGCGAAGCAGATAATGCCATATGCAAGGATGATTGAAGCACGAAGTGAGGGGAAATGAAGGAAAGAAAATTCTTAAAACCATACATGATCATCGCCGGTGTAATGTGCAGCGTATTGACCGCATTATTCCTGCTTTCTTTTCTGTTCATAGCAGAGGAAACGGGACATGATTGTTCCGGTGAAGACTGCTCTGTCTGCGAGTCACTGGAACGGTGCAGAACTGCGGTACGTCGCGCAGGCGAGATCTTAGCTGCTGCGGTCACGGCTGCTTTGTTTGCAGCTGCGGTGACACCTGCCTTTATCGTATTTAAAAGTGTGTCGTTAAAAAGAAGTCTCGTTTCTCAAAAGGTACGACTGAATGATTGAATCTTCGTAAGAATTTTGAAACAGCTTAAAAATGTCAGCTTAAATTACGGAGGTTTAAAATGAAAAGGATTATTTCTGTTTTTACTGTATTATTATTGATACTCTGCGGCCTTACAGCCTGCGGGAGCAAAGGAAGCAACAGCGGCAGCGACAGGATCAGTGTTGTTACCACCATCTTCCCTGAATACGACTGGGTTAAGAATATTGTCGGAAACAACGACGAAGTGGAGATCACAATGCTTCTTGACAACGGTGTGGATCTTCACAGCTATCAGCCTACGGCATCCGATATCTTAAAGATCTCTTCCTGCGATCTTTTCATCTACGTAGGGGGTGAATCGGATGAGTGGGTTGAGGATGCATTAAAAGAATCCATCAATAAGGATATGGTGGTTCTCAATCTTCTTGAGACTCTTGGGGATTCCGTTAAGGAAGAAGAAGTAGTTGAAGGTATGCAGGAACATGATCACGATCATGAGCATGAAGAAGATGAAGATCACGATCATGAACATGAAGAGGATGAAGACCACGATCATGAGCATCATCATGAAGAAGGCGAAGCAGAGTATGATGAGCATGTCTGGCTTTCACTCAGAAGTGCCGCAAAGATCGTAACAGCCATCTCCGATGCTCTGCAGAAGATCGACGGAAAGAATGCCGATGCTTACAAAAATAACGCAAAGGCTTACAATGAGAAGCTGAATGCTCTTGATCAGAAGTTTACTGATGCGGTTTCAAAGGCCGGAACAAAGACGGTGCTTTTCGGAGATCGATTCCCTTTCCGTTACTTTACGGATGACTACGGCCTTTCCTATTATGCGGCATTTGTGGGATGCTCGGCTGAAACCGAAGCAAGTTTTGAAACCATCACCTTCCTTTCAAACAAGGTGGATGAACTTGGACTTAAAGCGGTTCTCACCATAGAAGGAAAAGATCACAGGATCGCTGAAACTATCGTTAAGAACACAAAGAGCAAAGATCAGAAAGTTTTAACAATGGATTCTCTGCAGTCCGTCACATCAAGGGATGTGGCTGCAGGTTCAACCTACCTTTCCGTTATGGAAGGAAATCTTGAGGTGCTGAAGGAAGCGCTTAAATAACAGTTAAGAAAAGATCGGAGGAAGTATCATGGCCCTGATAACTGTTCGTGACCTGTCATTGGGATACGAAGGAAAAGCCATAGTGGAAAACTTGAATTTTACCGTAAATGCCGGAGATTACCTCTGCGTTGTTGGTGAAAACGGTTCGGGAAAATCAACCCTTATGAAGACACTTTTGACTCTTCGTGCGCCTTTGGCGGGGAAGATAGAGATTGGGGACGGTCTTAAAAAGAATGAGATCGGGTACCTACCCCAGCAGACCGTGGTGCAAAGGGATTTTCCCGCCTCCGTGAAAGAGATAGTTTTATCCGGCTGTCAGGCCCGATGCGGACTCAGACCTTTTTACAATAAAGAAGAAAAAGCACTGGCTCTGGAAAACATGGAGCGCATGGGTATCACCAATCTGGCTGACAGATGCTACCGCGAGCTTTCCGGAGGACAGCAGCAGAGGGTGCTTCTTGCGAGAGCGCTTTGCGCCACAAGAAAGGTACTTTTACTGGATGAGCCCGTATCCGGTCTTGATCCTAAAGTTACGCTGGAAATGTACAACCTTATTGCAGCCATCAATAAGGAAGGGATCACAGTCATAATGATATCTCATGATCTGGGAGCGGCGGTGAGATACGCCGACCACATTTTACACATAGGTAATTCTGTATTCTTCGGAAGCAAAGAAGAGTACCTTAAGAGCGAAGCGGGAAAGCTTTTCCTGCTGCAGCAGCAAGGAGGAGAAACAAAATGATCGATAAACTGGCATTGTATCTTCAATATCCTTTTGTAAGATACGCACTGATCGTGGGTGTTCTGATAGCCCTTTGTTCTTCTCTGTTCGGAGTTACACTTGTGCTGAAGCGTTTTTCCTTCATCGGAGACGGCCTTTCCCATGTGGCATTCGGAGGCATCGCTATTGCTTCGGTTTTGAAGATCACCAATGACATGTGGCTGGTGCTGCTCTTTACGGTAATTGCAGCGGTCCTGCTTTTAAAAACAGGACAGAATGCCAAGATCAAGGGTGATGCGGCCATCGCCATGATCTCGGTGGGGGCTTTGGCCTTCGGTTATCTCCTGATGAACATTTTTTCCACATCTTCCAACCTTTCGGGAGATGTTTGCAGTACCCTGTTCGGATCCACTTCGATCCTGACACTGACAAAGGGAGAAGTGATCCTATGTGTGGTATTGTCTCTTGTAGTAGTGACTGTTTTCATCTTGTTTTACAACAAGATCTTTGCGGTTACCTTTGACGAGGATTTTTCCAAAGCTACGGGAGTCAGAGCTGAGGCTTACAATCTTCTGATCGCTGTGATCATTGCTGTTATCATAGTTCTGGCCATGAATCTGGTGGGATCCCTGCTGATCTCCGCCCTTGTGATCTTCCCCGCTTTGTCTGCCATGAGGATCTTCAGGAACTTTAAGAGTGTGACGATTTTTTCTGCTGTCCTGTCGGTGATCTGTGCCTTAACGGGACTTCTGATCTCGATCCTTGCGGGTACTCCCGTGGGATCCACCATTGTTGCAACGGATGTGGCTGCGTTCCTTGTGTGCTGGATCGCAGGAGCTCTGCGCGGAGGTTTGGCAAAATGAAAAAGATGATTTTGATACCCATGTTGACAGCGGCATTACTGATCACAGCGGGATGTGGCAACACTTCCGAAGGTACGGTTTCAAAGAGAGAATTTAAGACCGGTTCCGGAGTACAGGATGTACTTAATGCCGGCATGGCAGCGGAAGACAGCAAAAAAGCTTCCGGAAGCAAGGATGAGATCTTCTACGATAAGGAGACCGGTACGGTGCCGGGGGGGAGACAGAGCGGTCTGAATGAGAATGCCCCTGAGCCCGAGAATCCGGGAATCTCACCCGATGCCTCTAATACGGAAGAGGGCATAGATGTGGATCTTACCAGGCTCTCATCGACCATGGTCTATTCTGAAGTTTACAACATGATGGTCTATCCCGAAACTTATGTGGGAAAAACGGTTAAGATGAGCGGTATGTTCAATTACCTGTATGATGAAGTACAGGATTTTTACTACTTTTCCTGCATCATCATGGACGCAACCGCATGCTGTGCACAGGGACTTGAGTTTGTCACCACTGATGAATTCAAGTATCCGGAAGACTATCCGAAACTTGGTGAAGACATTACGGTGACAGGTGTTTTTGACACCTATATGGAAGGAAATGAAATGTATTGCACTTTGCGAAATGCAAAGCTCTTTTAAACATCATCACCTTTGTAACAGTTGTTGCAAAGGTGATTTTTTTATGCAATAATTAGCTAAAACACCGAAAAAGGGGCGAGTTTACATGAAGGTTGAGTTACAACGGGTTACTTCTGCGGCTGATGAAAGCGCTTTGATCAGGACCGTGGAAGTAACGGAAAACATTCAATATGCCATTGATGTGCTGGAGAACAATTGCAGAAGCCTTGCTGTAACCAGGGACAACGAGACTCTCATGGTGAGGACCGACAAGATCTACTATGCAGAATCCGTAGACAAGAGAAGCTACGTGTACACAAAGGAAAACTGCTACGAGACAAAGCTGAGGCTTTATGAGATGGAAGAACAGCTGAATACAAATTTCTTCAGATGTTCCAAGGCATTGATCGTTAACATCAGAAAGATAAAAGGCGTGCGCTCCGAGATCAACGGACGCATGACAGCGGAGCTACTTAACGGCGAGGAGATCGTGATCTCAAGAAGCTATGTAAAAGATCTTAAAAGAAAGCTGGGGTTGTGATATGAACAAGATGAAATTGGTTTTCAGTCAGACATTGATGATCTCTACGGCGATACTGTTTGGGATCGGACTGCAGGGAGCGCTGGCGGCACTTTTTGAACAGGATTCGACTATCGTTTGGGATTGGTACATCCCCTTTTCCATAATAATGACCGGCTTTTTGTCTGCTTTGCCCTCGGTCCTGATCACCGGATACGAAAACCTTAAAAAGACAATGATCAGATTCCGTATCATGCTCCATATCATAAGCATTTGGGGAATAGTCAGCCTGAGCGGTTACATCTTCGGATGGTACAAAGACTTTAAGGGCTGGATAGGTATCTCCGTCATGTACTTCTTCATTTACTTCTTTGTATGGTTCGGAAGCTGGTGGCTGGCAAAGGAGGATGACAAAAAGATCAACAATGCCCTTGATGAGATCAGGGATGACGAGTGAAAGAAAGATTTGTGCAACTCAGTGGCAAAAAAATGCGGGTCAGTCGAGTTGCACTTTTTTTATCCGGATTTTGTGGTAAGATGTGTTCATCAAAGACGGGGGCAGGGACCGGCAAGGCCTTCGGATCAGTACAATGACGAAAGGAACAAAAAATGAACGCCATTACAGTTAAAGGTTTGACAAAGAAATACAAAGATGTGAAGGCAGTGGATGATCTTTCCTTCACAGTGGGAGAGGGTGAGCTCTTCGCTTTCCTTGGTGAGAACGGTGCGGGAAAATCCACCACCATCAACATTCTGAGCACTATCCTTGAAAAAACGGAAGGAGATGTGAAAATCTTCGACCATGTACTTGGAAAAGATGATGACGAGATCAGAAACAAGATCGGTATCGTTTTTCAAGGCTCGGTTCTGGATTACGAACTCACGGTCAGGGAAAACCTGTTTACCAGAGGAGCCTACTACGGTCTTGATAAAAAGAAGATAATGAAACGGCTGGAGCCTTTTATGGAAAGATTTGAACTCAATGAGATCATGAACCGCAAGTATATGAATCTTTCCGGCGGTCAGCGGAGAAGAGTGGACATCATAAGAGCTCTTCTCAATAAGCCCCGCATATTGTTTCTGGACGAGCCCACCACCGGTCTCGATCCGAAGTCCAGAAAGATCGTCTGGGATTATATAGATTATCTGAGACGGGAAAAGAATCTTACCATCTTCCTTACAACGCATTACATGGAAGAGACAAAGGATGCGGATAATGTGGTGATACTGGATAAGGGAAAGCTTCTTGTACATGACACACCTTCAAATCTTAAAAGCAGATATGCCAATTCAAGACTTGTATGGTACACTGCCAAGAGTCCCGAATCGGACAAAATTCTGGGGGAATTTGAATTTACATATGATTCGGATCATTACAATGCGAAATTCGATAAAAACATCACCGAGTTCTTATATGCCCACAGGGATATCATAACGGACTATGAAGTTATCAAAGGAAGCATGGATGATGTATTTTTAAATCTTACGGGAAGGACAATGGAAGAAAAATGAAAAAGACAATGGCATTGATCAGAAGAAATCTACTTATATACTTTAAAAACAGACAATCGGTGTTCTTTTCTCTTCTTACATCGATCCTGGTTTTCGGGCTTTATCTGCTGTTTCTTAAAGGAAATTACGTTTCCGCTCTGAATGATGTGGTGGATCATAATCCGGGACTGAAAGGTCTGATAACAGACGGTGATATAAATGCTTTCTCAAATATGATAATGCTGGTGGGCGTTTTGGGATCGGCTCTTATAACGGTTCCTTTCCACTGCCTTTCAACAGCTGTTAATGACAGAGAGAGGAAGATCGACTACGACATCTCCGCAACTCCCATCAAAAGATGGCAGATCGTGGTTTCCTACTTTGCATCTGCTGCCATCTCATCCATCATAATGACAGGTGTGATCCTTTCTCTGGGACTGATCGTTCTTAAAGCCATGGGAGGACTCTATCTCTCCGCAACAGGGATAGCGGCAGCCTATGGGGTTATAGTTCTGGGCTCTGTCTCCGGTACAGCGTTTTTTATGCCCATAATCCTTCTTTACAAAGACGGGTCATCTCTGGGAGCGTTCTTCGGTATCATCTCCGCAGTGTCCGGTTTTGTTATCGGGGCATACATTCCTTTGTCGGAGTTTTCGGAAAGCATCAGAAATGTCTGCGGACTTTTCCCCGGGGCTCACATTACATCTCTTCTCAGAGTTTCCCTGGTGGGGGATGTACTTGATAAAATGGACACACAGATCGCAGGCCTTGACGGGGGGATGTTCGTGTCAGCCATAAAGAGCGTGTTCCCTTTTGAGACCTACGCCTTCGGGAGGGATTTTGACGCAAAGCTTATGGTGATCTACGTTGTGGGTGTGATAGCTCTTTGTATCGCACTTATGATCCCGATCTACGCAAAGAATTACAAGAGAAAATAAGATTTCGGATTTCAGGCGCCGCAGTTTTTGCTGCGGTGCTTTTTAAATTCACGAATCCTTGACCTTAAAAAGAAACCGCGGTATAATCCGCTATTATGAATATACAGGAATTTAACAAACTGAATAAAGAAGACTATATCATCGTTGATGTAAGGGATAACACCGCATATAATTACGGTAACATTCCGGGAAGCGTGAACATTCCTTTGGCTGAACTTCCCGAAAGGGCAAAAGAGCTTTCGGAAAAAGAAAAGAAAGTTTTGGTCTATTGTAAGCGCGGAGAAGCGAGCGTCACTGCTGCAGAAGAATTGTCTTCGCAGGGGATCGATGCGGAGTCCCTTGAAGGCGGTTACATGGCATGGCTCATGTCTGAGATAGCCGATGATGAAGGGACAAATGAGGAAGATCACAAACCCGATCGCTTTGAGATAGAAGAGAGCATCCGAAAGAAATTCCATAAAAGCATATTCTGCAAATTTACGAAGGCAGTCAGAGAGTACGAGCTTGTAAAACCGGGGGATTCTATCTGCGTCTGCATTTCCGGCGGGAAAGATTCCATGCTCATGGCAAAACTGTTTCAGGAGCTTAAAAGACATAATAAATTTGAGTTTGATGTTAAATTTCTGATCATGGATCCGGGTTACAGTGCGGAAAACAGAAAGCTTATAGAAAAGAATGCGGAACGGCTGGGGATCCCTGCAGTATACTATGAATCCGACATTTTTGATTCCGTGTTTAATGTTGAAAAATCTCCCTGTTATCTTTGTGCCAGAATGAGGAGGGGACATCTGTACTCCAAGGCGAGGGAGATGGGATGCAATAAGATAGCTCTCGGTCATCATTACGATGATGTTATAGAAACGATACTGATGGGAATGCTTTACGGAGCCCAGGTACAGACCATGATGCCCAAGCTTCATTCCACCAATTTTGAGGGAATGGAACTGATACGTCCTCTTTATTATGTTCGCGAAGATGACATCAAGGCCTGGAGAGATTACAACAAACTGCATTTTATCCAGTGCGCATGTAAGTTCACTGACACCTGTTCGTCATGTGATTCTGACGGTCAGACGGATTCGAGCCGTCTTGAGGTCAAGAGACTGATCCGGGAGATGAAGAAGACAAATCAATACGTTGAGAGCAACATCTTTAACAGCGTGACCAATGTGAATCTGAGCACTGTAATAGCTTACAAGCAGAACGGTGTGATGCACAGCTTTCTGGATGATTACGATGCGTGATAAAGGCTTTGCGATAAAGGAGAATGTATGAGTAAAAAGGGTTTGGTCTGTGAAGGCGGAGCTTTGCGTGGCATATACACTGCCGGCGTACTGGATGTCTTCATGGAAAAGGGTATTGAAACCGACATGCTGATGGGCGTTTCTGCCGGTGCATGTTTCGGATGCAACTATATATCGGGACAGATCGGAAGAACGATAAGATACAATATAAAATATGCAAAAGATCCGAGATACTGTTCTTTCAGATCGCTTTTTAGGACCGGAGACATCTACGGTTATGAATTCTGCTATCATGAACTTCCCGAAAGACTGGATCCTTTTGACTTTGATAGCTTCAAAAAGAGCAGCAGAGAATTTTATATAGTGGCTACAAGTGTTGAAACCGGAAAAGCTGTCTACATTAAACTGGAAAACATGGACAGAAAAGACATGGAATGGGTCAGAGCATCTGCATCAATGCCCATGGTTTCAAACACGGTGGTCATCGACGGTCACAAGTATCTTGACGGAGGCATAGCGGACTCCATTCCCGTTGAAGCTGCCATGAACCTGGGCTTTGAAAAGAACATCGTTATCCTCACCAGACCCGAAGGCTATCAAAAGAAACCGGAACCCTTGTATCCTCTGGAAAAAATAAGATACAGACACTATCCCGAGTTTCTGGACACTCTTGCTCACAGGCACGAGGATTACAACAGGGAACTGGAGGTTGTTAAGAAACTCGAAGCAGAAGGAAAGGCATTTGTGATCAGACCCAGTGAACTGCCTGCTGCCGGCAGGATAGAGCATGACCCCGAAAAACTGAATTCCACTTATCTCCTGGGACGTAAAGATGCGGAAGCCGCATTGGATGACCTCAGAGATTTTCTTAAGGACGAATGAAATGAAAAACGAACTGGTTGTCAGAAATGCCGCTACAAAGGACATTCCGAGAATACTCGAGCTTTTGATACAGGTGAATCATGTTCATGCTGTGGGAAGGCCGGATCTTTTCACCGACGGCAAGCGTAAATACGAGGAAGAGGATCTGAAGAGGATCCTTAAGGACAAAGACCGTCCGATCTTTGTGTGCACAAAAGACGATCTTGTGATCGGTTACTGCATGGCAGAGATAGTATATGCGAAGAAGGGCAGGAGCGAGGTGCAGAGAAAGGATCTCTACATCGATGACCTTTGCGTGGACGAGAAGATCAGAAGATCCGGAGCGGGAACTGCGCTTTATGAGAGGGCAAAGGCATTTGCGGGAGAGATCGGATGCTACTCAATGACCCTTCATGTCTGGGACTGTAATCCGAATGCAAGAGCTTTTTACGAGAAAGTCGGGATGCGCCCCTACATGACTGCGATGGAAACCATCATAGGACCTAAAAAGGATTGAGCTTTCTTTTAATATCTTTGTAATTTTTGTGTGGTAAATCTTTAATAGATTTGTTATAATAATGTAATCATAAAGAATTGTGCGGTTTCGGCGGCTTAATAAAGCCGTTTATGTAAGGGTTTATATGAACAGCATGATTTGGTTACTTATTCTTTAGGGGAAAACGGAGAGCATATGTCTAAAAAATCTATTTGTTTAAAAACCGAAAGATTGTACATAATTCCGATGACGGAAGAAGAATTGGAAATTCAGATCAGAGAAGAAAAGGACGAAACAGCGAAGAAGGCTTACGCCGATATGCTGGAAAACTGTGAAAAGGAGCCCATCGACTACCTTTGGTTCGTTCCCTGGAAGATCATATTGCAGGAAAATCAGAAAGCTATCGGTGATGCAGCTTTTAAAGGACCTCAGAATAAAGGAATGGTTGAGATCGGTTTCAGCATTCTGCCCAGCCTTCAGAGACAGGGCTATATGACTGAGGCTCTCGGAGCATTGGTTGATTGGGCTTTCAGACAGAAAGATGTTTACAGCGTAGCTGCAGAAACAGCTCCAGGAAACAAGCCTTCCCAGAAGGTGCTTGAAAACAACGGGTTTTCCATGTATGCAAACGGTCAGGAAGGTCCCCGCTACAAGATCATCAAGCGTTCCTTCTTTAAGACGCCTGTTACTCTTACCGCAGCCATTGTCATTGGGGTGATCGCAGGCTTCTATTTCAAAAACTTTAATCTTTTTGCATGCATCGGAGCGTTTGCCGGAGTCGGTGCGATCCTCGGTATCGCCATTGACGTTGCCGCAGAAAACAGAAGAAAGAGAATAGTAGGATAATAGGATAGAATGAGGCATATAAAGAGATTTATCTTTAAAACTGCGGGCCGCATTTCCGGTGACGAGCATCTTCGTACCGAGATATCCCTGTATCCTTCTATCACTATGAACATATTGATGGCGTTGATCCAGCTGGCATCAGGCATTACTTACCGTTCGCTATGGTTTTATTCTCTTGCCGGCTATTATTTCTTTCTCGTTCTGATCAGATTTTTGGTTTTGAACTGTGAGGTCACTACCAAAGAAGCCAGAGATGTTATTGTTGAATTTAAGAGATACAAGCTTTGCGGTATCCTGCTTATACCGATGAATTTCCTTTTGGCGGTTATTGTTTTTCTGATAGTACTTGATGATATGGGCTTTTCCTACAGCATGACGTACACCATCGGCCTTACGCTGATGACCTTGATCTTTACCGGCGCTGCCATCACCAATGTTATCAGATACAGAAAATACAACAGCCCGGTGCTTTCCGCTGCGAAGGTTACCAGCCTGATAGCTGCATTTGTTTCCATGCTTTCTTTGGAAACTGCACTCTTTTCGGCTTTCGGGGAAAAGGAAAATGAAATGATCAGAAGAGTCGTCACATCCGTTTCCGGTGCGACAGTTCTTGTGGTCACGCTGGTTATGGCGGTCTACATGATCAAACATGCGGACTACAGCATAGCCGCTTTGGAAGAGGATGAAGGCAACATTTAAAAAACAGGACTTTTCGGTCCTGTTTTTTTGCGTTAGTTACATTTTTTGCAGCATTCCGTACTCTGTCTGAAGATGACGGAAGGATCCACGGCTATGTCCGTGATCTCTTTGTTGCCGTTAATGCTGTTATAGGTCAATTCTGCCAGTTTCTTTCCCATGGTCTCAAAATCCATCTGAATGGTAGTGAGCTGGGGACGGAATTCACGGCTCAGATCCACGCCGTCAAAGCCGGTAAAGGCGATGTCGTCGGGAATCTTCATCCCACGGTCCATGGCAACACCCATAGCACCTACCGCGATTTCGTCGTTGATGCAGCATATGGCTGTGGGAAGCTCTTTCCTTGTCAACATCTCACGCATAGCTTCGGCTCCGTCGTGGGAGTTGTAGGAAGAGAAAACCTGCCATTCGGGTCGGAACTCCAGGCCGTACTTTTTTCCGAACTTTTTAAGGCTTTCCTGAAGGCGATAGGATGGATGAACCGATTGCAGTCCGCCCAGAACGCCCATGGTTTTATGCCCCTTCTCGGCCAGATGTCTGACCAGTTCTTCCGCGCCTTTGTCAATGTTTACGTAAACGCCGGAGCAGGAGAGAGTACCGGCTCTTTCATTTCCCAATATGCAGGGGATGTTTCTGCTGAGCTCTTTAATGGAATGCACGTACTCTGTACGTTTGTTCCAATCGGCGTAGTCCAGACTTCCTCCGATGATGACCACCGCGTCGACTCTCAGTTCTTCAAGAAGGTGGAGATTTCGGATCTCATCCTGGGGTGTACTTTTACCGTTGAACACCACGGTAACGTAGCCTTTTTCGGTCATTTCACGCTCAAAAACGGAATAGACCATGGGGAAGTACTCCTGATAGATGTGGGGAATAAGGAATCCGACAGTGTTGCTCTGACCCCTTTGAAGGTTTCTGGCAACAGCATTTGGACGATAGTTGTATTTTTCAACAAGCTCGTAGATCTTTGCCTTGTTCGCCTCGGAAACGTATCCCTTGCCCGAGATGGCTCGGGATACCTGCGAAGCAGATACCCCGGCCTCCTTGGCTATGTCATAGATTGTGGTTTTCTTTTCGTTGTCCATTGTTTGTATTCGCTTAAAGATTATTGTGCAGGCTCGTCAACCTTGTACTCCTGCATTTCTGCGTTGTAATCGTGATTAGAGATGTCTGCGATAGCCGCATCGATGGAAGACTGGTAGGTTTCAAGGGCTGTCTGAGGAGTCATGCTTCCCTTTGAAACTTCGTTGATCATGTTGTTGATGGCACTGTTAAGATCTCCGAATCCCTGTACACCGTTGATAACCGCAAGCTTGTTGTTGTAGATGTATGCAACCAGCTCTGCTGTCTTGGCATCGTCGCACCAGTTCTCGAGCTTGTCTTCCATGAGCTCATCCCATTCTTCGTTGGTGTCTGCAAGATCTGTAATGAGGTCATACATAAGAGCGACGTCTTCAGGCTTTTCTACGCCGTTAAGAATGAAACGTGCACCGTTTTCCTTACCGTAGCAAGACCAGTCTGTAGCAGAAGGTCCCTTCGGGAAAGGTACCCATCCCCAGTCATCTGTCATTCCGCTGTCTGCTTTGTTGAGGTAAGCGTAGGAGATCCAGAATTCTTCAAGGCACATCATGTACTTTCCGTCACGGAAATCCTTAATGAAGCTGTCCCAGCCTTCCTTGGACCAGTCGATGGCATCACGGAATTTAACGTTCTGAGTGAAGTTCTGAAGACCTGTGAGTGCTTCAACTACCTTTTTATCCTTTAAGTTGATGTCGATTCCGGCATCTGTCTTGTTTGCAACGTAAGCTCCGTTGGAGTAGAGGTAGCACCATGCGAGATTTTCTCTTGCGTTGAAGCCGTAAAGGTCGATGGTTCCGTCACCGTCTGTATCCTGGTTGCCAAGTGCAGCGATCTCCTGGAATTTTTCCCATGTCCATTCGCCCTTGTCAACAAGATCATAGAGGTTGGGTAAACCGTATCTTTCAAACAGAGATCTGTTCCAGAAGATACCGTAACGGATCTCGGGATCCTTTAAGAGCATTGCATAGTTTTCGCCCTTGTATTTTCCTGCTTCAACAACATCAGAACGCCACTTGTACTCTGAAAGATCAAGAGCGGGAAGCTTGCTCAAAGGATAAGCGATGCCGCCTTCGATGAGAGAGGGCAGGAGCTTCTGGGTTACGACGTAACCGATGTCTACGATGGGATCGCCTGCAAGTACGCTTGTTACGTAGTCTGCAACATAGTCGCCGCCAAGGTTGACAAATTCGATCTTGCAGTTGTGCTTCTGCTCAACTTCTGCGATCCTGTCTGCGAGAGCTGCTTCAAGAGCGCCTTCGTCAGCACTGGGTGTCATGTCGTAGTAGGAACCGATCTTGAAAACTCTTCCGCCAAAGTCGATGACCGGTTCAGGGGTGGGTGTAGGTGTGTTGGTGGCTGCAGGGGCCTGTGTTGCCTTAGCTGCAGTTGTGGGGGTTGCTTCAGGAGCCTTTGCGGGCTCAGAGCCCTTGTCTCCGCATGCTGCGAGTGAGAAAACCATTATAGCACTCAATGCAGCAGCCAGCAACTTTTTGCCAAGTTTGTTCTTCATAAAAACCTCCTTTTTCTGCTTTCGCAGTGAAAAAATATTAAATAAAGCATATGACTGTCTATGGGGCAATCTCTATGCAATTATCCTACGATACCGGAGCGCTCGATGCCCTCCACAAAGTATCTCTGACAAATAATGTAAAGAATGATGAGGGGAACCATTGCGAGAATGGTACCTGTGTTGTTCATCATGGAAAGGTAACCGGGACTGATGAAATTCATGCTGCCTCCGAAGTTGGAGTACTCGCCGTAAACCGATGCACCCAAAGAACTCAGGGCTACGGGGATGACATTGATCTTTGTGAGATACAGCGATGTGTAGAATGAATCCATCCATTGCCATACAAATCCGAAAAGGAAGATGGTGACCATCATGGGGACAGAACTGGGAACAATGATACGTACAAAAGTACCGAGTTTCGTACATCCGTCCATGAAGGCAGCTTCCTCCAGTTCTCTGGGCATGCCCTTAAAGAACTGACGGAGCATGTAGATGAACAGTCCGTTTTTAAAGCCTGTGCAGGTAGCCGACTGGATTATAAAAGGCCAGTAGCTTTCCAGAAGACTCACGGGAGCCCCTTTAACGGCTTTAAAGATCCCGAAGATGTCAAAAAATCTGAAGTGCATGAACAGCGGGAGCATGATGATCTGGGGCGGTACGATCAGCATCAGGATCACGCATCCGAAGAGTATCTTCTTAAAGGGAAAGCGGAACCTTGCAAATCCGTAGGCAACAAGCATACAGCTGCCCAGCTGAAGCAGAGCCACACCTCCCGAAAGGAGCAGGGTGCGGATCAGGGATCTCCAGTAATCCATGCCTTTTAATGCAAGCTTGTAGTTGTTTAAAGTAAAGTGTTTCGGAATGTATTTTACAGCCGAGTCGAAGAGGTCCCGTTCACTCATGAAGGAGACACTGAGCTTTACAAAAATGGGCTGCAGGATAGTAAAACATATTCCTGTTATTATGACGCCACGCACTATGCTCCACAGGAGCCTTCCCAGCTTAGCGGAAGTGAATCTGTGCGTTGTGCCGGTTTTTAAGATCGTTTTCATTTTTCTTCCTTTCCGGCCCTATCGCTCATCGTTGTAGAATACATGTTTTGAGATTATGCTGCCGACTATCAGCAGGATAACTCCGATACAGATGAAGTAGATCCATGCCATGGCGGAACCGAGTCCGTACTTGACTTCTCCGAAGATCGTGTTCTTGATGTCTTTCATGATCTCGTTGGTTTCGCTTGTAAATGAATCAATGATGGTGTAAACGCTGTTTACCAGGATCAGAGGGCTGATCATGGGGAAAGTGATCTTCCAGAAGTTTTCCCAGGCTGTGGCTCCTTCCATTGATGATGCTTCATAAAGAGAAGGGCTGATGGACTGGAGACCTGCAAGGAAGATCAGGATCTGTACACCGGAAGCGATGATGATGCTGTAGATCCCGTTCACCGCACTGGCGAGAAAAGTGATGGCCGAATCCGGAAGATCCGTGTACTTGAGCAGGAAACCCGAGACATTGATTATGGTGCTGAAGTCTGTTCCCGACATCTCCGCCGGACTTAAGGTGGTGACCAGAAGGTCTGAGGACTCAAGGCCGAGAACAACACCCGAAGTGAGGATCACAGGCAGGAACAGGATGGATCTTGCCACTGCTCTTCCGTGGAATTTCTGATTCAGAAGATTTGCCATGAAAAAGCTGAAGATCAGAACCAGAGGTACCTTGGTGAACATGTCTATGATGGCCTGCAAAAGCATCCGGTTAAAGTCGGGATCTATGGTAAGTGCTCTGATGTAGTGCTCAAATCCGTTCTTTGCCGCTCTTGTCAGCACGTAGCCGGTGCTTTCGACCGTCATGTTGCTGAAACTGTAGCTTACGGACTTGACGATCATCGGCAGGAACAAACCGAAGAAACCGATGAGAAAGGGCAGTGCAAAGGCAAGTCCCGCGATGGCTTCACGCCCCAAAAGGGAGAGACGCCATTTTCCGTGTACACGTTTGAAATATCCTTTATTTTTCATTTCGGGTCACCACCGCAAAGCTTCCCGCGGCTACTTTCTGTCCGTCGATGATCACATCTTCGCCGGAGTAGTTCAGGAGGATCTGCGTTCCTTTCTCATAGGTTACGCGTACCGTTTTCTTTGAAAGAGTTTCGTGTTTTAAGATCGTCTGGTCGCTTAGAGGGGCAAGGACTTTGTTTACCGTGTTGTAATCCTCTGCGGCCTTATGGATCCAGCTGTTGTAATTTACGGAATAAAGTGAATCAAAGTCTGTTTCCTTGAGAACGGAATTCTCTGCGTAGATCCATTTGAAGTAAAGACCCGCACCTGTCTCAAGGCTTTTTAAAAGCGTTGTATTGTAATCGTCCGTAAGGTTCAGGCAGTCTCCGGAGTAATTCAGGTAACCGTGAAGTACCATCTCGTAAAAAGGAACTGGAGTGTCTATGATCCTTGCGTGATTTGAATCAAAGGGAGCGTTGATGAGATCTGTGATCTGACCAAGCATATAGGCATTTGCGTTGTCCCCGAGAAGCCTGCCGGAGAAGGCCTCCTTCAGAGCCTGAACAGCTGATGTGTTGCAGATCTTTGCCTTCTGACGATCCGTATAGTTTTCGGGCTGCTGATCCGTGTACAGGTTGTAGCTGATGGTTCCGATGTTGACACCGGCATTTTCCATGCCTGAAAGCTTCTTTTTAAACTGTGCCGTGACCTTGTCGGCGAGAGAGGGCTTGATCAGTTCGATCTTATCGTTTTCATCCGACATGTCGTTGGAAAGATAGTAAGTAGCTTCCTTGACCGGAGAAAGATCGAAGTATTTGGGAGCCGATCCCAGTAATGTGTAGCCGTCGGCTAAACTGTCACGGTAGACATGCTGAAATTCCGCGGTAAAGAAGGTGTCCACACTTTTTTGGTTCATGTGGGAAACAAATTCCTTCTGCGAAACTCCACCCTTGGAAAGCTTGCCGATGGGCTTCAGTCTTGTCATTGAGCTTCCGTGAAGTCCTCCGTTTGCCCAGCCGGAGAAAATGACATTTATGTCTTTGACTCCCGAATCAAGAAGTGTATCCACGATCTTTTCTGCCTGGGCATAGGTCGTGACGGGAGTCACCGCTCTGTACTTGATACCGAGGAAAGTTGCACTCTTGTCGATGGCACCTATGCACTCAAGGTAGAAGGGAACATCTCCTGCAGAGAGCCTTTCTTTAAGGACTCCGGTTTCCAGAAGATAGTTTCTGTAGCCTTCCGCCATTCCGGAGTAATCTGCCCTGTCACCCGAAAGGAAGGAAAAACGCAGCTTGTATATGCCTGAAAAATCGGCGGTGGAGTACATCTGGAAGCTGTTGGTCCCCACCATATCCCCCAGTGAACTGGTTCCGTATTCAAGAAACTGGAACCCTGCGTAAACATTGTTGTAGCTGTTTACACGGCCGGAAACCGAGGCAGTGATGTCCGCGTAGCCGTCTCCGTCCTCGATCACAGCGTACCATGCTTTTGATCCGAGCTTTGCTCCGAAAACCGGCATTTTGACCGTTACCGTCTGATCGATCTGAGATTTGGAAGGGGAGAGGACATTCATCGTAACGTCCTGACCGTAAACTTTTGCGGAGTAAACGGTTGTGCTGCCGTTGTCGAAGTTGATGAGAGCTCCGCTTCCGTCGGGAACGAAGAGGTAACCTTCCGTTCCTTTAAGGGCGGCTCCGAAGTAGGGCAGCAACTCGATATCCACAAGATAGTAGCCTTCTTCGTTGTACTCGATCTCATTGGGATCGATCTCTGCTATAAGGTTTTTGCCTTCAAGTCTGTAGGTCAGCGGAATGTTGAACCAGGGCTTTGTGTTTTCGGCGGAATAACCGTTGTCCGTCAGGTCAAATTCGTAGTCATCCCAGGTGTATCCCACACTTTCAAGGTACTGGGACAATTCTTCTTTTATGTAGTCTTTTGTAGCTGCTTTCAGAACGTAAATGGGATGAGCTTCAAGACCCGGATAGTTTTCAAGGATATCCTTCTTTTCGCTTTCCTTCATTGTTTCAAGATCGTATTTCGTGTAGTTTCTGAGCAGCTTTTTGGACTTTGACTGATCAAGGTTCGCTGCGAAGGCGTCCATTCGTTCCACGCTGATAACTCCTGGAAGAAGGAGTTTTACCGCTCCCTCACCCATGGCATAGGTGATCTTTACGCCGTCCGGCAGTTCCTCAACCTCGAACTGACCTTCTTCGATACAGTCGTTGTAGTTGTCCATGTTTCCTTCCTGCACATTTTCGTTATAGTAACGCAGGAAGATCTGGGATTTTAACTGCTTCTTATGAAAGGGACTTGCGATCTTGTCGCTGTCGGTGTCCTGAGGATTGCTGAAGAAAACATCTCCGCTTTCTTTGTTCAGAACAGCTATGCCCGTATCTTTTTCGTTAAAGTAAAGGGCCAGGTTCTCGTTTTCCGCGATCTTTGTCATTTCGGAAGGGATTTCTGAGGCCTTAGTATCAGCCATGACAGGGGAAGCGGGAGAGGCGGAAAAGAGCAGTATGAGTGTCATAAGACCGGCCAGAGCCGATATATGCTTTTTTTTCATTTCGTACTCCTTTCCTAAAACCTGATCTCTTTGTAGATCGTGGTGCAGAATGTGATCATCTGCTGGATGACCGAGAAGAAGAGCAATCCTATGAACATGATGATCGCCATTCCCAGAACGGTCAGAACACAGGTAAGAACCGTCTTTTTGAAGGAATACTGATGGGTCACCATGGTTCCGAAAAAGACGAGAAGCCCTGTCCAGATGTAACTTAAGTAACTGAAAACGTAGTAGAACGTTCCTTCTTCTGCGGTGAGTCCCAGAGAAAGGGCGATCATGGGAAGACGGATCAGTATCATGGGAAGTACAGCGTATCCCATGGCAATGAAGATGTCTTTCATGTTCCCTTCGCCATCCATGAGGGATGTAAGGCACCAGTTGGCGACGCACCAGAGAACGTAGATCATCGTAACTGTCAGGATGTCCACCACCACGTTCACGTCTTTAAGTCTTACGGGGTTGAACAAAAAGCCCGTTGTCTGCTTTTCAAAGGTGGTCAGCATGATGAAGATGCCCACAAAAGTCAGGGCTGCCGCCAGTGAACCGCGATGCTCTCTTTTTAATTCCCAGAAGCCGTTAAAGGGATGGAAGATCACGTGAAAGCCGTATTTTAATTCTTTGACATATCGCATTTTACTTCACCTGCCCATCTCTTTATTTTTTTAACAGCGGAGACCGTTAGCGGAACCAGGATCGCCACAGCCAGGACAGCCATGATCTTTCCGAAGTTTTTCTCCATGAGCTCTTTCCTGTGATAGTAGAGAGCCTTGGAGTAGTACTTCTTGTTGTTTCCGTTTCTGAAATACTCCATTGCTTTTTTGTATTCGCCGTTTGCGAGGAAACTCTTTCCGAGTCCCGTGTAAGCAAATTCATTGTTACTGTTCAGCCTCAGCACTTCCGTCCATTCACGGATGGAACCTTCGGAATCACCCATGTCGTTGAGCCTCAGGGCATCCAGAAGATGTCGTCCGTAGTCTGTCAGTGAAAATGTCAGGATGCTGTTGAGCTGATAGTCCAGAATGTAAATGGTGGAAGCATCGGGACTGAGTCCGATGGCTACCGCATTCATTACGTTCCCTTCCCTGTTGCCGTTTTTACCGAAGACGAAGAGGGAATTGCCGTCGTAATCGTAGGCAAAGACCTTGCCGTTGGCGTTGTCCAAAAGGAAGTAGCAGCCGTAGTCCGTAGCGGCAACATCTATGAAAGAGGACCATTTGTTGTCTTCGGAGCGATAGAGGTCTCCGATGATGGGATTGTTCCCCAGCCTTCTGAGAATGTCTTTACCCGTGGGGTTCAGACGTCTCACCGCATCTGCGCCGTTTACCATGTCTGCGTTTGTCAGGTTGTTGATGGTGGCATAGATGAAATTGGAGCTGTCCAAAAAGATGTTACTGTACTCGGTGGGAACGATGGTTGCCATCCGGGCACGCTGTTCCTTGGTGGAAAAGTAGTTTTTCCAGATGTATTCGAAGGGAGAAACGGAAACCTGAGCCGCCCCCATGAAACTCCGGAAATCGCCTTCAATGCTGAATTCCAGAAGTCCCATGTTTATGCCGTAGGCTGTAACATAGATCCTTCCGTCGTTGTCCACCACGACTTTTTGGGGAACATAGACTGTGTCCTCTTCGATGAGATCCGTAACAGGCCTTCCGATCTGCCTGATGTAGTTGCCTCTTTCGTCGTACTCCACCAGTCTGCCGTTTCCGCTGTCCGCCACATAAATGTGATCTTCATCCGTGACGAAGAGTCCCTGGGGCTTGGACAGAGGATCGTCTTTACCGTCGGCGGTCGTGATCTCCATCAGTAGATCGCCTTTGGTATTGGTCTTTACTATCCTCGAGTTGTCGGTGTCTGCGATATAGATCAGATCGCCCTTTACGAACATGTCTCTCGGATTTTTCAAAGGCCTTTCAAAGCCCTTAAAGGTGTAAGTCTCATCGTAGATGTAAACGTGAGGCTGCTTGATGCATTCGGAGTAGTAATTGTAGTTGTAGGTCTCATAGGGCACTTCGGCTAAAACCGAAAGAGGAGAGGCCAGCAAAGTGAGTGCAACTGTAAAAAGCACGATAATTGTTTTTCTTTTCATGTGCACCCCCTTATTCCTTGATACCTGATGACACCATCGTTTCGATGATGTTGCTCTGGCACAGAATGAAGATCGTGATAGGTATGATCATCATGATGACCGCTACCGCTGCAGTGGCGCCCGCTCTGGAAATACCTGCCGCAGAGATCTGCGAGAGGGCGTAGGGCAGAGTCTTAAGATCTTCACTGTAGATGTAGTTTGAACCCTGCAGGTTCCAAAGGTCCTGGAAGCAGAAGATGATGAGGGTGAGCCATGCAGGCTTTACACTGGGCATTACTATGGTGGTAAAGATCCTGAATTCGCTTGCTCCGTCGATCTTTGCCGCTTCGATCAGGGAGTCGGGAACCTGCTCCATGAACTGCTTCATGAGGAAGAGGCCCATGGGCTTTACAATGGCGGGAACGATCAATGAAAGATAGTTGTCCAGCCAGTTAAGGTGAGCCATTACCAGGTAATTGGGAATGGCCGTAACATGGGACGAGAACATGAGGGCGGTCACTATCAGCCAGAAGATCAGGTTTCTGCCGGGAAATCTGTGCTTTGCAAGAGGGTAGGCACAGAGACTGGCAACAAACAGATGACCCGCGGTACCGAACAGTGTGATGAACACAGTGTTAAAGATGTAGCGGCTGAAGGGCACCCAGGACTCGCTCATGAGTACAAAGATGTCGTGAAAGTTCTTAAATGTAGGATTTCTTACAAAGAAGCGGGGAGGGAAGATGAAAAGTTCCTCCAGAGGCTTCAGGGAATTACATACAGCCAGCACAAGGGGGAGACCCATAAACGCTCCGAGAATGATAAGGAGAGCAAGACTTATGGTGTTTCCCACCAGTGAGTGGGTCTGCTTTGCTCTTTTTTTGTGCTTGATTATCATGATCACTGCCCTACCTTTCTGAGTAAGGCCTGGATCCCCTTATTGCAAAGGATCATGACCATGAAGAGGAGAGTGGCGATGGCTGATGCGTATCCCATTTCAAATCTGATGCTTCCGTAGTCCACAAGGTGTGAAACTACTGTATGCGCTGCGTAGTTGACACTGGGGAAACCCGCCAGGGCCGCCAGCTGTTCGTGGATGGCAAAGGATGATGTGATGGTCATTACCGCACCGAACATGAGCTGAGGCTTCATGGAAGGGAGAGTGATGTACCAGAGTTCCTGGAAACGGTTTTTGATACCGTCCATGTAACCCGCCTCGTAAAGCGACTGATCCACGTTCTGCAGACCTGCTATGAAGGAAAGGAAGCCGGTACCCATACTCATCCAGAGAACTACTATGATGAGGATGGGAACGATGTACTTCTGATCCTCGAACCACAGGTGAGGAGAGTAGGTGATACCAAGTTTCATGAGCCATGCATTTGCAAAGCCGTAGGTGTCGCTTGAAAAGATGTACTTCCACACGATATATGCCTGGCCGGAAATGGTCGGGGCATAGAAGAGCAGGGTCATGAAGGCACGGACTTTTTTGTTCTTGATGTCATTTATCATCCATGCAATGAAAAGTGCCATGAAGTAGCCGATGGGGCCTGTTACGACAGCAAACAGGAAAGTGTTTTTGATGGCTGTCAGGAAAACTTCGTCCGCAAAGAACAGGTCGATATAGTTCTGCCAGCCCACAAATCTCGGCTGTTCAAGGATGTTGAAGTAGGTGAAGCTGAGTCCGATGG
>JAEEGK010005672.1_pt1 | contig 30179 bp, 26 predicted proteins | sample 8958771 | NCBI WGS metagenome assembly JAEEGK01 (sample SAMN16246547, study PRJNA631951) | gut metagenome | biome: gut microbiome; feature: rumen; material: SC-attached | host: Bos | place: Iran: Karaj | collected 2018-10 | reverse complement strand
TGGTCGAGAGGAGGGGTTAAAGCACGCTAATACGATTTAGAATGGCGAAAGTGTGCTTTAACCAGGTGTACGAAGATGGGTTAAAGCACAGTGATGGGGGTTAGAAGGGCAAAAGTGTGCTTTAACCATGCCGCGCGTTGGGATTGCGAAGGCCGAAGGAATTTGGTTTTTCGGGTCCCGTCCCGAAAAATAAATTCCTTTGGCCGTGGGCCTATTGGGGCCTTGTCTCACAAAATAGATTCTTCGCTCCGCTCAGAATGACAAGGGAGTGGTCAGAATGACAAAAAGGGGCGCTCAGAATGACAAGGGAGGGGACAGCAACAAAAAGTGAATAGAATTTTGTATATTTGCATAACCATGGATAAATTGATAGCACTGAACCCGAACGAGGTTGTTGCCCACCTCCAGAAGCGGCCCATAGACTTCACCAAGGCCGACCTGCTGACCTTCATCAGCGAAAAGGGCATCCGAATGATAGACTTCATGTACCCGGCAGAAGACGGGCGCATCAAAACACTCAATTTCACAGTCAACAACCTCGAATACGCAGAGACCATCCTCACAGAAGGCGAACGCGTAGATGGCTCCAGCCTCTTCCCCTCCTTCATCGAGGCCGGCAACAGTGACCTCTATGTAATCCCCCGCTACAGCACCGCCTTCGTGGATCCGTTCTGCGAAATTCCCACCCTGTGCCTGCTCTGCGGCTTCTACGACAAGACCGGCAAGCCCTTCGACTGCGCGCCGCACGCCACGCTGATGCGGGCCGAGAAAGCCTTCGAAGCCTCCACCGGCATGCAGTTCGAGGCCATGGGAGAGCTGGAGTACTACGTCATCACCGACGAAGATCCCCTCTTCCCCGCCACGGACCAGAAAGGCTACCACGAGAGCGAGCCCTTCGCCAAACTGAACGACTTCCGTCGTATCTGCATGGACTACGTATCCAAAACCGGCGGCCAGATCAAATACGGCCACTCAGAGGTTGGCAACTTCACCCTGGACGGCAAGGTCTATGAGCAAAACGAAATCGAGTTCCTCCCCTGTCCCCTGGAAACCGCCGCCGACCAGCTTGTCCTGGCAAAATGGGTCATCCGGAACCTGGCCTTCAAATGGGGCCTGGACGTAAGCTTCGCCCCCAAGATTACCACAGGAAAAGCCGGAAGCGGCATGCACATCCACATGCGCCTGATGAAAGACGGCGTAAACGTAACTCTCGGGGCCGATGGAAAAATCTCCGCGGAAACCCGCCGCGCCATCGCCGGCCTCATGACGATGGCCCCGTCCATCACCGCCTTCGGCAATAAGAACCCCATCTCCTACTTCCGGCTGGTCCCCCACCAGGAAGCCCCCACCAACGTATGCTGGGGAGACTGCAACCGAAGCGCCCTGGTGCGCATCCCGCTGGGCTTCCCCGGCAAGCAGACATTCGAAATGCGCAGCCCCGACTGCAGCGCAGACATCTATCAGCTCATGGCAGGCCTCTGCGTTGCTGCCCGCATCGGCCTTGAAATGCCAGAGGAGGAAGCCCTGAAGCTCGCCGCAGAAACTTATGTCGATATGGACATCCATCGGCGCGAAAACGCCGCCAGACTCGCCACGCTCAAGCAACTTCCCACCTGCTGCGCGGAGAGCGCCGCCTGCCTGGAAGCAGTAAGGGATGTCTATGAAAAGGCCGATGTTTTCCGCCCCAGAATGATCGACGGAATCCTGAAAGCCCTTCGCGGACAGGACGATATGGACTTACACGGAAAGGCACAAAAAGATGCTGCGCTCATGAAACAGCTCGTGGCCCGGTATTTCTACTGCGGTTAGGACATTTCAATCCTGTAGGTACAAAAATTCACCGGCCCCTCGCAATCCCTGCGAAGGGCCGGTTACTTAACCTAAACTTAAACTATGAAAAACTTCGCGACAAATATACGGATTTTTTCGATTTTAACAATCTTTTTAATCCATTTTTTAGGATATTTGCCGCCTTTTTTACGCGTTTTGACAAAAATCACTTGTGCCGTATCTTCGCGAACTTCAGAAGCAGGAGTTTCTCGCCATACTGGTCGAAGCGGACTTTTGCCTTCAAGTCGGGAACGGAGCCGGTAATCTCGACCATCACACCTGTCCCAAATCGGTTGTGTTCAATGTGGTCCCCCACCTTGAATGAGGACATGGGATCGGGAACAAAATTGGCGTCGATCACGGGCGGCTTCGGAAGTTCCGTCTGAAGGAAGGGTTTCGGAGCCGGTTTGGGAGCCGGAGTAAAGGAAGACTTCGACTTCCAGCGGACGCCCATGGACTCGTCCTCCACTTTGGCGGGCCTTTCCACGTCCTCCCGGCGGAGCGGATGGTCCAGATACTGCGGCGCCAGTTCGCGCAGGAAACGGCTGGGGGAATTGGACTCGTGCTTGCCGTTGCGCATGCGCGTTTCGCAGAACGTGAGGGCGACGGCCTTCTTGGCACGGGTGATGGCCACATAGAAAAGACGGCGTTCCTCCTCCAGGTCCTTCGGCGTGAGCATCCAGCCGCCGGCGGGGAAAAGGTTCTCCTCCATGCCGGCCACAAAGACATAGGGAAACTCCAGGCCCTTGGCCGTATGGACCGTCATCAGGGCCACCTTATTGTTGGTTTCGTCGTCGGCCACATCGACGTTGGACAGCAGCGAAACATTTTCCAGATAGTCGCCCAGCGTCTTATGAGCAGAGGACTCGTCGGCCGGCTCTTCCTCAGGTGCCTGTTCCTCGTAAATCTTGATACTGTTCATGAGTTCCTCGACATTGGCGAAGCGGGACTGGCCTTCCACGGAATTATCGGCCTTATAGAAAAGGTAGAGGCCGCTTTCGGAGGCGAGGCTCATGGCCACGTCGTACGCGTCCCCGGAGACGGCGTCCATGGCGGCCTTCTCCATCATGGAGCAGAAGGCACGTATCTTGGCGACGGCAGATCCCTTGAGGCCGTAATTCTCCAGCGATTCCAGCCCGGCGGCGCGGAACAGCGACAGGTTATTGTCCCGGGCGGCCAACTGGAGGGCATTCAGGGAGGTGTCGCCGATTCCCCTGGTGGGTTTGTTCACCACGCGCTTGAAGGATTCGTCGTCATTAAGGTTCACGGCCAGCTTGAAATAAGCCATCATGTCCTTTACCTCGGCCCGCTCGAAGAAGGAATTGCCGGAGTAAATCATGTAGGGGATATTACGGCGCCGAAGCTGCTCTTCCAGGGCACGGGACTGAGAGTTGGTCCGGTACAGGATGGCGAAATCCTCGTACTCGCACTGTTCCTCCCGCATGCGCGCTATAATAGAGGATGCGATGATCATGGCTTCCTCCTGTTCGGAATAGGTGCGGATGAGCTTGATCTTTTCGCCCTCCTCGCCCATGGAGACGCAATTCTTGGGAATGCGGCCCTCGTTGTGGGCGATGAGCGTGTTGGCTGCATTTACGATGGTGCTGGTACTGCGGTAATTGCGCTCCAGACGGAACGTACGTGCAGAAGGGAAATCTTTCTGGAAATTGAGGATATTCTGGATCTGGGCGCCGCGGAAGCCGTAAATGGACTGGGAGTCGTCGCCCACCACACAGAGGTTCTGGTGGCCGGCGGCCAGCTTCCTCAAGATAAAGTACTGCGCCATGTTGGTATCCTGGTACTCATCCACAAGAATGTGGCTGAAGCGGCCGGAGATGTTGGCCAGCGCCTCCGGGGACCTCTTCAGCAGGATATTCATATAAAGGAGGATGTCGTCGAAGTCCATCACTCCGTTATTCTGGCAGGTCTGGCAGTAGAGCTTGTAAACCTTGTAGATCTCCGGCTTCTTATGGTGCCTGTCATCCTCAAGGTATCCCCCGACTCCGTTGGCGTAAGGAGTAGGGGTAACGAGGTCGTTCTTAGCCTTGGAGATGCGGGAAAGCACCTCCTTGGGCTTGTAGAGTTTGTCGTCCAGGCCCAGCTGCTTGAGGCAGGCCTTGACGCAGCTCACCGAATCCGTTGTGTCGTATATAGTAAAAGAGGAGGGAAAGCCGATGGCCTCCGCGTATTCCCGCAGGAAGCGGATGAACACGGAGTGGAAGGTCCCCATCCACAGGCGGCGGGCCTTGCGCTCGCCCACCATCAGGGCGATGCGGTCCTTCATTTCCCCGGCCGCCTTTTTAGTAAAGGTAAGAGCCAGGATACGGTCCGGTTCCACCCCTTTTTCTATCAGGTAGGCGATACGGGAAGTGAGGACACGGGTCTTGCCCGAGCCCGCCCCGGCTACGATGAGCATGGGGCCTTCCGTACATGTTACTGCTTTCAGCTGTTCCTCATTCAAGGCATCTAGAATCTCACTCATATCTTCCCAAAATAGTAGGCGAAATTAGTAAAATTTTCGTAACTTCGCGCGGTATTTCCGCAAATACATATAAACTGTTACAATAATGTCAAACAATCTCGCTTTGAAGAAGGGTCTGAACGTTCCTGTGAAGGGCGCTGCAGCCCCTGTCGTCATCAAAACCGTGAGCCCTGACGTTGTTGCGGTTAAGCCTACCGACTTCTACGGTCTGGTCCCCAGACTGCTGGTGAAGGAGGGCGACGCCGTGCTCGCAGGCTCCCCTGTGATGGCCGACAAAATGCACCCCGAGATTCTGTTCACCTCGCCGGTCAGCGGCACGGTGCAGGAGATCGTGAGAGGTGCCAAGAGAAAATTGCTGGCAGTGCTCGTTAAGGCCGATGCGAAACAGGAGTATGTGGACTTTGGCAAGCAGGCGCCTCAGAACGCCGGCGAGGTCAAGGAACTGCTCCTCAAGAGCGGCCTCTGGGGTTCCCTCATCCAGCGCCCCTACGGCGTGATGGCCTCCCTGGAAGCAACGCCCAAGGCAATTTTCATCTCCACATTCAACACCGCTCCCCTGGCAGCCGACACCGATTATGTCCTCGGTGAGGCTTTCGCTGACCTCCAGGCCGGCGTAACCGCCCTGGCCAAGGTGGCCCCGGTGCACGTTTCTCTCCACAAGGGCGAATCAGCCTTCACGAAGTTGAAGGACGCCCAGCTGCACGTGGTGAGCGGCCCGCACCCGGCCGGCAACGTCGGTGTCCAGATCAGCCATCTCAGCCCCATCCGCAAGGGTGAAACCGTATGGACGGTGAGCCCGCTGCTGCTGGCTGCCTTCGGCCACGTGATCAACACCGGCAAACTGGAGCTTACCCGCAAGGTGGCCGTCACCGGCCCCGCCGCCGAGAAGCTCGGCTACGTGATCTGCCTCCCCGGCACTCCGGTCAAGGCCATCACCGACGTCAAGGAGAATGTGCGTGTTGTGGGCGGCGACGTCCTCACCGGTGAAAACCTGGGCGCAGAAGGTTACCTGGGCTTCTTCCAGAACCAGCTCACTCTCCTGAAGGAGGGCAACGAGCGCGAATGGTTCGGCTGGGCCAAGCCTTTCCGTCCCAAGGTGCACAGCTCCTCCTGGTGCTACTTCTCCTGGCTCACTCCCAAGAAAGAGTACGAGATGAACACCAACCTGCACGGCGGTCCCCGCGCCTTCGTGGAAACCAAATGCTTCGAGGATGTCACCCCCATGGACATCTTCCCCATCTACCTCATCAAGGCCTGCATCGCCGGCGACATTGAAAAGATGGAGAAATTCGGCATTTACGAAGTCCTTCCGGAAGACCTCGCCCTGTGCGACTACGTCGATCCTTCCAAGAACGAAATCCAGGCCTATATCCAGAAGGGTATCGACCTCATGATCAAAGAAATGGCATAAGCTATGGCAGACGAAAAGAAACCCTGGTGGCATTCCACTTTCGACGCTTTCGACACCTTCCTGCGTGTTCCCGCAACCGTAACGGCAAAGGGCGCACACGTGCGTGACGGTATCGACCTCAAGCGCGTGATGATCATGGTGGTCATCGCCCTCGTTCCCGCAGCCCTGTTCGGCATGTACAACGTGGGTCTCCAGACCTCTACCCTCTACGGTCTCAACTGGACCTTCTGGCATATGTTCTTCTACGGTCTGCTCCGTATGCTTCCCCTGTTCGTGGTCTCCTACGTGGTGGGCCTCGGCATTGAGTTCGCATCGGCCCAGATCCGCGGCGAAGAGGTGAACGAGGGATACCTCGTCACCGGCTTCCTGATTCCCCTGATTGTTCCGGTGGACGTCCCGCTGTGGATGCTCGCCCTCGCCGTCGCTTTCAGCGTCCTCTTCGTGAAAGAGGTCTTCGGCGGCACCGGCATGAACATCTGGAACCCGGCCCTCGTCGCCCGTGCCTTCCTGTTCTTCTCCTATCCTTCCAGCATGTCCGGTTCTTCCGTGTGGGTCTCCAAGACCTGGGCCGGCCTGGACAACGTGGACGCCGTCAGCGCCGCCACGCCCCTGGCCATCGCCCACGACGGAGGTATCGAAAGCCTTACTTCCCAGTATTCCTTCATGGACATGTTCTATGGCTTCATCCCCGGCTCCACCGGTGAGACCAGCGTCATCGCCATCCTCATCGGCGCATTCATCCTGGTCTGGACGGGTGTCGCCTCCTGGAAGATCATGGTCAGCTCCATCGCCGGCGGCCTCCTCATCGGATGGCTGGGCCAGCTGGCAGGCGCCACTACCCTTCCCTGCTACTACCAGCTGGTGATGGGCGGCTTCCTGTTCGGCTCCGTCTTCATGGCCACCGACCCTGTCACCGCCGCCCAGACCGAGACCGGCAAGTGGATCTACGGCTTCCTCGTAGGTGCCCTGGCTGTGATCGTCCGTCTGTGGAACCCCGGTTACATGGAAGGCATGATGCTGGCTATCCTGTTCATGAATACCATGGCACCCCTCATCGACCACTGCGTGGTAAGCGCCCGCACCGGTCGCCGTGCCAAGAAAGCCGTAACCGCCTAAAGGATTTGCGCTATGAATACTAACAACAACGTTTACACCGTTATTTACACTACCGCTATCGTAGTGGTCGTAGCCGCTCTCCTTGCCTTCGTTTCCCAGAGCCTCAAGGGCAAGCAGGAAGCCAACGAAAAGGCGGATACCATTTCCCAGATGCTCACCTCCGCCCAGTACGGCAGCAAGGAAGAGATCAGCGGCATGGGCAACGCGGCTGTCCTGGAGAAATACGCCCAGGAAATCGAGAAAGCCTTCGTGATTGACCTGGAAGGCAACATTGTCAGCGAGCTCGAGGGCAATGATGTCTATAGCGCCAAACAGCTGAAGCGCCAGAACTACAATATCAAGGGTGGTCCCAACAAGACCGCGGAGCCTCAGCTTCCCGTGTTCGTGTTCAAGAACGGCCGTACCGTGGTTCCCATCTACGGTGCCGGTCTGTGGGGTCCCATCTGGGGCTACGTCAGCTTCGAGAGCGACCTCAAGACCATCGGCGGCGCCTACTTCGACCATGAGTCCGAGACCGCCGGCCTGGGTGCCAAGATCAAGGACGACCCTTCCTTCCAGGCCGAATTCGTCGGCGAAGTCGCAGACTTCAAGAGCCAGAACGTATTCGACATCGTGAAGGGCGGCGCTCCCAAGGACGCGGAAGGCCACTCCCTGGTGGACAACAAGATTGACGCCATCTCCGGCGCCACCATGACTTCCCAGGGCCTGGATGCCGCCATCGACACCTGGCTGGCCGCTTACGCCAAGTATTTCCTGAATAACGCTCCCAAGTGCCCTTGCGAGAGCGAAGAAACAACTGTGGAGGAATAAGCCATGGATGCAAAACTGAAAGAAACCATTCTGAACCCGATATTCAAGGGCAACCCGATCACCGTACTGGTGCTGGGTATCTGCTCTTCCCTCGCGGTTACCGTTACCCTGAAGGGTGCGCTGGTGATGGCCCTCTCCGTGATTGTGGTCACCGGTATTTCCAGCCTCATCCTTTCCCTGCTGCGCAACACCATCCCCGGCCGTGTACGTATCATCGTCCAGCTGGTGGTAGTTGCCATGATGGTAATCCTGGTGGACCAGATTCTCAAATCCTTTGAAGCCACCTACGCCATCGACAAGCAGCTGTCCGTTTACATCGGCCTCATCATCACCAACTGTATCGTGATGGGCCGTATCGAAGCCTTCGCCCTGGGCAACAAGCCCTGGCCCAGCTTCCTGGACGGCGTTGCCAACGGTGCAGGCTACGGCCTTATCCTCCTTGTCGTCGCCTTCTTCCGCGAGCTCCTGGGCTCCGGCACCCTGTTCGGCATCGACATCCTCGGCCGTATCGGCTATGTTCCCAACAACCTGGTTATTCTGCCGCCTTTCGCCCTCATCCTCCTGGGATGCATCGTATGGGTGCAGCGCAGCATCCAGAAGGACCTCCAGGAAAAGTAAACTGTAACGCCTTATGGAATATCTTAGCTTATTCACCAAGTCCATCTTTGTGGACAACATGATCTTCGCATACTTCCTGGGAATGTGCTCATTCCTGGCCGTATCGAAGAATGTGAAGACGGCTGCCGGCCTTGGCGTCGCAGTTATCTTCGTGCTCCTGGTGACGCTCCCCATCAACTACCTTCTCAACACCTATGTGCTGGCCCCCGACGCACTCATCAAGGGCGTGGACCTGAGCTTCCTCAGTTTCATCGTCTTTATTGCCGTCATCGCCGCCATCGTGCAGATTGTAGAAATGGTGGTGGAGAAATTCTCTCCGGAGCTGTATTCATCCCTGGGTATCTTCCTGCCGCTGATCGCCGTGAACTGCGCCATCCTGGGCGGTTCCCTGTTCATGCAGCAGAAAGACTTCCTGAACATCGGAGAAGCCGCCGTTTACTCCCTGGGTAGCGGCCTGGGCTGGTTCCTGGCCATCGTTTCGCTGGCCGCCATCCGCGAGAAAATGGCTTACTCCAATGTTCCCGCCGCCCTCAAGGGCCTGGGTATCACCTTTATCACCGTGGGTCTGATGGGTATCGCCTTCATGACCTTCATGGGTATTTCACTGTAGGAGGACTGAGATTATGACAAGTACCATTTTAACTTCTATCGCAGTCATCGTAGTAGTGACCCTCGTGCTGGTGGCTCTCCTCCTGTGGATCAAGACCGCCCTCACTCCTTCCGGAACCGTCAAGATCAATATCAACAACGGCACCAAGGAGCTGGAAGTCACCCCCGGCGGAGACGTCATGCACACCCTGGCCGATCACGGCATTTTCCTCCCCTCCGCCTGCGGCGGCAAGGCCAACTGCGGCCAGTGCAAACTGCAGGTACTGGAAGGAGGCGGAACCATCCTTCCCACCGAAACGGGCTTCTTCTCCCGCAAGCAGATCAAGGAAGGCTGGCGTCTGGGATGCCAGGTAAAGATCAAGGACAACATCCAGATCGCCGTACCCGAAAGCGCCCTGAGCGTGAAGAAACTCGAGTGCGAGGTGATCTCCAACGAAAACGTGGCTACCTTCATCAAGGAGTTCACCGTGAAACTTCCCGAGGGCGAGCACATCGACTTCAAGTCCGGTGAGTACATCCAGATCGATATCCCCGAGTATGAGGCCGACTTCTCCGACATGGGCGTGGCCGACATCTACAAGGGCGACTGGGACCGTTTCGGTATCACTTCCCTGAAGTTCAAGAACACCACTCCCACCATCCGTGCCTACTCCATGGCCAGCTATCCTGCAGAGAAGGACGTGATCAAGCTGAACGTGCGTATCGCAACCCCTCCGTTCGACCGCACCCAGCCCAAGGGCGTGTTCAAGTTCGTCCCCGGCGTGCCTCCGGGAATCGCTTCCACCTACGTGTTCTCCCGCAAGCCGGGTGACAAGGTGTGGATCAGCGGCCCTTACGGTGAGTTCCTCCTTCCGAAGGACGACCCCGACACGCAGGAGTACATCTTCGTGGGCGGCGGCGCCGGCATGGCTCCCCTCCGCAGCCACATCATGCACCTGTTCAAGACCCTGAAGACCAAGAAGCCCGTGCACTTCTTCTATGGCGCCCGCGCCCTGGTGGAAGCCTTCTACCTGGAAGACTTCGCCGAGATCGAGAAGGAGTTCCCGAACTTCCACTTCCATCTGGCCCTGGACCGTCCGGATCCCGCAGCCGACGCTGCAGGCGTGAAGTACACCGCCGGTTTCGTACACAATGTGATGAACGAGACCTACCTCAAGGACCACGAGGCTCCCGAGGACATCAAGTACTTCATGTGCGGCCCGCCCATGATGACCAAGTGCGTGTGCGACCTCCTCGATTCCCTGGGCGTCGCTCCCGAGAGCATCTTCTTCGACAACTTCGGCGGTTAACCGTCATTCACTCCATAAAAAGGTGGCCAGATCTCTGGTCACCTTTTTTGTGTCTCATTGAAGGCAGGGAGCACACTCCCTGCCTTTACGATAACGGGGTAGATGGAGTTGCGCTCCAGGGGTGGAAGGGGGATGCGGTAATGGAGTTTGTCGCCGGGAGGGGTGTTGAAGTCGGGGCCCTGGTATTGGACACGGATGTCCAGCGCCGTCCCTTCTCCCAGATTCTCCAGGACGTAAAGGCTCATGGGATGGTCGAAGCCGTCACAGGTATGGACATACCCGCGCGAGAATGTGTCCCGGACCACGCTGCCGGGAAAGAGGGTGGCCGATGAAGGGCATCCCGTCACTTCCACGTCTGTTACTTTGAAAACGACGCCTTCGGGGACTTCGTCCCTGTGGACTTCAAGATCGATCCGGGCCACGAGGCGCTTTGCCTTCAAATGAAGAGAGTCTCCCGGGACCGTGTTCTCGCAGAGGGCCACCATCGGCAGGCCGTGGGTGAACTCGTCCGGATAGGCCAGGAAAAAGCGGTATTCCCGCGCTTGGGGAAGCGTCATCGCCGGGAGGGCATACCCCATGTTGAAAGCGCAGAGGACCGTGTAGGGGACATCCCTGAGGAGCCTTACGTCGTAACGGAAACGGCCGTCCCTCATGCGCAGGGAACGCGAAGGGATGAACACGCGCTCTTCAAGATCACCGTACGGGTTGAATATAAGGATGTTACAGTCGGAGATGAGCGTTTCCTCCGGGGAGACTGCACGCGTAGCTACTACTTCATCGACGCAGAGGATAAGAGACGATTTAGCAGTATCACCTTGAGAACTACGCGTGCAGGCAGCCAGGAGTACCATAACAAAAACCATTAATGCCTTTCTCATATTTCTACATGCAAGGGGTCTTTCCATTCCCACGGCAGCGAGACCGTTTCCACGACCACCGTCCCGCCCTGGACGGGGATAAAGGCCGACGGCGAGCCTTTCCGCGTGAGCGTAAGGTCCAGCTCATACGACTGCCCGGCCTGAAGGCTTCCCAGCGGGACGGGGTAATAACAGACATCCTCCCCCACCTTGCCCGCCAGCACCAGGCGCAGCTGCTCGCTGGGATAACAGTAGAACTCCCGCGAGAGGGTAACGCGAGACGTCCCCACTTCCCCGCACCCGTCCTGCAGCAACATCTCCGGATGGGGAAGCTGCAGGACGGCCGTGCTGTCCGGCTCCCCGGCATTCAGCCAGGAAAGCGGCGCGGGACGCGCTTTGCCCAGGGCAAGCGGCAGACACTCGGTTGCCGCATAGGCCAGATAAAGGGAGGTACATACGAAGGGCTCTGCCGCATAGGGGTAGCGGCGGAAATCGGCCGAAAGGGAGCGAAGGCCGATGCGCACGAGCGAAGGACGCAGGGAAAGGTTGCACTTCCGGGAGAGACCCTCCCCCAGAAGTGCTTCCCCCACCATCTGCGGGCAATCGGGGTCCTCATCGGACAGGGAGAACCGCGTCTTGCAAAGATCCGCATAGGTACGGACGGCATACCAGTCTTGTCTGCGGCTCTGGCTCACGACCACCAGCCGGCGGGGCCCGGCAGTTGAGACGGCCAGGACGGAGCCGCTTTGCCCGGAAACGGGGATTTGCTGGTAACTGTCCAGGTTTTGAGCGCTTTCCGTGTCAAAATAGAAACAATCCAACACGGGCTGTCTTGGATTTTTGTTCCATTGTATATAAATTTGTTGTCCCTCGCGTGCGGGGGGAATTAGCGTCGCTTGCGAGCACGAAGACACAAAGGCCGGAAGCTGCAAGAACGCAGCCATGGTTGTCGCAGAGGTGCGACGGGCGAATAAGCGCAAAAAGAAGAAAAATAAAGCATCAAGACGAGTTGTCCGGCCTCTGTGGTTCGTTCGTTTCATTTCGTGTTCCATTTTTTGAACGGGGCAAAACTAAAAAAGCGGCCACAGAAATACAAGCATCGGCTAAAACAAAGTTTGGTTTTAGCCGACTATGCTAAAAAACGAAATAAATCGACCGATAAATCGGCTAAAAAAAAGATAGGTTTTTTATGAATTTCAGAAGACTGTTTTATCCGACCCGTGACCTGATTCCCATCCTGGAACGTCAGGCTTCGCTGCTGAGCGAGAGCGCCAGGCTGTTCTGCACCATGCAGCTCACCCTGGACGGGGACAGTTGGAGGAGCACCTTCAAGGAGATGCGCAACATGGAGCATCAGGGAGATGCCCTGCTCACAGAGTTCCGCGAGGAGATCTCCCATATTTCCCTCGCACACGGCGTGCGCCGGGAACTTACGACCGTTTCCATGGCCATGGACGATTTCCTGGACGTACTCAAGGACTGCGCAAACGCGCTCAATATCTACAAACCGGCGCGGATCGACGACCAGCTGCAGGAACTCTCCCGCATCATCGAGAAGGAAGCCAAGGCCCTGCAGGACATGGTTTCCCTCCTTTCCGACATGAAGAAAAATGCTACGGCCATCACTCTGCAGGCAGACCGCGTCACGGAACTGGAGCACGACGCCGACGAAGCCTACGAAGATTACGTGGGTTACATCTTCGCCCACGAGCCGGACATGCGCGAAATGACCAAGTACAAGAACCTGGCGGAACTGTACGAAAAAGCCACGGACTCCGGAAAGCACGTGGCAGACTGCGCGAGAATTCTGGTCATGCGCTTTATTTAAGCGCTTTCAGACATATCTTCAATGAATCCGTCCAATGGGGTATCTCTATCCCGAGGGCGGATTTGATTTTACTCTTGTCCAGCACGGAATAGGCGGGCCGATGTACCTTCGAGGGAAACTCCTCGCTGGTACAGGGCTGAATGTCGCACGAAGTATGTCCGGCATACTCCGCGATTGTCTTCGCAAACTCGTACCACGTACACTCCCCTTCATTCGTATAATGGTAGATATGGGCCGATGCGAGCGAAAACTCCTCTCCCTCTTCTGCCGTCTTCCCTAATACTTTCACTATTACCTTTGCAAGGTCGCCGGCGTAGGTGGGGGTGCCGCGCTGGTCGTCAACCACTTTGAGGGAGGGTTTTTCGGCGGTGAGGCGCAGCATGGTCTTGACGAAGTTCTTGCCGTATTCGCTGTACAGCCAGGCCGTGCGGATGATGACGTGACGGCAGCCGGTGCGGAGGATGGCCTGCTCCCCATGGAGTTTGGTCTGGGCATAGACGCCCTGCGGGGCAGGCGTTTCGTCTTCGGGGATGGGCGTATGGTGCGGTTTCCCGCCATAGACATAGTCTGTGGAAATGTGGATGAGGAGGCCACCGACTTCTTTCATGGCCAGGGCGAGGTTTTCCACGGCCTCCGCGTTCAGTTTTTCGGCCAGGTCCGGGTTATCCTCGGCCCCTTCCACATTCGTATAGCCGGCGCAGTTGACAAGGGTGTCTATCCCCTCCTTTTCCACGATCCGGCGGATGGCAGGGAGGTCCGTGATGTCGAGTTCCCCGATGTCGGTAAAGACAGCCGAAGGAAGCAGGGGGCGCAGGCTCATGCCCAGCTGTCCGTTAGCGCCTGTTACCAGTACTTTCATTCCGCGTATAAATCGATGTCGTAGTCAAACAGGGAGGAGGCGTCTGCGAGGAAGGGATGGTGAAGGTCCTTCTCGGAGAGGACGGTATCGGCCTCGGGGATGCCCCAGTCGATTCCGAGGGCGGGGTCGTTCCAGGCGATGGCATCCTCCGCGGCGGGCGCGTAGGGGCGGTCGCATTTGTACTGGAAGACAGCCTCTTCGCTGAGAACGGAGAAGCCGTGCGCGAAACCGCGCGGCACAAAGAGTTGCCGATGGTTATCCCCGCTGAGCTCACAGGCTACATGGCGGCCGAACCAGGGAGAGCCGCGGCGGATATCCACCACCACGTCGAGGACCCGGCCGGAGATGACCCTCACCAGCTTGGACTGGGAAAAAAGACCCTTCTGGTAATGAAGGCCGCGGATGACACCATATCGGCTGCGGCTTTCGTTATCCTGAACAAAGTGAATGCGACGGCCCAGGGCCGCGTTGAATTCATTCTGGTTCCAGGTTTCCATGAAATACCCGCGCGCATCTCCGAACAGCTTAGGCTCCACGATGACGACGCCGGGGATGGCGGTTTCCTTAATGCTTATCATGTTCATCGGCCTGTCTAAGTAAATACTGCCCGTAGGGGTTCTTGGCCATGGGGGCGGCGATTTCCCGCAGGCGGGCGGCGCTGATCCATCCCATCTGCAGGCCGATGTCCTCCAGGCAGGCCACTTTAAGGCCCTGCCGTTTCTCGATGGTCTCAATGTAGATGGAAGCCTCGGAAAGGGAATCGTGCGTACCGGTGTCCAGCCAGGCGAAACCGCGGCCCAGGGTCTGGACTTTGAGCTCCCCATCCTTCAGGAAGCGCTGGTTCACGGAGGTGATTTCCAGCTCCCCGCGGGCGGAAGGCTTGATTTCGGACGCCACCTTCACCACCTTGTTCGGGTAGAAATAAAGTCCCACGACTGCGTAATTGCTCCTGGGGTGCTGCGGCTTCTCCTCGATGGAAAGGCACTTGCCCTCCTTGTCGAATTCCGCCACGCCGTAACGTTCGGGGTCGCTTACCCAGTAGCCGAATACGGTGGCGAGGGCGTCTTCCTCGGCGCTGCGGACCGCCTCGCGGAGCATAGGAACGAACCCGCTGCCATGGAAGATGTTGTCTCCCAGCACCAGGCACACGCTGTCATTGCCGATGAACTCCCGGCCGATGAGGAAGGCCTGCGCCAGCCCGTCCGGAGAGGGCTGTTCCGCATAGGAGAAGTGGACGCCGAAGTCGCTTCCGTCTCCCAGAAGGCGGCGGAAAGCCGGCAGGTCCTGCGGGGTGGAAATGATGAGGATATCCCGGATTCCCGCCAGCATGAGCACGCTGATGGGATAGTACACCATGGGCTTGTCATAGACCGGCAGAAGCTGCTTGCTCACGCCCTTGGTAATGGGATAAAGCCGAGTGCCGGAACCTCCGGCGAGTACAATTCCTTTCATAGCATACAAATATAGTGGTATTTTTTGATTATTTCATTGAAATAACTACCTTTGCAGCCCCATGAAATCCAAGATTCGCATAGCACTCGCCACCCAGGGCTACCCGCTCGGAGGCATTACCAGCGTCAATCTCTCCATCGCCCGGCGCGTCTCGGAAGCGGCACCGGAGTTTGAGTTCTTCATTTTCCACGACAAGCCCATCAAGAAGAAGCACATCGACTGCCCTTTCCAGACGGTCCTTGTACGGGACTTCCCGGAGGCCGTCAAGGAGTGGGGAATCGACATTCTGGTAGAGTGTTCCCGTCTGGAAAAAGGGACAGATGAGATTCGCCGGAACGGGACCCGGGTCATCTATGCAGACCACGGCCAGGCCTTCGGCGAGCAGTTCGCCATCCTGGACCGCCGCAGAGGCGGTACGGGCCTGTTTCCCATCAAAAGAATCCTGTGGCACCTGTTCCAGAAAAGAAGGTACGACGGAACCGGAAGGGCCTGGCGGATGGCCGTCGCCCGTACTGCCAAGGCCTATGAGAGCGCAGACATCTATCTCTGCCTGTGCCAGGCCTACAAAGACCAGATTCAGCAGGAACTGGGCCTTCCCTCCGACAATCGCCTCCGGGTAATCCGGAACTACCAGCCCACCGTGGAAAACCCCTGCCTGGAAAAGGAAAAAAGCATCCTGTACTGCGGCCGTCTCTCCCGCTACGACAAACGGGTGGACCGCATACTGAGGATCTGGGCCAGGGTGCAGGACCAGCTGCCGGAATACTCCCTGGACATCGTGGGAAGCGGACGGGAAGGAGCCAACCTGATGCGGCTGGCCCGCCGGCTTTCCCTCAAGCGCGTCACCTTCTGGGGCAAGCGCTTCGACGTGGACACCTTCTATAACAAAGCCAGCATCCTCTGCATGACCTCCCAGACGGAAGGGTGGGGCCTCGTACTCACGGAAGCGCAGGCTAACGGAGTGATTCCCATCGCCTTCAACTGCTCGGCCGGCGTGGAGGAAATACTGGATGACGGTGCCGGCGTCCTGGTCCCCCATGCCGATGAAGAACGCTTCGCTCAGGAGCTGCTCACCCTGTGCAAAACGGAAGACCTCCGCCCCCTGCGGGAGCGTTGTATCGAAAAAGCAAAACTCTTCTCGGAAGAGGAGAACACCCAGGCCTGGACCCAGTTGTTCCGGAGCCTTAGCGAAGCTTCAGATAAAGCTTAAGCAGCAGCTGCTCCGGCACGGAAAGGAAGAGACCGGGCGTCACGGGAACCCCGGCCGCGAGCGATGCCAGCATGGGATACTCCTGAAACAGTTCCCGGTTTACCGTCATCCCCGTCCAGGCTGCACGCAGCAAGAGTTCTTTTTCCACCAGTGCGACGGGAGAAGGGTCGCAGCCGCGGAATGCCAGATAAAAATCCATCATGTTCCGGGCGCTGAAAGTGCGCCTGCGCACACGGGATGCCTTGGTGGAAGCACCGGGGACCGTACGGTCGTAGTGGTAAAGTCCCTCTTTGAGATTCACGATTCGGCCGGCCCGCTGCAGGGCCTGCGTGGAAACCACGATGTCCTCGTGCATCGAATACCGGGGCGTAAAGATATCCGTCAGCGTATGGCGGCGGAAGAACTTGGTGCATAGATAGCCGTACGCCTTGTAAGTATAGAGTCTCTGTACAAACAGCCGCGGGTTTTCCACCGAGCTGTCCTTTTCCAAATCCAGCTTGCGCCTTTTTCCGTACTCCTTCCAGAAGCCGAAGGTGACGATGTCGGCATCGGCCGCGGCGGCCACCAGTTTCTCCACGGCAAAGGGCTCCAGCCAGTCGTCCGAGTCCACAAACATGAGAAAATCCCCGTGCGAAGCGGCGATTCCGTCCCTGCGGGCGAAAGACTGCCCTTCATTGGACTTACGAAGGATGGTCACGCGGGGCTTCCGCTGCGGGAAGTACTCCACCACCTGCTCCAGGATCTCCACGGAACGGTCCGGAGAACCGTCGTCCACGAAGATATACTCGATGTCCGGGTATGTCTGTGAGAAGAGACTCCGGGCACAGCGCTCGATGTACTTCTCTACCCCGTAAACCGGGACTATGATGCTGACGGAAGGCATTTAGATGATATTTTGGAAACGGTCCGGAATACGCACGATGATACGGAGACCGAACATGCCCGGCTTGTTCCAGGCATAGGGCGGCCGGGCGATACGCTGACAGATACGGGCAAAGCGCGTCCAGGGTTCGAAGGCGCGGGCCTTGAGCTCCGTTACCAGACGGATGGCGCGGGAACGCTTCTGCATATGCTTTCCCCATCCCTGGGCCAGCCGGTCCTTGTCCTGGAAGCGGTCCTGGAGGCGCTTCATGTCAAAGTAGCCGAAGTGGAACAGGTACAGATCCTTCACAATATGGAAGTTATGTCCTTTGATGCGATGGAATCCGCTGCCCCAGATGTAAGGCTTGGCAAGAATGGACGGCTTGGTGTAACGCGTGCCGATCTGGGCGTAATGCCGCTGCTGGAGGAAGGGCTTGTCCTCCGTGATGTCGGGTTCCTCCCCTATCTTCTGGCCGAAATCCAGGCCGAGTCCGGAGGCCGATCCCTTGATGTCCAGCCCGCTCAGGAACTCCACGAGCGACTTGCCCAACTTGGGATCCACGACGACGAATTCATCGGCATCCACGCCGATGACAAGGTCGTAGCCGGCGGCCAGGAGGGCGGCGGCCTTCTCCGACAGGTGTTTCAGGCGGCCTTTCTCGGCCGACACGACCTGCGTGCCGATTTTTTCCACCTTCTCTGCGTGCGTCCCTTCGCAGAAAGGGGCGATCTCCTGGTCGAGACCATCGAAATAGATGTAGAGATGTTCCTTTCCGCCCAGCTCACGGGAGTAGTACTCCACCCACTTGCGCAGGTAGAAGTCGTCGTTGCGGACCATGGTTATCGCGGCAATCTTTTTCATAGGTATCTGGCTGTAAATGTGTTTCCTTTTTGGGCAAGCTCTTCGGGCGTTCCGGCGAAGACCACCTCGCCGCCCTTGTCACCGGCGTCGGGGCCCAGGTCGATGACCCAGTCTGCGCTGCGGATGACATCCACGTTGTGCTCCACCACAAGGACCGTATGGCCCTTGGAGATGAGGACATCGAAGGCTTTCAGAAGTTTTTCCACGTCGTAGAAGTGAAGGCCGGTGGTGGGTTCGTCGAAGATGAACAGGATCTTCTCCCTGCCGCCCGATGCCAGGGACAGGAAATAGGCCAGTTTGATGCGCTGGCTCTCACCGCCGGAAAGGGTGCTGGAAGGCTGTCCCAGCTTGATGTAGCCCAGGCCGACATCCATAAGCGGTTGCAGCTTGAGGGCGATATTCCTGGCCGCATCCTCTTTCTGGGCGCCGAAGAAGGCGATGGCCTGTTCCACGCTCATGTTCAGGATGTCGTCCACGTTGAGCCCCTGATAGCGGACTTCCAGGATCTCGGGCTTGAAGCGTTTTCCGCCGCAGCTTTCGCAGAGCATGGTGACATCGGCCATGAACTGCATGCCTATCTTCACGAAACCGTCTCCCTGGCATTCCGGGCAGCGGCCGCCTTCCTGATTGAAGGAGAAGTAGCTGGGCGTAAAGCCGTTGATGCGGGCGTACTGCTGGTCACTGAGGAGCTTGCGGATGTCGTCATAGACTTTCAGGTACGTGACGGCGTTGGAACGGGAGCTCTTGCCTATCGGGTTCTGGTCCACGTATTCCACGCGCGTAACGCGGTTGAGGTCCCCGGAAAGGCCCTTGAAGACGCCGGGCAAGTCGCCGGTTTCGTTGATGCGGCGATGGAGGGCCGGGTAGAGGATATCCCCCACCAGCGAACTCTTTCCGCTACCGGAAACGCCGCTCACCACCGTGAATACGTTCAGGGGGAACTGTACGTTGATATCCTTAAGGTTATTCTGCATGGCGCCTTCCACCGTGATGGAATAGTGCCAGGTTTTCTTCTCCCGCTGGTAGGGCTTCCGGATACCGGCCAGGTACTGCAGGGTAAGGGATGGCCGATCGGAGTCGGCCATGACGTCATGCCCGACCTGATCGGGCATCTCGGGCTTCCCCGCGAACACCACCTCTCCCCCGTTGACGCCCGCCTTCGGGCCCAGGTCTATCAGATAATCGGCCGCCCTGATGATCTCCGGGTCGTGTTCGACGACGACGACGGTGTTGCCGATGTCCCGCAGCCGCTTCAGCACTTGGATGAGACGCTCCGTGTCGCGCGGATGCAGGCCGATGGAGGGCTCGTCCAGGATGTACATGGAGCCCACCAGGGAGCTGCCGAGCGCCGTAACCAGGTTCACGCGCTGGCTTTCACCGCCGGAGAGCGTATTCATGGTACGGGAAAGGGTAAGATACCCCAGTCCCACGTCCTGGATGCACTGGAGACGATACTGGATCTCTTCCATCGTCTTCCCGGCAATCGTCCGCTCTGTTTCTGTCATTCTGAGCGTCAGCGAAGAATCTATCCACTTGAGCAGTTCATCCACGGTCATGGACATCAGCTCATGGATGGTCTTGCCGCCCACCTTTACGTAGAGCGCTTCCTTCCGCAGCCGGCTGCCGCCGCAGGCATGGCAGGTGGTGCGGCCGGAATAGCGGCTGAGCATATATTTATATTGTATCTTGTAGCGGTTGCTTTCCACCCACTCGAAGAACTGGTCCAGGCCGCAGAAGGCATCGGGGTCTTCGTAGTCTCCGCGGTGCGTCCAGATAATGCGCTTCTGCTGCTCCGTAAGCTTGGCATAAGGTTCGAAGATGGGAATGCCCAGTTTCTCCGAGTTCTTGATAAGCTGGTCCTTGAACCAGCCCATCTTTTCTCCCCGCCAGCAGGCGATGGCCCCGTCATAGATGCTTTTGGTCTTGTCAGGGACCACCAGGTCCTCGCTCACGCCCACAATCTTTCCCAGGCCTCCGCACACGGGGCAGGCGCCCAGCGGGCTGTTGAAACTGAACAGGTATTCGTCCGGCTTGCGGAAGGTGATGCCGTCTCTTTCGAAGCGGGAACAGAAGCGTACCAGGTTACCGGAGGTTTCCCACAAAGCCATGTCTCCGTTGCCTTTATCAAATGCGTTCTGGACAGAGGAATGCAGACGCGTGCGCATGTCCTCGTCCGGCATTCCGGAAGTCTTGACGCGGTCCACCAGAAGCCACAGGCCGGCGGGATAGTTCCCGTCCATCTTCATCACGTCCTCGATCTGGTAGAGGGTGCCGTCGGCAGGAGAGAAAAGACGGCCGTAGCCTTCCTCCTTGAGGGAAAGCATCAGTTCCACTTTATCGCCGCGCTCGTCCCAGCGGACATCGGCCAGGATATATACTGCGTGCGGATTTCCGTCGGAGAGGGCGGCGAGGACGTCGCCCACCCCCTGCGCACGCACTTCCTCCCCGCTCACAGGCGAATAGGTTCGGCCGATGCGGGCGAACAGGATGCGCAGATAATCGTATATTTCCGTGGTGGTGGCCACCGTCGAGCGGGGATTCTTGATGTTCACCTTCTGCTCGATGGCGATGGCCGGCGGGATGCCCTCGATGCTGTCCACGTCCGGCTTGGACATCCGGCCCAGGAACTGGCGGGCGTAGGAGGAAAGGCTTTCGGCAAAACGGCGCTGTCCCTCCGCGAAGAGGGTGTCGAACGCAAGGGAGCTCTTTCCGCTGCCGCTCACTCCGGTAATGACAACGAGACGATTACGGGGAATTTCCACCGTAATCTCTTTCAGGTTATTCACCCGGGCTTTTTTAACAATGATATTACCCTCCGCCGGCATAGACTATTTGCCTCTTTCCAACTGTTTGCGAGCGTTGTAGAAGCTCTGGCGCGATCCGAAGCCGGAAGCGATGGCCAAATCCTCGACGGACGCATTGGGATTTTCGTCACGGTATTTGTTGGCAAAATCCATGCGGCAGCGGTTGATATAGTAGAAGAAACCGCCGAGGGACTCCGTAAGGACGGCTGACAGATAAGTACGGTTGACTCCGCAAAGCTGGGACAGATGAGCCAGTGTAAGGTGGCTGTCCAGGAAGGCCTTGTCCTCTTCCACTGCCTTGCGCACGATCTTCAGGATTTCATTCTTGCGGGAGGCGGAGAGGGGCTGGGCTTCCAGGACGGAGCCAGGTTCGGCACGGTCCCAGACGTCGTGCTCCACTTCCTCCGCCAGTTCCTTGACGCGGTTTTCCGCCTCCAGGAAGGTGACATCCAGCGCACGGTGCGGGTTAAGGGCAATGAGCAGAAACGCGACGATGAGGGCCGACAGGATCAGAAGGCCGATTGCTATCACGTCCTTGCCGCCGATAAAGGAGACGCCCCAGCTCACCAGGATGTGCAGCGAGGACAGGATGACGGCATGGACGGCAAAGTTCTTGGGGAAGTCCTCCTTGGAGGAATAGTTCTCTTCCGAGAAGAGGCGGCGGGCCCTGTTGATGAGGATGAACGCGCCGATGAAAGAGAGAAGGAAGATGACGGCCATGGTGCCCGACACAGCGCCCAGCTGACGGGCCCATACGCCCTGGAGTTGCGTTCCGGGCATGATGGCCAGCCATATGGCGGCCAATACAAGGACAATAAAGGGGACAGACAGCAAGTAGAGGGAAACTTTCCAGTTACCCATGTTGACCATGCGGCCGAAGTGCGTGAAAAGGAACATGGCGCAGAAATAGGGCGAACCCAGCATGATCATCACGCGGAGAGCCATCACGGAATCTGCTTCCTGAGGAAGGAAGAGAACCGGAAGCATGAGCAGATTCGTAAGGAAACAGAACACTACCGTGCGCCAGGCGGGATGGAAAAAATCCATGTGCCGGGCAAAAGGTTCACATCTATGCCCCCACCGGATGATGGCGACAATCACGCTTGTAGCTATGTATATAGCCAGTGCGGCACTGAAAAGTAAGTCTTGCTGTGTATATAACATAACAGATGCAAATGTCGCATTTTGCATCCGTTTTTCCAAAAAAATTTGTAGGTATTTGACAGCCTATTTGTCCAGCTGACGACGAACGTTGTAAAAAGTCTGGCGGGAATTAAACCCGGAGGCGATTGCTACCTGCTCGAGGGTGCTGTCCGCGTGCTTGCGACGCCAGGTGGCGGCGTAGTCCAGACGGAGACGATTAATATAAAAGAAGAAACCTCCCAGATCCATCAGCGCAGCCGATACATAGGTGCGATTGGTGCGGCAGCGCTCAGCAAGGGAAGCAAGCGTCAGGCAAGGGTCAAGGAAAGCCTGACGCTCTTCCACTTCCACTCGAATAGTTTTGATCAGGTTACTGTTTGTATTCATCAAAAAAACTACTAACTAACTATTGAACTTACTTACTTAAACACTAGAAAACTTCCGCACTGGAAAGCTTCCGATGGCAAAGTTGGGCATTTACAAGGGAACCCCCGTAAAAATGAGTAAAAAGATTTCGCCGGGTTTGTAAAAAGTGGTAAAAAACATGCCCTAAAATGTAAAAACGCGTCAAATTGACGCGTTTTTACACTATATTATTGACTGTTTTTTACTGACAATCCGGGCAAATACCCTTCAGTAAATAACTTGATCCTTCCACCTTGAAACCGTCCGGCTGTTCCACGGGAGGAACCGGGGTGTCGTACAGGCAGAACGTACGGCGACATTTGACGCAATAGAAGTGGACATGGACATCGTCGTCATGCTCATCGCCGTGGCTGTGGCACAATTCGTAGCGCACACCGTCACCGCTATCCTCCAGGGCATGGACCAGATGAGCTTCCCGGAAAACCGAAAGGGCCCGGAACACGTTGCTCTTGTCAATGGTCTCCAGCCGGTCCTCCAGCTCCGTCATGGACAGCGGACGGCCGGCGTCCCGCAACGCCTTGGCGATAAGCAGGCGATTGGCGGTCACTTTTACCTTGTGCAGGGCGAAGAGTTCTTCCAGATCAGTCATAGCTTATAAAAAAAGGGAAAGCTACTTACATCGCACCGCTACAACCACCTACCCTTGCTGCATTCCTGCCCTGGGGGAGTTCGGAGGGAGCTGGTCGTGTAAGACTTTCCCGTCACAAAGGTACTGCTTTTTTTTGATTTTTCAATAACCAGACGTTGCGGGAGCGGTTCGCAGATGAAGAAAAATTTGTTTATTTAACGGAAATTCAATACATTCGCGGTCAAGAATACTTAAACTTGCTATGAAAAAGACCGCACTTGTGACTGTGATCTTGCTTCTTTGTCATTGTATGACAGGGCTGGCCCAGCGTGCGGCAGCGCAGCCGGAAAGGCATTTTCCCCGTATCAGTATATATAGCAACCTTGCCTATGATATCGCCCTGATTCCCAATCTGGGCGTGCAGGTGGGCGTTTTTGACGACTGTTCGGTGAGCCTGTCCTGGAATCACAGCTGGTGGGGCGGCGAAGGCCATAGCTGGAAAGTTTACGGACCGGAGCTCACCGTGCGCCGGTATTTTTCCGGCCGGAACGCCGACCGCTCATACACCGGCCATCATGCGGGTCTTTACACCCAGGTCATTACTTACGACATTCAGCGCCGGGGCGGAACAGGATATCTGGGCGGAGAGCCCGGAGGCAATCTGTTTGACGGGGCCAACTGGGGCACAGGCCTGGAATATGGCTACACCTTCCGCCTCAACCGGCAACTGGACCTGGACCTGAGCATCGGCCTGGGTTACTTCGGCGGGAAGTATTACTCCTACGAATACACGGGCGGCCAGTACATCTGGCAAAGCACCGCGCACCGCAACTACTGGGGGCCCACACGGCTGGGTATCTCCCTTATTTGGAACCTGCCCCTATGAAACACTTCTGGCTCATAGGGATCGTCTTGGCTCTCACCGGATGCCGCCACAAGGAGCTCTGGATGGGAGGCGAACACTTTGCGACCATCGAAGTGAACTTCGACTGGAGCGAAGCCCATACCCTGCCCGAAGAGCAGGAGGGGCTCTCCATGAGTATGTACCTCTATCCGGAAGACGGGAGCGCCCCGCTCTACTACGAGCTTTCCGGTCATGACGGAGGCCGCGTCCGCGTTCCCTTCGGCCGATATACCGTCATCGCCTGGAACCATGAAAACGACGCCATCCTCATACGGGGACAGGAAAAAGCCGCCACGCTGGAGTTCTACACGCGCCCGCAGCCGCTGCTCGCCAGCCTGGGCCTGACTTCCACGCGCGCCCCCCGCCCGACGGAAGCTTCGGAGGAACGTTCGGTGCTGGAGCCCGGCCCTCTCTGGACAGGTTGTGTGCAGGACCTGGAGGTCTCCATACAAGCCCCGCTCAAGTGGGACGTCCCCGTGGAGGACGCCTATATCCAGTTCTCGGTAGGCGTGATGAATATGGGTAACATCGTTTTCGTGAGCGAGAGTGCCTTCGCCCTTTCCTCCGTCTGCGCCAGCTACTTCCCCTTCGACCGCTCCCTGGGAGAAGAAAACGTTTCCATTCCTTTTGACGGACAGATCATCGAAGACGAAGAATACGGCGAGTACATCATGGGGCACTGCACGCTCTTTGGCCATTGCCCGAAAGATGAACAGGATCACTGGCTCACCATTTATGCCATCATGGCCGACGGCAGCAAGTACTACACCAACGTGGACGTGTCCGACGCCGTACACCCCGAAGAACCTGCCACAATTGATCCGGGAGATCCGGGAGCACCGGGCAATCCGCCGCAGCCGGGCAACCCGAATCCAGGTATCATCGACCTGAACCTGGACGACATTTCCTTTCCGAACCCCTTTGAAGGAGATCCCTCAGCCTTCACCCGCGTGGATGAATGGCTTACCGAAAAGATAGATATAATCATGAACTAAATCTTTAAATTATGAAAAAACACCAATTTAACGCTATGGCCATGGCTCTTCTGATGAGCCTCGTCGCCTGCCAGACCACCGAAATCCTGGACCAGCGCCAGGACAGCCGCATCAACCTGCGTACTTCGGTAAACACCGCAACCAAAGCCGTCGGCCTTTCTACCAACCACCTCAAGACCCAGGGTTTCCACCTGGCCGTATTCCAGGGAAAGATTGGCGACGCCGACGTCGTCAAGTATTTCGAAATGGATATGGACCGCGACCAGTTCAAGGAGGACGGCTACTATACCCCTTATTTCTGGGAAGACCGGACCCTCCACTTCTATGCCTGGTATCCCAAGAGCGAGCAAGCCGGCACCATGACCGTCGATCCCGATAACGGTTATGCCATCACCTATGCTCCGGCCGAAAACGCCGCCGAGCAGAAGGACTTCTCGGTGGCCTACAACATCGGCACCAAGGAGGAAAACGGCAGTTCCGGCGTGAACATGAACTTCCGCCACGCCCTCTCCCAGGTAGAAATCATCGTAAACAACGCTTCCACCCTGGCCGACAACAACGTCATCGTGAAGGCCGTCAAGGTTGGTAACGCCATCAAGAGCGGCACCTTCGGCATGCCGGTCTATCCGACCGACGAAGCCGTTTCCGAGGAAAACCGCCTCACCGGATTGTGGAGCGGAAACGTGAGGACGAACTCCGGGGACAAGAACCTCCGCACCTATTCCATCGTCCATGACTCCCCCATCACCATCATCAAGGGCCAGCAGCGCTCCGTCATGGGTGCCGCCGGCAACTGGATGGTGGTTCCCCAGGTGAACTCGGAGGAGCAGTTCTGGAACCCCGAAGAAGGTGGCGCCGGAGACAAGATGTACATGGCCCTCCTGGTGAAGCTGATGCAGGGGTCCGCTACGGTCTATCCTTCGGCCAGCACTCCTGAGGAAGATAAAGTGGGCGACTATGCCTGGACCGCCGTTCCCATCCCTGCCGGATCTGTTCTCGAAGCCGGTAAGAAGTACACCTTCACCCTTACCTTCATCATCAATACCGGTAACGCCGGCAACCGCATCTCCGACGGTAAGGAAATCCTGTCCCACCCCATCAAACTGGTTGTGACCGTGGATGACTGGGTAGAAGTCTCCAATGGCGAAACCCTTTATTAATGAATAGATTCCGTACGATGGCCGGCCTGCTCGCCGTAGCGGCCGTTCTTCTCTCCGGGTGCCGGAAAGGGCACCCGGAGAGGGGCGCCATCGCACTGGATGCCCGGTCCGAGTGGACGGACCTTACGAAGGCGACCCTCCTCCGCGGGGCTTCACTCGCGACGGTGGAGATCGGGACATCGGCCTTCCTCTACGAGGGAGACTGGACCGACGCCCTTACGCCCAATTATTTCCACAACGTGCCCTTCCGTTACCAGGGCGCTTTCTGGATTCCCGAGGTCAGTTACTACTGGCCGGGAAGCGGCCGCAACCTGCGCCTTTTCTGCTATGCGCCTTACGACGCGGCCAGCGTCTCGGATCAGGAAAAAGCAGGTGCGCCGTCGGTGCGTTTTACCGTGGCCGATGACCCCGCCCGCCAGGTGGACCTCCTGGTGGCCGATACCGGAACGATGGACGGCGTGGAACGCCAGGCCGTGACGGTGAATTTCTCACATGCGCTATGCGCGGTGCGTTTTGCCATCAAGGCCGGGTCCCGTTCCGGCCTGCTGAGGGGCCTGGAGATGGGCGGGCTGTATGATTCGGCTTCCCGTTCGCTGGCCTGGGGCAGCGCCTGGACCTCGTTCTCCGGGAACGCTTCCTATGCGCTGGAGGGCCGTTTCCGCTACACCAGCTCCAACGAGGACCTGAACCTGTTTGACGCTGATACGGGCCTCCTTCTCCTGCTTCCCCAGACGCGCAACAACGTCTGGCTCCGGGCCTTCTATGAGGTGCAGGGAGAGGAAGACGTGCGGGAAATCAAGGCCGGTCCCATCACGGTGAACTGGGAAGCGGGAAGAATCTATACCTATACGCTGGACGTGCGGGAATCCGTTACGGTCAGCGTTTCGGTGGCAGGCCTCGTGGACATAGGCCCGGACACCGTCTTTGAAGTGGGCGTATATCCCTTCACGCCCGCCGCCCCCTCGGACGGGGATTATACCGGAGGGAACGGGGACTTTATCGTCACGGGAAAATGAGAAGATGGGCCTTCATACTGCTGGTGCTAGCTGTCTCCTGCGTAAAAGAACAGGAGGAGGCCGGGCGGGACTGCCCCGTCCGTTTCCAGGCCAGTGCCAGTCCGTTTGAAGGCGACACCAAGGCCTCGCCCGTCACCAGCCTGAGCGGCAGTTTCGGGGCACTGGCCTATAGCCATGCGACGCCAGACGGGGAAAAGACCCTGTACGGAACGGCGCAGATGACGGAAAGCGGCGGTGTATGGACGGGACCGCTGTACTGGCCCGGCACCGGACACAGCGGAGGACAGACGGGGGAAGCCCGCTATGTGAGCTTCTATGCCTACGCGCCCTACTCGCTGTCTTCCCATTGGGACGGCCATACGCTCTCCGGCGTGACGGCCGGCGGCGAAGACGACATGCTGGTGGCGGCTTCCGGCGCGCTGGACGACAATCCGTCGGCCCAGGACGGCGCGGTGCAGCTCCGCTTCCGGCACGCCTTTACCGGCGTCCGCTTCGAGCCCCAGGAGGGGTATTCGATTCATGAAATCCTGCTCTCCGGCATCTACAGCCAGGGAGATTTCAACCTCCTTACCGGCGGCTGGGAGAACCAGCGCACACCGGTTTCCTATGCCGGAGATATTACGGGCGAACCGCTGCTCCTGCTGCCGCAGACACTGCCGGAGGACGCCTCCATCACCCTCTTGGTCAGTTACCATGACATGGAGCCGGAGCCGATGACGCTCTCCGACCTTGTAGCCGGAACCACCTGGCATCCCGGCACGCTGGTCACTTACCTGATTGCCCGGAACGACTTCACATACAACGTAGAACTGCTTCCTTCGACCGGGGCCGTCACCATGGCCGGCGGCAAGGAAGTCCCGCTCGTAGAGGTGGGCGCCGGTGCAGGAACGGCCGACGGCGTCTTCCAGATCACAAGCTATCTGGTAAACGGGAAGGGCGCCGAGACCGACATCCCCTGGCACATCAAGGCCGTTTACTCCGACTCCGACCTCACGGAATCCGTGGAACTGACAGACGGCTACTACAGCTGGTTGCAGGCCTTCGCGGGAGAGGGCGGAAAGGCCGATGTCGTCAGCCTCTCCAGCCGTGCCGCTCCCGTGGACCATACGGATTATGACGAGGAAACCATCCGGCAGATACTCCGGAGCCGCGCCCCGTCGGGTTCTACGGACTGGCCGCTGAACCTCGCCGACCGCTACGAGGACGGCACTTACCAGGCCGGCAGCTATATCCGCGAGACGGCCAACTGCTACGTCGTGTATGGCCCCGGCTGGTACAAGTTCCCGCTGGTGATGGGCAACGGCATCAAGTGGGGCGGCTATAATATGCAGGCCTTTAATTACTACGGCTATCGGCCTTATCCCGAACGGACGCTCGCGACCTTCAAGGATTACCTGGACCGCGATATCTCCAACCCCGTGCTGCAGAACCCTACCGTCGCCGCAGTCCTGTGGGCCGACCGCCAGAACCTCATCAACAACTTCAGCCTCTATCAGGAGAACGGCTACTGGTGGATCAAGTTCCATATTACCCAGGAGAACATCGACCAGGGAAACGTGGTGTTTGCGGCCATGGATTATGTCTGGGACGACACCACTTCTTCGCTCGTGTACCGCGTCATGTGGAGCTGGCATATCTGGATTACGGATTACGTGCCCGGCCAGGGAGACCTGAACGTGAGCGGCAGCAGCGGAAAGAACTATACGTTCATGCCCCTGAACCTGGGCTGGACAGAGCTGAGTTCGACCGACGTGGCCCATGAGAGCACCCTTTACGTGCAGCTGGAGACCGAGACGGGCGTGGAACTGGGAACCTTCGCCGTGCGCAAAACCGCCGGCCCGGTGGACCGCCACTACCTGGGCCGCGGTCCCACATATCAGTGGGGACGCAAAGACCCCATTATCCCGGGCTTCGGCAAGGAGGATTACGACGATATTTCCGGCCTGGTAACGCAGCTGCCGCAGTATCTGCAGCAACAGGGGCACGACCATGTGGTGGCCGGCTGGATCGAGGATGGATATTCACGCCTCACGCTGGGCGAGAGCATCCGCTATCCCTATGTAGTCCGGCAGAGCAAGGCGGGAGGAGACTGGTGCTCCGTCTATTGGATCAACCGCTGGAACGCGTCTCAGTACGGGACGGTGGGCCATGACTTCTATCCCGGGGAGGATTATTCTGTGGTAAAAACCATCTACGACCCCTCCCCTGCCGGCTACCATGTACCTCCGGCCATGGCTTTCTCCGGACTCACGAAAACGGGCGGCGAGGCCACTTCCCTGGACCAGCTGAACCTGGATCCCTCCGACAACACGTCGCCGGAGTTCCGGGGCTATCGCTTCAAGACCAGCGCCGCGTCGGACATCATCGATTTCCCCATCGCCGGTTACCGGCATTATCAGGGAGACTACCCCGCACAGTTTATCCGCTCCGGCGGCATGACATACTATTGGAGCGCCGAGATGTACAACCAGGTGGGCGGCGCTTATTCGCTATACATGGTGGACACGCGCGACGTGAAGGTCTCGCCCCTGCGGACGACCTACGCCGGGCTGGGCGCCTATATCCGGCCGGTAAAGGAATGAAGCCGAGGATGCTCATATGGACCGCGCTGCTGCTCCTGCCGCTTTCCTGCATGCGGGAGGCGCTCCGCGAGGATGTCCCGGACCGGGAGATCCTCTTCTCCGTCGTGGACACCAAGGCGCAGCCGTTGGAAGACGCCGCCGCGGTGGCGGAAGCCTACGGGCAGGAAGGCATCGGCCTTATCGCATACAGCTATGAGCAGGCCGACGGAATCCGCACCCGCTACCCCGCCGAGGAGGAGGCGTACGACTCCTTCGACTACGACGCGCGCAAGGCTTATCGGCTCACGCGGGACGGGAACGGCCTCTGGCACACGGATGTGCGCAGCCTCCACTGGACGCGCGAGGTGCGCTATCTGCGGTTCTTCGCCTTTGCGCCCTTCGACCTTCCCGTCACCAGCGGGGAACATTCCCTGCCGCTGATTTCCGACCTTACGGTAGAGGATCCCGCGACGCAGGCCGATATCCTGGTGGCCGATGTCCCAGACCG
>JAEEGK010005670.1_pt1 | contig 30181 bp, 24 predicted proteins | sample 8958771 | NCBI WGS metagenome assembly JAEEGK01 (sample SAMN16246547, study PRJNA631951) | gut metagenome | biome: gut microbiome; feature: rumen; material: SC-attached | host: Bos | place: Iran: Karaj | collected 2018-10 | reverse complement strand
AGATAGTGGCCGACCCCATCGAAGTCAGTGTACGCCCCCGCATCGACACTGTCCCGGACGGCTGCTTTCATAACGTTGTATTCCGCCAACTCGCTTTCCGTCAGCAGTGCATATCCGGGATAGTTGTATTCGACCTCTGCGATCGTGAAATCAAGGTCGTCCTTGAAGGATTCCGTCGACGGACTGGAAACGCAGGATGCCACTGCGTAAATCAGGCACAGGATCCCTGCACAAGATAACCTTTTGTATTTTGTTTCGTTTCCCATTTCTATAGTACTGTATAACCGTATAATACAAAGATATGCAAAAAGATGGAAATGTGTGATATTTCGTCTTTTATGCTGCAACAACCGTGAAGTGCCCGTACAGGTCAAGGGGATGGACCGGTACGGGCATTTCGAGGACGTTTTTGCTTGCAGGGGTCCAGTAGATGGACCTGTACGAGCACCTTGAAGGGCGAACGATTATGGTAATGCCTCGACCGCCTCGTCCAGAGACCCATAGACCGGCACGCCGTAGCGGTCGCAGGTGATGCGGACGTTGTCGTAGCGGTAGAAGCCGGGGGTGCAGACGACGATGAGTTTGCTGCTGCGGGCATGGAGACCGAGTTCCAAGAGCGTGATGGGGGACTGGCTTCCCGGGAGGAAGACCATCAGGATGTAATCGGCCTTTTCCATGTGTTCGAGTTCCCAACGGACTTGATAGTCCATTTCGCCCTCGCGCTCGGGGTGCCATTCTTCCTGGCGGGGATTGTAGAGCAGGTACCGCCGGTCTTTCTCCGCGAGTTTCCCGGCAACAGTCTGCTGCCAGTCCTCGCTGTTTCCATTGTCGATGGTGCCGGCCAGGAAAACCGTGGTCCAGCCGGAGAGGTTCGAAGGCTCGTATTCGTGCGGGTGGATTACATGGTCAATCCGGACCTCTTCCCCCGTGGACAGCACATAGAAGGCGAGTTGCTCATTCTCAAGGGCGAAGGAGACTGCTTCGCCGGGATCGCTCTCCGGAAGGATCCGCACGCTGTCGTAATAATACAGGCTGTCCTCGCTGTTCCACCAGCCGCCCACATAGCCGTCGTGCGCCAGGGCATGGGAAACCACGTTCCCAAGGTCTTCTTTCGAGTGTCGGTCCTGCGTGGCGGCATACGCGACGGAAATCCCTTCCGAGGGCTCTTTCCGTTCACGGATGTCCACGGTGAACCCGTCCGGATGGGCCTGACTGTAGGTCCATACCCAATCGGCGGTCGCCTCGGCTACCGACGCGGATGCCGCAGATTCCTGCCGGGCCGTACGCGCTGTCGGTCCGCATGCGGAAAGCGCCACCAGGAATAGGGCAGACAGGAAGGATTTAAGTCGCATTTACTCTTGGGGCGAATCGTCATCCTTCGTGGGAACGTGGGACCCGACTACGAAAAACAAGATGCACAGGGCGCCGACGACCAGGGCTGTCAGGAGCGAGACCAGAAAGTCGCCCCAGTCGACGGATCCGGTCCGGATCCAGTGGGCCAGCAGCATTGCAACGGGATAAAGAAGCGTGTAAACGGCGATTGCTCTGGCGATTTTCTTTTGGTCGGGGGAGAGTTTCATAAGGCGTTGGTTTTACCGTCTTGTCAAATACTATAGAATCAAACGAAACTACTTTCTTGTCGACCACCCTGAGGGCCCGGATTTAACCTTTGACAGGGGCTCCTTCAGCCGGAAGATGACCGGGAAAGTGAATGTCACTTTGACGGGTTTTCCGTGAAATGCGCCGGGGGTCCAGGCGGGGGAGGAACTCACCACCCGGAAGGCTTCGGCATCCAGAAGGGGATCGCCGGAAGACTTCGCCACCGAAACGTTATCCAGTTCCCCGTTTTTTTCGATGGTGAATTGAATCCGTACCTGCCCTTCCGACCCCAGGTCCCGGGACGACTGCGGATAGACGAGGCGGGCATTGACCCATTTGGTAAACCCGTTGAGCCCAGCCCCCTGGAAAGAGGGCTTCTGGTCCAGGGAAAAGTAGTATCCGGACCGCTCGTCATGGTCGAAGGCATAGTCGATGCCCAGGACGGCGGCGGAAACCATTTCGGACTCATCGCCCTTCTTGCCACGCTTGCGGGGCTTTCGGACGCCGGCTACCGTCAAGGTGTCGCCCGGGCGGACGTCCAGCGCATAGAACCCGGGCGCTATCGTCTTGGGCTTCCCGCCCAGATGCACTTTCAACGTCCCGTCCCCGTTTTCCAGCGTGAAAATGAGTTTTTCCGGATTGTTCACGGCGACGAGTGTCGCCCGGACCGTATCCGGTGGCGCCTGCGCGTAGGAGGGGGCCACAGCCAAAGCACCGAGCCATAGGCAAAAGAGAAGGCGTTTCATCTCAGGCATGTGTTGCAGTTTTGAGTGATGGGAAATCGTACAACACAAAGATAACTAAAAAGTTGGAATCGTGTGATTGCCAAAGGGGTTTCGTTGAACATCAAATGCCCATACAGGTCCATTAGCGGGACCTGTACGGGCACTTGGGGGGTGTTTTTGCTGGTATGGGTCCCATCGATGGACCTGTACGAGCACTCGGGCGCATGGTGGGCGCGCGGAGAGGTTATTCCAGCGGCTGGCCGCCCAGGAAGACCGTCTTGAGGAAGGGGGTCTGGTAGAGATAGGGGAGTTTGGTCAATGTCCAGCCGGGGTGCGTGAGGAGGAGGTCGGCGCGCTTGCCGGGAGTGATGGAGCCAGTGATGTCACTGAGGCCCATCGCGTAGGCGCTGTTCAGGGTGACGGCGTTCAGGGCCTGGACTGGGGTGAGGCGCATGCGGATGCAGCCGAGGGCCATCACGAAGCGCATGTCGCCGGAAGGGGAGGAACCGGGGTTGTAGTCCGATGCCAGGGCAATGCCCAAACCGTTCTCGATGAACTCTTTTGCCTTGCCGAAAGGAATACCCAGGAAGAAGGAGGATCCGGGCAGCATCGTCGGCATGGTCGCCGAGCCCCGGAGAACTTCAATCTCCGCAGCGGTCGTCCTTTCCAGATGGTCCACCGAGAGGGCGCCGTGCTTTACACCCACCTGCACTCCACCGCTGACGGCGAGTTCGTTGGCATGGATTTTCGGGCGCAGGCCGCAGGCCGCACCGGCCTCGAGGATGCGTGACGTGTCCTCGACGGTGAAGAACCCTTCATCACAGAAAACATCCACGAAATCCGCGTATTCCGCCGCCTGCGGCATCATGTCGACCAGCGCCTGCACATAGGCTTCGTGCGTATAGCCGCGGCCGACGGCATGGGCCCCAAGGAAGGTGATTCTGACGGGTGCCGGGACGGACTCCTTGATGCGGCGGATGACGCGCAGCATCTTGAGTTCGTCCGCCGGGTTGAGCCCGTAGCCGCTCTTGATCTCGATGGCGCCGGTTCCTTTGGCCATCATCTCGCGGACGCGGGCCATCGACTGCTCGAACAGGTCGTCCTCCGATGTCTCATGCAGCAAATCGGAGGAATTGAGGATTCCACCGCCGCGGGCCGCGATTTCCTCGTAGCTGAGCCCATTGATCTTGTCCAGGAACTCCCCGTCGCGGCTCCCCGCGTACACGATGTGCGTATGGCTGTCGCAGAAGGCGGGCAGGACCATGCCGCCGGCGGCATCGACAGATTCCCAGTCAGAGCTGGGAATGACGGAGGAGTTGGTGCCGGGAATGGCGGTGGTGTCGGTGCCGGGGGAGCCACGACCGACCAGATCGGCCATTTTCCCGAACCCCGCAATCCGCCCGTCCTCGATGGCCAGCCAGGCATCCTTCAGCACACCCGTCTCCGCCATCTCCTTGCCCTGCTTTCGCAGTACACCCTCCGGCACGATTCCGACGAGTTCACTGATGTTCTTGATGAGTAGTTTCATTTAACCTATTGAATACTAATCATTTGAGTGAAAGTCTATGTCCGTTTTGGAACAAAGACTAAAGGCTAAGACGCTGTGTGTCAGTTCCTTTCGACTCCCTAAAGATATTGCTCCTGACGGAGGAATTGGACTGATTTCTCAATCAGGGGGTGCATGTAGGTGTCGTTGTCGATGAAGGGAACGACTTTGCGGTAATCCTCGAAGATGCGCTCCAGGATGGGGGAGGACTTTGCCGGGCGTCGGAATTCGAGGGCCTGGGCGGCGTTGAAGAGTTCGATACCCAGGACGGTCTCGGTATTGTCCACCACGCGGACGAGTTTCGTCGCGGAGTTCGAGCCCATGCTCACGTGGTCCTCCTGTCCCTGTGACGAAGGGATGGAGTCACAGGAGGCGGGCCAGCAAAGGCCCTTGTTCTGGCTCACGATGTTCGCGGCGGTGTACTGCGGGATCATGAAACCGCTGTTCAAACCGGGATTGGCGACCAGGTACTTCGGAAGGCCGCGGAGGCCGTGGATAAGCTGATAAGTACGTCTTTCAGAGATACTTGCGAGTTCTGACATTGCAATGGCGAGGGCGTCCATCGGGATGGCGATGGGTTCGCCGTGGAAGTTGCCCGCGGAGATGATCATGTCCTCGTCGGGGAAGATGTTCGGGTTGTCCGTCGCGGAGTTGATCTCGTTCTCGATCACCGACTTGACATAGTTGATATTATCCTTCACGGCACCATGGACCTGCGGGATGCAGCGGAAGCTGTACGGGTCCTGGACGTGCTCCTTGGGTCGGCGGATGAGCTCGCTGCCTTCCAGGGTAGACATGAACTTCTTGCCGGTTTCGATCTGGCCCGTGTGCGGGCGGATAAGGTGCGTCAGCGGCAGGAACGGTTCAATGCGTCCGTCGTAGGCATCGAGGGACATGGCGGCGATGCGGTCGGCCCAGGCGGAGAGCCGCATGCTCTTGAGGAGGGAATAGACGGCGTGGGCGCTCATGAACTGGGTGCCGTTCAGCAGCGCCAGGCCTTCCTTGGATTGGAGGGTGATGGGTTCCCAGCCCTTTTCTGCCCATACTTCCGCGGCGGGACGGACTTTCCCCTTATAAAGGACTTCACCCATGCCGATAAGCGGCAGGCTCAGGTGGGCGAGGGGAGCGAGGTCGCCGGAGGCACCGAGGGAACCCTGCTGGTACACGACCGGGAGGATGTCCTCGTTGAACATGTCGATGAGTCTCTGGACCGTGATGAGCTGCGCTCCGGAATGGCCGTAGGACAGGCTCTGGGCCTTTAGGAAGAGCATCAGCTTCACGATTTCCGGTCGGACGGTCTCGCCGGCGCCGCAGGCGTGCGACATCACAAGGTTGTGCTGGAGCTGGGAGAGTTCGTTTGCCGGGATGGTGACGTTATAAAGGGAACCGAAACCCGTGGTGATGCCGTACAGGGGCTTTTCCGGGTCCTTCATCTTTTCGTCCAGGTAGCGACGGCACTTGAGGATGGCCATTTTCGCTTCTTCCGAAAGGACGAGGGTGGCGTGGTTGTCGATGATTTCTTTCAGGCGCTCGAGGGTGATGCGGCCGGTGGAGATGGTATGGATCATAGTTCGTTCAGTGTTTTGCGGAGAAGAGTTTCGTCGGCGAAGTTCGGGAGGGTGACTTTGAGTTCCGGGGTGCGGGCCATCTCGCGCTCGATCGCGAAGCGGGCGCCTTCGTTCCGGGCCCAGCTGCGGCGGGCGATGCCGTTGTTCACATCCCAGAACAGCATTTCCCGGATGTGTCGGGCGGAATCTTCGGAGCCGTCGATGACCATGCCGAAGCCGCCGTTTATGACTTCGCCCCAGCCTACGCCGCCTCCGTTGTGGATAGACACCCACGTAGCGCCGCGGAAGCCGTCGCCGATGACGTTCTGGACGGCCATGTCGGCGGTGAACTGTGAGCCGTCATAGATATTGGAGGTCTCGCGGAACGGGGAGTCCGTGCCGGACACATCGTGGTGGTCGCGGCCCAGGACGATGGGCGCGGTGATTTCGCCCTTGCGGATGGCCTCGTTGAAGGCGAGGGCGATCTTCGTGCGGCCTTCGCAGTCGGCATACAGGATGCGGGCCTGGGAGCCCACCACGAGGTGGTTCCGGCCGGCTTCCTCGATCCAGTGGATGTTGTCGCGCATCTGGCCGGCGATTTCCTCGGGGGCCGTGGCGGCGATCTCGCTGAGGACCTTTACCGCGAGGGCGTCGGATTTGGCAAGGTCTTCGGGTTTCTCGCTCATGCATACCCAGCGGAAGGGACCGAATCCATAGTCGAAATAGAGCGGCCCCATGATGTCCTGCACATAAGACGGATACCGGAAAGAGCCGTCCGCCTTCAGGACATCCGCGCCGGCACGGGAACTCTCCAGGAGGAAAGCATTGCCGTAGTCGAAGAAGTACATGCCTTTGTCGGCGAGGCGGTTCACGGCGGCGACGTGGCGGCGTAGCGAGGCCTTCACGGCCTCCTTGAAGCGCTCCGGCTCGTCGGCCATCATCCGCTTGGATTCTTCGAGGCTGTATCCAACAGGATAATAGCCGCCCGCCCACGGGTTATGGAGGGAAGTCTGGTCGGAGCCCAGGTCAACATGGACGCCTTCGTCGGCGAGACGTTCCCAAAGGTCCACGATGTTGCCCACGTAGGCAAGGGAAACGACCTCCCTCGCCGCCACCGCTTTGCGGATGCGGGGGATGAGTTCGTCCAAATTGTAATGGAGTTCATCGACCCAGCCCTGTGCGAAGCGTTTTTCGGCGGCCTTGGGGTTGATTTCGGCCGTGACGCTCACGACACCGGCGATGTTGCCCGCCTTCGGCTGGGCGCCGGACATGCCGCCGAGTCCCGCCGTCACGAACAGCAGTCCGCCGCGGTCGTCGCCGTTCAGGCCTTTGGCCTTCAACTGCTTCCGGGCGGCGTTCATCACCGTGATGGTCGTTCCATGCACGATTCCCTGCGGGCCGATATACATGTAAGAGCCGGCCGTCATCTGGCCGTACTGGCTCACGCCCAGGGCGTTGAACTTCTCCCAGTGGTCCGGCTTCGAGTAATTCGGGATGACCATGCCGTTGGTGACGATTACCCGGGGCGCATCCTTATGGGAAGGGAACAGGCCCAGCGGGTGGCCGGAGTACATCACGAGCGTCTGCTCGTCCGTCATCGTGGCGAGGTACTGCATCACGAGGCGGTACTGTGCCCAGTTCTGGAAAATGGCACCGTTGCCGCCGTAGATGATGAGTTCGTGCGGATGCTGGGCCACGCGGGGGTCCAGATTGTTCTGGATCATCGCCATAATGGCCGCCGCCTGGCGAGATTTCGCAGGATACTCGTCAATGGGCCGTGCATACATCTCATAGGACGGGCGGAAACGATACATATATATGCGCCCATACTTATGCAACTCTTCGGCGAACTCTTTCGCCAGCACGGCGTGATGCTTGGCCGGGAAATAACGCAGCGCATTTTTCAGCGCCAGCACCTTCTCCTCCGGCGAAAGGATATCTTTCCGCTTGGGGGCGTGGTTGATTTCCGGATCATACGGCTTCACCTCCGGCAGTTCCGCCGGGATGCCCGCCAAGATTTCTTCTTGGAACTGTCCAATCAGATTCATTGATTATAAGTTAGTTATGTGTTTGTCTTTGTCCTTTTTGGAACAAAGACCGTGGTTAAAAGCGTTGATTGTCAGCCCTTTATGTTTTCTTCGACGGCGGCGAGGACTTCGTCCTGCAGGGCGAGGGCTTCGGTGACGATGGCGTCGGCGCGCTGGAGAAGCGGTTCGGCCGGGGCTTTGTCGGTGAGGCCGGCGGTGTTGATGCGGACGTTGAGGGCGGCGCCGCGGATGCCGGCGACGGCGGCGAGAGCCGCGACGCCTGCGTCGGAGGCCGACGCCGGGTTGCCCTTTTTCGCCATTTCCAGCGCCAGTGGCAGGGCCTTCAGAGCGGCTTCCATCGTCCGGAGCGGGACGGAGGCGGCGTACAGGGTCGCTTCTTCCAGCGCAGCGGCGCGGGCGGCCTTCTCTTCCGGCGTACCCTTCGGCATGGAGAAGCAGTCCATGATGCGGTTGAAGGCGGCGGTGTCCTCATCGACCAGCGCGAGGAGTTCCGCCATCAGGGCCTGGCCCTTTTCGGCGACGTCAGAGAATTCCTTCCAGCGGTCGTCCCAGCCGCGTTTGTGGGCGGAGAGGTTGGCGACCATCGTCGCGAGCGCGGCACCGAGCGCGCCCATATAGGCAGATATGGATCCGCCTCCCGGAGCGGGGGACTCGGAAGCCGTCTCGGCGGCGAAACCCTTGACGGACATCCGCACAAGGCGCTCCTTCAAGGCCAGTTCCGCTTCGTCCTCCATCAGGTATTCGATGACCTTCTCCTTCGGGTTGAAGGGCTTGAGGTCGTCCAGGGACATGGACTTGACGGCAATCTTGAGGATCTCCTCTTCGGAAATGCCCATAGACCGCTGCTGCTTTTCCAGATAGAACTTGCCGGCGTCGATGAGGACGCGCTTGGGCACGAGGCCGACGATTTCCACGCCCGTGACCTTGAGCCCGCGGGCTGCGGCGGCGCGGCAGACTTCTTCGTAGGCGACATGCAGGGGCACGGTGTCAATGTCCGTGATGTTCATGGACACCTGTGCGATGCCGTATTCGTCGATGTACCAGCCAATGGCCTTGCAACCCTTCAGCGTGCCGGGGATCCAGATTTGGTTCCCGTTTTCGTCTTTGAGCAGTTTTCCGGTGAGGGAACCGCCCTCACGGGCTTTACGACCCTTCTCCCGGACGTCGAAGGCGACGGCCATCGCACGGCGGGTGGAGGTGGTATTCAGGTTGTAGTTGACGGCAATCAGGAAATTGCGGGCGCCCACGTTGGTGGCGCCGGCGCGGGCGGCGACTTCGTCGTACGCGCCGCCGAAGTCCGGCTTGCGGGCCGGATCGGCCATCTTCTCGGGAAGGGCCTCATATTCGCCCGCCCGGCATACGGCCAGGTTCCGTCTTTCCGGCGTAAAGGCCGCAGCCTCGTAGCAATAGCAGGGAATGCTCAGTTCCTTATAAAGGCGCTCCGCGAGCCCGCGGGCAAGCGTGGCGCATTCCTCCAGCGTGATACCGGATACGGGAATGAGCGGCAGAACATCAGTGGCGCCGCTGCGTGGGTGCGCCCCGTGATGGAAGCGCATGTCGATCAACTCTTTGGCTTTCTCGGCTCCCCGGAAAGCGGCTTCGAGAACCGGCTCCGGCTCGCCTACGAAGGTCACGACCGTCCGGTTCGTCGCCTCGCCGGGATCCACGTCCAGCACCTTGACGCCGTCCACCGCGGCAATGGCCGCCACGATGGCGTCAATCACCCCGCGATCGCGTCCCTCGCTGTAATTGGGGACGCATTCGATGATTTTTTTCATAGAAAGGTTATCAGTTTTAATCTTTCAAAGATACGGATTTCTTTTTAATTTTGGCTGTTCAAAACGATTTAAAGGATGAAAAGAAAGGGATGGATTCTACTGGCCCTGCTGCTCTCGATGAATGCCTTCGCCCAGCCTTATAGCGGCGGTCGGAGGTTTGACGGCGAGCACAGGAATGTGGTTGATGGGTATATGCTGGGTGGCTTCAATGTCGTAACAGGCTGGTTCATCGGCGAAGCCGGGACCTATACCCGTCATCTGACCGACCGCTGGAGCGTGTCCGCCGGAGAACAGGTGCAGTTTTTCAAGCAACTCTATTCGGTGGATGTCATGGGCACATACCGGCTTCCGATCGGAAAAACCAACCTCTATTTTGACGGTCGTGTCCTGTTCAACCGCTATGACCGGTGGAATGTGAACGAACCCATCGTGAACCTTTCCGCCTATTGGGAGACGGACTATGTGGACCTGCGACTGGGCGAAAGCCTGGTCAGCTACCATAAGATGGGCGTACGGGACAAGTATCTGGATCATACCGACGCTTCCTACACGGAACCGCTGGTGATGACATTCGGGATCGGCGTCAACATCCGCCCCCGCTCGAATCCCTGGAACCTGGGCCTTTTCTTCCGCAACTACGACCATTTCTACTATGAGAACTGGAACATCAACTGGGGCGTCCGGTTCCATGCTGCGCTCAATCCGCAGATGAAGCTTTTCGGCGAATTCGACGTCCGCCCCGCCGGCAGCATCAGCCAGCTCGCCACGCGTTATGAAACCTCCCTCAAAGCCGGTCTCCATTATGTCCTGTAAGATGAGAAAAACAACCTTCCATATCCTTCTGGCCGCCCTTCTCGCGGTCTCCTGCAACAAAGTCAGCCCCATCGGCATCCTGGTCGCCGGCACGGCGGTGGAAGACCGCGTGGCCATGTCCGACCTGTTTTATCGGAATCACTATGAAGATAGAGTCTGGCTCGTGGCGAAAGGGGACTATACCTTCCTGGTGGGGGCCGACAGCCACGTGACGACGGACCCGTCCCGTATGGACGAAATGCTCGCCATCGGCCTGAAAGACGACGACTTGTTCTATGCGCACCTGGGTGACATTGCGGATACCAAGGCGGAGTATTATGTCACTCTGGATTCCCTGCTGCGGGAAGCCAAGTTGCGATATGTGGAAAAGCATTACCACAAGGTGGACACCTACGAATATGTGAGTAACGACAATCCCGATCCCAATCCTGGTACGTTCCTGTACGACGAGATTGTCTATCCTTTCTTCCCGGTCGTGGGAAACCACGACATCACGCGGAACGGATGGGCCCTGTGGTCCAATATCTTCCACTCTTCCTTCTATGAGATCGACGTGATCGTGGACCTGGGTGACGACATCGTCTTCGACCACCTCATCTTCCTGGATTCCGCCAGCGGCACCCTTGGGAAGACGCAGATCGACCTGATCAACCGGGGGGTCCTGGACGGGAAATATGACGACGGAACCTCCATGTACCGCAACACCTTCGTGTTCTCGCACACGAACATCTTCCGGCCCCAGTTCTTCGAGTTCGCATCGACCTTCACCCGCGAGGAAACCTTCTTCCTGCTGGACCAGTTCGAGAAATGGAACGTCACCTGTGCCTTCTGCGGCCACGTGCACACCTGGGACGAACGCAACTACAACGGCGTCCATTATCTTACCCTGGACACGATGTGCGAAAAGAACAACCCGGAACCGGGCGATTACCTGGTCCGTGTCCATTGCAACGCCGACGGCGAGGTCGCCTGGTCCCCGGTGCACATGGAGACCCGGATGAAATAGCTATTTCCTGAAATACTTTCCGATGACCGGGATCTCCGCCAGCGGCAGGTCCTTCTTCACGATGTAGGCGAGGAAGATACAGACCAGGACCGTGTTCACGAGGAGCGCCGGCCAGAAACCGAGGAGTTTGTTGGAGTAGGTGATGCCGACGAAAAGCACCGCAGCCAGCAGCGTGTAGAGGAACATCTCCTTGATGGGATAGTCGATGGGATAGTACTTCTGGCCCACGAAATAGGACAGCAGCATGGCAGTGCCGTAGCCGGCGAAACCGCCCCACGCGCAGGCCATATAGCCGTATTTCGGGACCAGGAGGACATTGATGCCGATGAGGACGGCGCAGCCGATGCCCGAGAAGATGGCGCCCCAGATGGTCTTGTCCGTGAGCTTGTACCAGAACGACAGGTTGAAGTAGATGCCCATCATCATTTCCGCGGCCATCACGATCGGGATGACTTTCAGTCCGTCCCAGTAGTCGCTCTTGATGATGTAACGGAGCACGTTCATATAGGCTATCACGCAGAGGAAGGCCAGCAGCGTGAAGATGACGAAATACTTCATCCCCTTCGCATAGGTCTCCTTGTTGTCCTTCTCCCGGGAATTGCCGAATACGAACGGCTCATAGGCGTAGCGGAAGGCCTGTGTGATAAGCGCCATGATCATGGCGATCTTCACGACGGCTCCGTAGATGCCCAGCTGGACGTTGGCGTCCGAGCCGGGATAGACCTTCGGGAAGAGGATTTTGTCGGCGGTCTGGTTCAGGATACCGGCAATGCCGAGCACCAGGATGGGCCAGCTGTAGGAGAGCATCCGTTTGCACAGGTTCCAGTCGAAGCCGTAGCCGATGCCGCGCAACTCTTTCGCGAAGAAGAAGGTGACGAGACCGGTGCAGAACAGATTGATATAGAATACATAGCCGACGCCCACCTCAGGGTTGTACAGCTTGCCCCACACGGCCGGATTCCCGTCATATAGCTTGGGAAGGAGGACGAAGTACACCAGGTTCAGGGCGATGTTCAGGCCGATGAAAAGCAGTTTCAGCGCCGCAAACTTCAGCGGCCGTTTCTGGTATCGCAGGTAAGAGAAAAGGATGGCTTGGAAAGCATCCAGGGCCACGACGATCGCCAGGGACCAAATATAGGAAGGGTGTTCCGGATAGCCCATGGCCGAGGAGACGGGGCCGATGAAGGCGAATACCAGGCCGATGAACAGGAGGGAGGTGAATCCGACCATCCGCAAGATGGAAGCGTAAACCAAATTCGGGTCCTCGCCTTCCTTGTTGGCGAAGCGGAAGAAAGTCGTCTCCATCCCGTAGGTAAGGATGACCAGCAGGAGGGCGGTATAGGCATACAGGTTCGTAATGACACCGTAGCCGCCGCTGGATGCCGCAATCTTGTAAGTATAGAGCGGAACGAGCAGGTAGTTCAAAAACCGCCCGATGATGCTGCTGAGTCCGTAAATGGCCGTATCCTTGGCCAGGGTCTTCATGTCTGCCATAGTAAAAACAAAAGTACGACTTAATCTGCAAAAATCAAACCCGATTTTCCCGGGCACGGGTTTTGTGGCGAAAGGCCCCCGTATGCGCAAGAGGCGGAGAAAGAGTTTCTGGTATTGGATCCTGCTGCGGATCCCGTTCTGGTTCGTCGTGGCGAGCCTGGTCTGGGTGACCCTGCTCAAATGGGTGCCCGTGCGGGTGACACCGTTGATGGTCCGTCGTTCCGTCCAGTACGCAAAAGCCGAGGATTTCCATACCCGCCAACGCTGGAAACCGCTGGATGAGATTTCCCCGGAAATGGTGAAGGCCGTCATCGCCAGCGAGGACAACCGGTTCGACGAGCACGGCGGTTTTGACTGGGAGGAGATGCGGCGGATGTGGAAAGCCCATGCCGAGAAAGGAAAGAAGATCCGGGGTTGCAGCACCATTTCCCAGCAGACGGCGAAGAATGTGTTCACCTGGGGTACACAGACTTGGGTCCGGAAAGGTTTCGAGTGGTACTGGACCTTTCTCATCGAGAAGATCTGGGGGAAGCAGCGCATCATGGAAGTGTATCTGAACGTGGCGGAGACGGGGCGTGGACTCTATGGTGTCGAATCGGCCGCCCGGGAATACTATGGCTGCCATGCGGCCGAGCTGACCCGTTCCCAGGCCGTCTCCATCGCCGTCTGCCTGCCGAACCCGCTCCGGTACAATCCGACGGCGCCTACGCCTTATCTGCGTACCCGGCAGAACCAGATTCGTGCGCTCATCCCGAAGGTGTCCTATCCGGACTGGGTTGACTGAGCCGGGACCTGTTACGAAAATGAAAGGATTTGTTCGGAAACCCGCAGGTTTTTTCCGTCCAAATCCTTATTTTTGTGAAAACACTTTCGAAATGAAGCGATTGACCCTGATGCTGGCGCTGTGCGCCGTGACCCTTTCCCTGTCTGCCCAACCTTATAAAGACCGTTCCCTCCCGCCCGAAGAGCGGGCGAAGGACCTCGTGTCCCGTCTGACACTGGAGGAGAAGGCCTCCCTGTCCATGCATCCGTCCGCACCGGTGGAAGCGCTGGGCATCAAGGCCTACAACTGGTGGAGCGAAGCCTTGCACGGGGTGGCCCGCAATGGGGCCGCCACGGTGTTCCCGCAGCCCATCGGCATGGCCGCCTCCTTTGACGAACCGCTTCTGTATGAAGTGTTCACTGCCGTCAGTGACGAGGCACGGGTAAAATACCGGATCGCCAAGGAGGCGGGGCATATCGGTCAGTATCAGGGTGTTACGTTCTGGACGCCGAACATCAATATTTTCCGCGACCCGCGCTGGGGGCGGGGGATGGAGACCTACGGCGAAGACCCGTACCTGACCGGCCAGATGGGCATGGCTGTCGTCCGCGGCCTGCAGGGGCCGTCGGATTCCCCGGTTTTGAAGGCCCATGCCTGCGCGAAGCACTACGCCGTCCACTCCGGACCGGAATGGAACCGCCACAGCTATGATGCCGAAGTGTCCGAGCGTGACCTCCGCGAGACATACCTGCCGGCATTCAAGGATCTGGTGACCAAGGCGAATGTGCAGGAGGTGATGACCGCCTACAACCGTTTCCGCGGCGAACCTTGCGGCGCCAGCGATTATCTGATCAACACCATCCTGCGGGGGGAATGGGGCTACAAGGGCCTGATCACCTCCGACTGTTGGGCCGTCGAGGACTTCTATGTCCAGGGCCGGCACGGTTATTCGCCCGACGTGGCGTCTGCCGCGGCGGCCGCGGTGCACGCCGGTGTCGACACGGAATGCGGCCAGGCCTACCGGCATATCCCGGAGGCCGTCGAGCGCGGCCTGCTGGACGAGAAGGACCTGGACCGGAACCTGATCCGCCTGTTCACCGCCCGCTACCAGCTGGGCGAGATGGACGACATCTCCCTGTGGGACGACCTGCCGGCATCCATCCTGGAAGGACCGGAGCACCTGGCGCTGTCCCGCAAGATGGCACAGGAGTCCATGGTTCTCCTGCAGAACAAAGGCGGCATCCTGCCGCTGGCTCCTGACGTCCGCGTCGCATTGGTGGGCCCGAACGGTGATGACCGCGAGATGCAGTGGGGCAACTACAATCCCGTGCCCGGACGCACCGTTACGCTCTATGACGCCCTGAAGGAGCGCTTCCCCGGCATCAAGTATGTCCGCGGATGCGGTATTGTCGGTGCCGAGTTCGCCCCCAAGCCCGACCCGAACAACCCGCTCTCCCAGGCGCTCGGCAAGAGCCGGGAGGAGATGGAGGCCATCGCGCGGCAATATGCCATCGGTGTCCAGGATATCCTGAACTATGTCCGCCGCCAGGAACGGATGCAGGCGAGTTTCCTGCCGGAACTGGACGTCCAGTCTGTGCTGAAGGAACTGGAAGGCATCGACGTCGTGATCTTCGCGGGCGGTATCTCTCCGCGTTTCGAGGGGGAGGAGATGCCGGTGAACCTGCCCGGCTTCAAGGGGGGCGACCGCACCGACATCCAGCTGCCGCAGGTGCAGCGTGACCTGATGAAGGCCCTGCATGACGCCGGCAAGAAGGTCATCCTCGTGAATTTCTCCGGCTGTGCCATCGGCCTCGTCCCTGAGACAGAGTCCTGCGATGCTATCCTCCAGGCCTGGTATCCGGGCGAGGAAGGCGGTCTGGCGATCACCGACGTCCTTTTCGGGGACGTGAATCCTTCCGGCAAGCTGCCGGTCACGTTCTACCGCAACGTCGAGGACCTGCCCGATTTCGAGAACTATGACATGAAGGGCCATACCTACCGCTATTTCAAGGGAAAGCCCCTGTTCCCGTTCGGTTATGGCCTCAGTTATTCGACGTTCCGTTACAAGCGGGCGAGAGTGCGGAACAACTCGCTGATCATTCCGGTGAAGAACACCGGCAAGCGGGAAGCCACCGAGGTGGTCCAGGTGTATGTCCGCCGGAAAGGCGATCTGGACGGTCCCGTCAAGACCCTTCGCGCCTTCCGCCGCGTGACCATTCCGGCCGGCAAAACCGTGAAGGTGTGCATCCCCCTGGAGGACGAGACTTTCCTTTGGTGGTCGGAAGAGAAGCAGGACATGGTTCCGCTTCCGGGCAAGTATGAGCTGCTTTACGGAGGCAGTTCCGACCAGGTAAGGTCGAAGGGATTCCGGTTCAGGAAATAGGTTTCCCGCCTTCGCTCGAAATGACAAAGGTTATCCTCGTTACAGGCGCCAGCAGCGGCATCGGTTTCGATGCCGCTGAGGCGTTTGCGCGGCAGGGGCACCGCGTGTATGCGGCGGCCCGGCGGGTGGAACGGATGGAGCCGTTGAAGGCCGACGGAATCGTCCCCTTGAAGATGGACGTGACGGATGAAAACTCCATGAGGGAGGGCGTCCAGGCCATCCTGGAAGCGGAAGGCCGCATCGACGCCCTCGTGAACAACGCCGGCTACGGCTACTTTGGCGCCATTGAGAACGTGCCGTTGGAAGAAGCCCGTAGACAGCTGGAAGTCAACGTGTTCGGTTTGGCCCGCCTGTGCCAGCTGGTACTTCCGTCCATGCGGAAGCAGGGGAGTGGCCGCATCGTCAATATCTCATCCGTCGCCGGAAAGACCGTCCTGTATTTCGGCGGATGGTATCATGTGTCCAAGTACTCGGTGGAGGCGTTGAGCGATGCTCTGCGGATGGAGGTGAAACCCTTCGGCATTGACGTCGCCCTTATCGAGCCCGGCGGCATCAGGACCAACTGGGGCATCATCGCCGCCGACCATCTGGCGGAATCGTCGAAGGGAACACCTTATGAAGCGGAAGGTCTCCGTGAGTCGGAGACCATGCGTAAGGCCTATTCCATGCGCCTGCTGTCCAAGCCGTCCGTCGTGACGCGCGCCATCTCCAAAGCCGTGAACAGCCGCCACCCCCGTACCCGCTACCGCGTCGGTTTCGGGGCGGGTACCCTGGTCTTCTTCCACAGCATCCTTCCCGACCGGTGGTGGGACGCGCTCTTCCGCCTGGGCGGGAAGATCAAGTTCTGATTATCAGCGGATGTTAACGTTGAGGGACATCATGCGATGCTATTTGCACAGCATGATGTCCAGGATCATCCGGTCCGTGGCCTGCATGCCGACGGAACCGATGGTGCCGAGGTTGCGGACGGTCTTCTCGATGTCGTCTTCGATGATGCCGTCGGTGGAGGGGATGCAGGTGCCGCGGAGGGCGAGGACGGCGGACTGGATGGCGCTGGAGACGCCGGATGCGACCTTCATCGCGCAGCCGACCTTGGCTCCGTCGCACACCATCCCGGTGATGTTTCCGATCATGTTCTTGATGGCGGCGCAAACCTGCTCGTAGGTGCCGCCCTGGAGATAGACGATGCCGCAGGCGGAGCCGGTGGAAGCCACGACGCAGCCGCAAAGGGCGGAGAGTTTGCCCAGGAATCCCTTGATATGGATGGCGACGAGGTTCGACAGGATGAGCGCCCGGGCGAGGGGCTCGTCCCCGATGTCGTATTTCAGCGCGTAGGCGATGATGGGCATCGATACGGTGATGCCCTGGTTGCCGCTGCCGCTGTTGGACATGGCAGGGAGCGTGCAACCGGCCATGCGGGCGTCGGAAGCCGCTGCGGTCAGGCCCATCGCATAGCTCATGAGGTCGTCGCCGAACACTTCCAGCTGGTTCTCGCGGATGGCTTTGCCCACGCGGAGGCCGTAGTCTCCGTCCAGGCCTTCTTTCGCGAGGGCGAGGTTCAGCGTGCGGTCTTCCAGGATGAACGCGATGTCTTCGAAATCGGCCGTGCAGGCGAAATCATAGATTTCCCGGACCGTCAACCCATAATCCAGCGTGGTGCGGTCCTTGACGGCGGCACCGGATTCCGAACTCATCAGGATGCGGTCCGCGAAACTGGTTTCCACAATCTTGTCGTGGTCGTCTTCGATGACGGCATAGGCGCGGGGATGGACCTCCGCCGATGCCTGGATGCCCTCGCCCAGCGAGACGGTCGCCTTCACGTACAGGAGATGGTCCGTGTCGGCGACGGAGATGGTGACGCGCTTCGAGGCGACCAGCTCTTTCGCGCGGGAAACGGCGCTGTCCGAAACCCCATGCAGGACTTCCAGGCCGAGATCCGCGTCGCCGCAGACGGCGCCGAGGGCGGCTGCGATGGGCAGGCCCACCATGCCGGTTCCGGGGATGCCGACCCCCATCCCGTTCTTGAGGATGTTTCCGCTCACGGCCACCTCGATGTGGAAATCGGCCGTCTGCCGCCAGAGGATGCAGTCTCCGCAGCGGGAACAGTTTTCGGAGATGATGTCCACGGCCTTGGCGACGGCCAGGGCGACGGCGATGGGCTCGGTGCAGCCCAGGGCCGGCTTGACTTCCTTATGGATCAGTTCGATGAGTTCGGCTTGACGGTCGGTCATGGTTGCGCTTTCTGTGGTCGGATGCAAATGTAGCCCCTTTTTGCACGAAAAACAAATAATCACTATCTTTGAGAATTGGATAAAACCTGAAATCCCGTAAAGATGAAGCTTCTCAGAACCGTCTTGAAGGCTACGGCCTTCACCCTCGCCGCCGCGGCCGTTCTCGGCTGCCAGAGCGCCCCGCAAGTGAAACCCGCCATCACCCCCGACGAAAAGGTGGAGGCGAAAGTGGAACAAACCCTGAAAGGAATGACCCTGGAGGAGAAAGCCGGCCAGATGGTCCAGCTGTCCATCGGAATCATCACCGCCCAGGGGCAGGACGACGTGGATCCCGCGAAGATGGATGTCATCTTCGGGAAATACAAGGTCGGTTCCATCCTGAACGTGATGAACGACCGCGCCCTGAGCCGGGAGAAGACGGCTGAATTCATTGCCAAGATCCAGGAAAGTTCGATGAAACACATCGGCATTCCCTGCATCTACGGGCTGGATATGATCCACGGGGCGAGCTATCTTACCGACGGTACCCTGTTCCCCCAGGAGATCAACCTCGGCGCTACTTTCAACCGGGAATTCGCCGCGCAGATGGGCCATGCGATGGCCTATGAGACCCGCGCCGCCCAGTGCCCGTGGGTGTTCTCCCCGGTGATGGACCTGGGCCGCGACCCGCGCTGGCCGCGCCAGTGGGAGAGCTTCGGCGAGGACCCGTATCTGCAGGCCGAAATGGCCCGTATCGAGACCGTCGCCATCCAGGGGGAGGATCCCAACCATGTCGACCTTGAGCATGCGGCCGTGAGCATCAAGCATTTCATGGGCTACGGCGTGCCGCATACCGGTAAGGACCGTACTCCCGCCTATATCGTGGACAATGACCTCCGGGAGAAGTACTTCCGCCCGTTTAAGGAGTGCTTCCAGGCCGGTGCGTTGACCGCGATGGTCAATTCCGCCTCCATCAACGGCGTCCCCACTCACGCCAACAAGAAGCTTCTTACCGGCTGGGTGAAGGAGGAACTGGGTTGGGACGGCATGTTCGTCACCGACTGGGCCGACATTGACAACCTGTTCACCCGCGACCACGTGGCCGCCGACAAGCGCGAGGCCCTGGCCCTGGGCATCAACGCCGGTATCGACATGATCATGGACCCTTATGATCCCGAGTGCTGCACCGCCATCATCGACCTGGTGAAGAGCGGCGAGATTCCGATGGAACGCATCGACGATGCCGTTCGCCGCATCCTGCGCCTGAAAGTCCGCCTGGGCCTGTTCGAGAACCCGACCTGGGAACATGAGTATCCGGAGTTCGCATCCAAAGATTTTGCAAAGCAGTCCTATGACGCCGCTGTCGAGTCCGAAGTGCTCCTCAAGAACGAGGGCATCCTGCCGCTGAAGGGCACCGAGCGCATTTTCGTGACCGGCCCGAACGCCAACAGCCTCCGCACTCTGAACGGCGGCTGGTCCTATACCTGGCAGGGCAATGCCGATGCGTTCGTCCCGCAGTACAACACCATCCTGGAGGCGCTGCAGCAGCGGTTCCCCCGGGTGACCTATTCGCCCGGCGTGGAGTATGACAACGCTTTCGGCAGCTGGCAGTCCGAGGATGCCTCCGGCATCGCGAAGGCCGTTGCCGCCGCCCGCATGGCCGATGTCATCGTCGCCTGCGTGGGTGAGAACACCTATTGCGAGACGCCCGGCAACATGGACGACCTGAACCTTTCCGAGAACCAGAAGGAGCTCGTGCGGAGGCTCGCCGCCACCGGAAAGCCCGTCATCCTCGTGCTCAACGAAGGCCGTCCTCGCATCATCGGCGACATCGAACCGCTCGTGAAAGCCGTTGTGGACGTGATGCTTCCGTCCAACTACGGCGGCGACGCCCTGGCCGCCCTCCTCGCCGGCGACGAGAACTTCTCCGGCAAGCTTCCGTTTACCTATGCCAAGCATATCAACTCCCTCCATACGTACGACTACAAGGTGTCCGAACACCGTGAAGTGATGGACGGATCCTATAATTACGATGCCATCATGGACGTCCAGTGGCCTTTCGGCTTCGGGCTCAGCTACACGGACTTCGCTTACAGCGACCTCGTACTGGAGAGCCCGGCGGACTTCAAGGCCGGCGACGTCCTGAAAGTCTCCGTCAAGGTCACCAACACCGGCGAACGCGCCGGCAAGGAGGCCGTCCTGTTGTACAGCTCCGACCTCGTGGCGTCCCTCATTCCGGACGTCAAGCGCCTCCGCGGCTTCGAGAAGGTCGCCCTGGAGCCGGGTGAGACCAAGACCGTCACCTTCGAGGTGCCGGCCCACGAACTCGCCTTCGTCGGGGCCGACGGCCTGTGGCGCCTGGAGAAGGGCGACTTCCGCCTGTCCTGCGGCGGACTCGGCGTGATGGCCCGCTGCACCGAAACCAAAGTTTGGGAAACATCTAACATCTGAATATGAGAACCACAGAAGAACTCAATGCCATCGTGTCGAAGTTTGACGTCCGGGGCGTGGTCCTGGAGATCAAGCCGCTCGGCAACGGCCTGATCAACGACACGCTCCTGGTCAAGACCGACGGCCCGGACAACTATGTCCTCCAGCGCATCAACAACGCGATTTTCCAGGATGTGGAACTGCTGCAGCACAACATCGACTGCGCTACCGCCCATATCCGCCGCAAGCTCGCCGGCGACCCGGACATCGACCGGAAAGTGCTGACCTTCATTCCCTGCAAGGAAACGGGAAAGACCTACTGGACGGACGGTACGGAGTATTGGCGCGTTTCCGTGTTCATCAAGGATGCCTACACGTATGAAACGGTGAATCCGGAGTATTCCTACTACGCAGGCAAGGCCTTCGGTCAGTTCGAGGCCATGCTCTCCGACATTCCGGACACGCTGGGTGAGACCATCCCGGACTTCCACAACATGGAGCTCCGTGCCCGGCAGCTCGCCGAGGCGGTGGCCGCCGACAAGGTCGGCCGCATGGCCGAACCCGAGGTGCAGGCCATCCTCGCGGACTTGAAACCTTTCGAGGAGGAGATGTGCAAGGCGGAGCGCCTCTATCGGGAAGGCGTGCTTCCGAAGCGCATCTGCCACTGCGACACCAAGGTGAACAACATGATGTTCGACAAGGAAGGCAACATCCTCTGCGTCATCGACCTGGACACCCTGATGCCGTCCTTCGTCTTCTCCGACTTCGGCGACTTCCTCCGCACGGCCGCGAACACGGTCGCCGAGGACGACCCGGCCGTGGAGAAGGTCGATTTCAAGATGGACATCTTCGAGGCCTTCGCCAAGGGCTACGTGGAATCTGCCAAGGTGTTCCTCACGCCCGTCGAGAAGGAGAACCTCCCGTACGCCGCCTGCCTGTTCCCGTATATGCAGGCCGTCCGCTTCTTCGCGGACTACATCAACGGCGACACGTACTATAAAATCAAGTATCCGGACCATAACCTGGTCCGGACACGGAATCAAGTCGCCCTCTTCCACGCGGCCTACGCCAAGGTGCCGCAGATGAAGGCGTATATCGACAGTCTGTAATTCCTACTCGGCGAAAGCGTAGGAGAATCCTTTCAGCTGGTCCCAGGCGCCACGGGTGAAGTCGGGGACTTCCACCGGCATGTTCCCGTTCTCGAGGGAGAGGCGGGAGAGCGGGGTGACGCAGCACCATTCGGCGAGGTCGTACACGTCCATGTCCAGCGGCAGGCCGTTGCGGAGGCAGTAGACCATCCGGTAGTCCATGATGTAGTCCATGCCGCCGTGGCCGCCCACTTCCTTGGCGAGGGCCACGAGTTCGGGCGTGAGGATCGGGCTCGGGTACTTCTCGAGCATCTCGTCGGCCGCCGCGCCGCGGTACACTTTCTCCGTGCCCACGGTGTGGGCGTCCACCGGCTGCCCTTCCTCGAACTCGCGGAAGCAGAGCATCGAGACCGGGTACTTGGCGGCATAGCCGTCCGTGCCCACGACCTGGTACATCCGGCTGTACGGACGCGGGGTCATCACGTCGTGCTCCACGAGGATGGTCTTGCCCTTCTCGGTGCGGATGAGGGTGGTCGTCTGGTCGCCGGCGGCGAAGGTCGCGTCAGGCTTGCCATACAGCTTCTCGGACATCTTCGCGCCGTTGAAAGGCTCGGTGTCCATCGCCACGAGGGTCTTCATCCGGTCGCCGCGGTGGATGTTGAGCACCTGGCACACGGGGCCGAGGCCGTGGGTGGGATACAGGTCGCCGCGGTGCTGCTGGTTCTCCTTGAGGCGCCAGTTGTCCCAGTAGGCCTTCCAGAAAGGATCCAGGTTGTGCTGGTAGGAGCCTTCCGCGTGGATGGGCTCGCCGATGGCGCCGGCCTGGACCATCGCCAGGGTGCTCAGCTCGAAGAAGTCGTAGCAGCAGTTCTCCAGCATGATGCAGTGCTTGCGCGTGCGCTCGGAGGTGTTGATGAGGGCCCAGATGTCCTCCAGGGTGCCCGCGGCGGGCACTTCGACGGCGGCGTGCTTGCCGTTCTCCATCGCGCAGAGGGCGACGGGTACGTGATGGCTCCAGTCGGTGCAGATGTAGACGAGGTCGAGGTCCTCCTGCTGGCAGAGCGCCTTGTAGGCGTCTTCCGCGCCGGTGTATTCCTTGGCGGCGGGCATGCCTCGCTTGGCGAGGACGGCCTGGCTTTCGGCCACGCGCTCGGGGACGACGTCGCAGAGGGCGGTGACGACGGCGCCGGGAACGTAGGTCAGGCGTTCCACGGCGTCCCCGCCGCGCATGCCGAGGCCGACGACGCCGATGCGGACGGTCTCGAGGGGCTCGGTCCGGAGGCCGATGACGTTCTCCTGGCCGGCCGGACGCGCGGGGACGTCCGTCTTCAGGACGGCAGGGGAGGTTTTGGTCTTGCACGCGGTGGCGAGGAGCGCGCCGATGGCAAGAAGGAGTAGTAAGCTCTTTTTCATAGAATGAGATCTTTGGAAATCAAAGGTAAGGTTTTTCGGTGAAAAATAACTAACTTGCAGCCGCGTAATTCAAAATTATTCAAAATTATGATGGATACCCACGTCGTCATCATGGCCGGCGGCATCGGCAGCCGCCTGTGGCCGCTCTCCACGCCGGAACGTCCGAAGCAGTTCATCGACGTCCTGGGAGTGGGGAAGTCGCTCATCCAGCTGACGGTGGAGCGCTTCCTGCCGGTGTGCGCCCCGGACAGATTCTGGGTGGTCACCTCCGAGAAGTATGTGGATATCGTCCGGGAACAGCTGCCGGACATCCCGGCGGACCAGATCCTGGCGGAGCCGGAGGCCCGGAACACGGCCCCCTGCATCGCCTACGCCTGCTGGAAGATCGCCCAGCGCTATCCCGCTGCCAACATCGTCGTCACGCCGGCCGACGCCCTGGTCCTGAAGACCGACGCGTTCGCCGACGCCATCCGGAAGGCGCTCGCCGCGACGGAGGGGACCGACGCCATCGTCACCGTGGGCATCACCCCGACGCGCCCGGAGACGGGTTACGGCTACATCCATGCGGCCGAAGCCGTGCCCGGGGAGGTCGTGAAAGTATCGGCTTTCAAGGAAAAGCCCGACGCCGCGACGGCGGAGGCCTATCTCGCCGACGGCCATTACTTCTGGAACGCGGGCATCTTCGTGTGGAATGTGAAGACCATCACCCGCCAGCTGCGCGCCTACGCGCCGCAGATCGCCGGCGTGATGGACACCATCGCCCCCGCGCTGTTCACTGACGCGGAGGCGTCCGTCCTGCGGAAACTGTTCCCCACCTGCGACAAGATTTCCATCGACTATGCCGTGATGGAGAAGTCCCGCAACATCTACGTCGTCGCCGGGGACTTCGCCTGGAGCGACCTGGGAAGCTGGGGATCCATCAAGACGCACATCGAACCCGACGCCGACGGAAACGCCGTCGTGGGCGGCGACGTCCGCCTCTTCGGCTGCAAGGACTGCTTCGTCCACACGGCCGGCGAAAAGACCGTCGTGGTGGAAGGCCTTGAAGGTTATATCGTTGCGGAATCGGCGGACCGCCTCCTCGTCTGCCGCCTCTCCGAGGAGCAGCGGATCAAGGAGTTCAGTTCGTAGAGCCGGGCAGAACCTCCAAGGTGATATCCTTGACGGTAACGTGCTGGTCCTGGTAGAGGGCCTCACCTTGCCGGTTGGATCCGGTACGTCCCTTCAACTCGAAGAGTATCGTTGTGATTTCAGAATGGATGGCCCAATCGAAAGAATAAGTCTGTATGACGGGGGATTCCCGGCTTCCGGCGGGAATCTTGACCGGATCGGCCGAAATCGGGAGTTTGACATCTGCCCTGTAGAAGACAGGACGGATCTCATAATCGAAGGGAAGCGTGTTCTCAATGGTGCAGGTTCCGCTGACCTTGTCGATCAACTCCGGGCCTCTCAATAGGAAAAGGTCCGCGAAATGTCTGGCCTGGAAGTCTTTCCCGATCAGCAGGGGCGAGGAGACCGAGGCTTGGAGGGTAACCGTGTTATATTCGTCGAAATAGAACGTATAAGGCGTATCCGTGTCGTTTGTGATCCGGACATCCTTCACGGCGAAGGACACCGGGTCGCTGTCGATCAGTCCGGACAGGCCGGGAATCGGGATGTCATGATATAGGGCTCCCATGCTTTCCTCCACGCGTCCTCCTTTCTCCGACACGAGTCCGTGGTATCGCTCTCCATACTCGGTTTTCTGAATCCGGGGCAGGGTGAACGGATACGTTCTGTCATCTCCCAGAAGGGCGCCGCTGACGGAAATCGGAATCGGCATATCATTCTGGACGGTCAGCTCTCCATATAGATCGTCCAAGTCAAGCACCGTTTCGCTGTCGTCCAGAAATGCTGGAATTTCAGCGAAGGTCAGGGTACGGTCCTCCAGCCCCTTGGACAGGTCCAGACGGCCAGTGATCCTCCAGATACGGCAATTTTCAGCATTCAGATGGGATAAGAAGGTGGCAGACCAGGGAGCAGACGCCCCCTTTGGATTCTTCCGCTTGCTCTCATCGACGGACAGGGTGCCGTCGATGGAGATCGTCGCATCGAGGAACAGATAGTGATCGGCCTCGCGGATTCCGTCTCCGGTTTCAGGAGCATAGGAGTTGGAGCAATAGAACGAATAGGTGTTCACCTCTCCCGGGCGGATCGTCTTTGAGAAAGGCCAGTCCATCCGGTGGTTGTTCAATACCGGGGAATTCTCTTCCTCAATCCAGGAAGGAAGGGTGATGACAGCCTGTTCGACATACGCTTCCGTGAACGGAAAATCCGGATCCAGGGTTAGGTTGAATTGTACTCCTCCGCTCATCACGATGGTCTGGATGTCCAGAATTACATCGGGAAGGGATTGGCCGACCGTCATGGGGAATTCCAAATGGAAGTCGATGCTGCTCGAACCGGACGTCCCTGTCGTCGCGTGAAGGTTCGGCGTAGGATTGTCCAATCCCTGGGCTGGATAATTGTAATGGACGAAGGAAGGGTCTGTTTCGAATGTAAACGCTAAAACTCCGTCCGGTTCCCGGGGAGACAGGCCCAGGGCGTCGGTGTAAAAACGGTTTTGATGAAATATATTCTTTGCTTCGAAAGTGGCGCCGACCGGCGTCATGACGGTCGGTTTTTGGGGCTCTTCTTTATGGTTACAGCCGGAAGCGAGGAGGGCAAGACCTATGATAAGAATGGAATAATATGCTTTCATGAATCAGTTCAGTTCGGAAACATTGGCGGAGAAATAGGTGTCCCAGATTGTCAGGTGCTGGCGGCCATCCCTCATCAGATACTCGCCGGTACCCCGGAAAGGAACGATCAGGTAATGAAGGGTTGCTCCCCAATGGTCTTTCGTGGGGTGGAATGAATAGGAGAACTCCACCTCCTGATGCTGTTTGTCAAGAACGAAATCGTCCAGGAATACCGGTTCTTCCCCATCCATCGTGAACACGGGAATGATCCGGCAGTCGACAGGCAGGGTGCTGGCCAGTTTCTGCCTGATCTTGTGGGTGGAATTCCCGGGCGCTCCAAGCGCGTCTCCGTCAAAACGAAGGGCAGGTGTGGGGACGCCTTCCATGTCGAGTCTGCCGGTAAAGGCCAGCGGCACCATCAGATCGACATCAGCCCGCATCTGGTACTTTTTCCCGGGGGTGAAACCGCCATCGTCCGCAGAGGCGCTCTGGAGGAACAGTTCCGGCTGCAGTTTCCCGTCGGGGAAAGGACTTCGGAGGAGGTTTCCCAACGCTTTGACATCCTTGTTGTGGACGTTTCCCCGGTCGAATCCGTCCTGGTTGGCCATATACATATATTTACCGTTGTCTGAAACGGAGAACGCCGCTTTGTTGCCTCCATAGAGCGCGGCCGCCTCAAAACGGGACTCGGCAAACGGGAAGTCGCTCTGATACTCGAAGAGGATGCGGGGATTGCTCAGTATAATGTCCGAATCCTTTCCGCATAGGAAGGAGGGCAGTTCGCGGGCGTCACAAGCCATCGTCCACTCGACAAAGGAAATGCCCGGGAATTCGAGCCGGCACGAGATAAAATCAATCTGTCTGAATTCGAGCGTGCACTGGAAATCCAGTTGGGACGGCTTGTCCGAAACAGGTACCGGGGCATCCTCGGGCGAGGCGGAGACGCGTGCGTCGAAGGCTGTCTCGATGGAATAGCACAGTTTTCCGTCTTTGTCGATGAATTCGACAGGGCTCAGGATGGAAATCAACGAGAAAGGCACGTCGACGCCTTCGGCTGTCACTTCCAGTTCCGGAATATATTCGCCTTCGGCATCGGAAATCCTGGCATCGAACCAGGTCGGGAAGTGAATATACAGATCGTGCAGGGTAACTTTCCGGTAGGGGACATTCTCGCCCAGCGAGATATGCAGTTTAAATACGGATGGACATTCGCCCCCTTCGAGTTCGGTCGCAAGCTCAGGGAGATGCACGTCGCTCAGGACGTTGATGGAGACGTCATAGGCATACCAGCCCGAGAATTCTTCTTCTTCCACCTGATTGGCCGTGGCGGTAAAGGAACAGGACTGGGAGGGTATGAAGACGGGATCGCAGGTCCAATATTGGGTAAAACCCACGTGAGAAAAAGGAATGTAATATCCCATCTCATCGTCGTACCGGATGGACTGCAATTTGGTCAGTTCCGGGAAAAGGGCAGTCGGGTCGATGGTTTCCTCAAAAGGAACGGCCTTCGTCTTGACAGGTACGGGCTTTTCTTTTTTGTAGCAGGAAACGCAGGCCGCCAGACAGAGAAGGGTGCAGGCGGCGCGATAGATTATTCTTTGCATGTCAGTTTTCAATTTGGGAACACAAAGTTAGTCATTCCTTTTATTTCTCCTAATCTAATTCGGAACAAATCGTCGCTTTCGAGGGCGCAAAGAATTTTTAAAAAAATCAAAAATTTCCTTGCGGAATCAAAAATAATGACTACCTTTGCAATCCCGTTTGGGAAAACAAGGAGGACTCGTTAGCTCAGTTGGTAGAGCACAACACTTTTAATGTTGGGGTCTCGGGTTCGAGCCCCGAACGGGTCACAAAAGGAAGCGAGTCTTCCCGACATACTGAAATGCACTCTTAGCTCAGTTGGTAGAGCAGCTGACTCTTAATCAGCGGGTCCAGGGTTCGAGCCCCTGAGAGTGTACCAGCCATGAAGACAGCCGAAAGGTTGTCTTTTTTTTTGTATCCTGCGGAGAATGTGTCCGTTTTTTCATTATATTTGCCTGACTGAACACACAAAACACTAAATCAATACAGTATGAATCTCAGTGACATCATCCTCCAGCAGGTGACCAAGAATGTGGCCAGCAGCAACATCCAGATCCCCCAGAACCTCCAGCAGCAGGTCCTCGGCGGTCTTTCCGATTCCATCCTCGGCTCCCTCGCCAAGACGGCGACGGCCCCGGGCGGTCTCGACCAGATCAAGGCCCTCCTGACCGGCCAGGCCGATGCGGCCAAGAGCCCGGTCACGGCGCTCGCCGGCAACATCTTCAACTCCAACGTCCTCTCCAAGCTCAAGCTCGGCGCCGTCGGCGCCGCGCTCCTCGCCTTCATCCCCAAGATCATGGGCGGCCTGAAGAACATCATCAAGGACCAGGACGGTGACGGCGACGTGGACCTCAACGACGTGCTCCTCACCCTCAAGGGCGGCAGCGGCAGCATCCTCGGCAGCGTCCTCGGCGGCGTGCTCGGCGGCAACAAGCCCGCCGCGCAGCCGGCCAGCACCGGCGGCAGCGTGCTCGGCAGCATCGCCGGCAGCGTGCTGGGCGGTCTCTTCGGCAAGAAGAAGTAATCCGGTTCCCTGAGAATCTGACGGGCGGCCCTTCGGGACCGCCCGTTTTTTGCATTTGTGAGGGGGATTCCGTATTTTTGTATAATTATGTGGAAACTCGTCATCCTTGCCGTCACGCAAAGCGTGTTCCTCTGCGGAGGGCAGGTCCTGCTGAAGCTGGGCCTGGCCGCGTCGGGGCCTTTCAGCTGGACCTGGTCCTTCTTCAAGAGCCAGCTCACCAACTGGTGGTTCCTGCTGTGCGGCATCTCCTTCGGCGTCGCCACGGTGCTGTGGCTGTACATCCTGAAGCATTTCCCCTTCAGCATCGCATATCCGCTGTCCTGCCTGAGCTATGCGTTCGGGATGGTGGCCGCCATCCTCGTGTTCCATGAACAGGTGAACTGGGTGCAGTGGATCGGCGTGTTCCTGGTCATTTCCGGCTGTGTCCTGATCGCCCGATGAAACGCTGGCTCCTCATACTGGCCGGCCTGGCGCTGGCGCTGGCCGCATCGGCCCAGGAGAGCATCCTGGACCGCCTGAAGGCGGCCAATACCTACGAGACGCTGCAGGCGTCCTTCACCCAGACGCGGCACAGTTCGATGCTCACGAAGGACCTCAAGAGCGAAGGCCGGATGGTCCTCGCGAGCCCCGACCGCATCCGCTGGGAAGTGCTGAAGCCCTATCCGAGCGTGTTCGTCTCCAGCGGGGAACTGGCCATCGCCGGCCGCCGCTTCCGGATGCCCACGGAAAAGGACTTCACTGCGACCGCCCTGGAAGGGGAGGACCTCGCCGTGAAGCTGGTGCCGGTCCGCCGGGACCTCAAGTCCCTGTTCCGGGAAATCATCGTCCATGCCGACAAGCAGTCCCTCCGGATCCGGTCCGCCCTCCTCATCACGCCGGACGGCGACTGGACGCAGCTGGAGTTCAAGGACTTCGTCGTGAACCGGCCCGTGGATGCCAAACTCTTTGAAAAACAGTAAGATGCTGCAGGGAATCCTCTACGAGACCATCGCGGTCGATGCGGCCGGCGCAACCATCCGCCTGCTGCCGGAAAGCCCCGTTTACAAGGGGCACTTCCCCGGGTATCCCATCACGCCGGGCGTGTGCCTGGTGGAGATTGCGCTGGAGCTGATTGCAGAGATGGCCGATCAGGTCGGCCATGACGACAGCGTGCAGCTCGTGGGGGCGAAGAACATCAAGTTCACGAGCCCGATCATCCCGGCGGAAGGGATGGAACTCCGGTTCAACCTGGGCGGGGAAGGAAGCGAGCGGACGGTGGAAATCCTCTCCGGAGAAACCCTCTGTGCCAAAATGAGCCTGACCGTGGCGTGACCGATCCCCGTCATATCTGCGCCGTCATCCCGACGTTCAACAACGGCGGGACGGTCGCGGACGTGGTCCGCGGCGTCCTCCGGCAGGGACTGCCGGTGCTCGTGGTGGACGATGGCAGCACGGACGATACGCAGGAAAAGTTGAAGGACCTGGACATCCGGATCCTGCGGCACGAAACCAACCGGGGGAAGGGCCACGCGCTTAAGACCGGCCTGGAAGCCGCGCAGAAGCAGGGTTACCGCTTCGCGGTGACGCTGGACGCGGACGGCCAGCACGATTCCGCCGACATCCCGGCGCTCGTCGCTGCGGCGGGGGAGCGGACGCTCGTCATCGGCAGCCGCAACCTCACGGCGGAGGGAATGCCTTCGGGCAACACCTTCGCGAACAAGTTCTCGAACTTCTGGTTCACCGTCCAGACCGGACGGAAACTTCCCGATACGCAGACGGGCTTCCGCGTATACCCGCTGGAGGACCTCCCGTCCCTGAAACTCCTGACCGCCCGGTATGAGGCGGAACTCGCGCTCCTCGTCTTCTCCGCCTGGAAGAACCTCCGGATCGTCCCGGTCCCGGTGCGGGTGTACTATCCCGAGGACCGCGTGTCCCATTTCCGGCCCTTCGCCGATTTCTTCCGGATCAGCGTGCTGAACACCGTCCTGTGCGTGCTCGCCCTGGTCTATGGGTATCCCCGGATGCTCCTCGGCC
>JAEEGK010005666.1_pt1 | contig 30187 bp, 20 predicted proteins | sample 8958771 | NCBI WGS metagenome assembly JAEEGK01 (sample SAMN16246547, study PRJNA631951) | gut metagenome | biome: gut microbiome; feature: rumen; material: SC-attached | host: Bos | place: Iran: Karaj | collected 2018-10 | reverse complement strand
AAAAAAAAAAAAGAAAAAAAAAAAAAAAAAAAAAAAGAAGAAAATAAAGAAAAAGAAATAAAAGAAAATAAACAAGAAAATAATATATTAAAACAAAAAAATAAAAGAATAAATAAATATGATTCATTAAATGAATTTTATATTGCATATAAAGAAAGAGATCAAAATACTTTTAAAGAACCAATAGAAGAAAATTATATAGAAGAAATTTTACCAGATAATTTCCAAAAAGATGATAATTATATTCAAAATACAATTAAAGAAAGTTTCTTAAATATAACTAATCAATATAATATTAATAATTATAATATTAATTTTGAAAATTTTAAATTTGAAAATGAAGAAAAAAAAAATATAATTTCATTAATTGATAAAACATTAAAAAATATTGAACAATTAAATTCAAAAAATAAAATTTTAAATCAATATTATGAATCAATTTATAAATATTTAAATTTAAATTCATTTGAAAAAGAAAAAAAAAAAATTGTAGATTATGAAAATCCACATAGAAGAGATTTTGGAATTTTAGATGAAAAACATGATGATATTATAAGTGATATTAATAGAATTAATTTATCACAAATTCATAATATTAATGATGAATTTGAAATTGATTTAAATAAAAAAGAAGAAATTCAAGAAGATGAATTTGAAAATGAAGAAGAAGAAAAAGATGAAAAAGAAAATGAAAAAGAAGAAGAAAAAAAAAAAGAAGAAAATATATAAAAAAATATTTTTTTTAAATATTAAATTTATGAATTGTATATTTTAAAAATTATTCAAAAATAAATTCATAATAAATAAATTAAAATAATATTTTAATATTTAAAACATTTTATTATTTTTTAAAATTAAATAAAATAAAATATGACAGATGTAAAAACTATCCCGCCAACATTTTATGACAAACCCATAATAGGAACAATAAATTTAGACCAATTAAAAGACTTAATAATAGATAGATATAATTTATTAAATGCATTTTTTGAAAAAAAAGAAGAAGCAGTAATGTATAAATATTTAGAAAAATTTAATTGGGAAAAAAATTTATTAGAAGATATATCAACACATTTTATATTATCACTTGCATTTTGTCCAAGTGAATCTGATAGAATATGGTTTATTAATCAAGAAACAAAATTATTTCAATATAAAATAGAAAAAAATAAATATAATATATATGAAACTTTAAAAGAATTAGGAATTCCTTTAAATAAATATTCTAATAAAGATGAATCATTTAAAAAAAAAATTTATTTCTATTCTCCAAATTACAAAAATGAAAATGATGAAATTTACATTGTTAATTTTGAATATGCCTTATCATTAATAGAAAAAAGAAGTTATTATTTAAATCAAGGTTATGTATATATTCCAAAAAGTCAAATATCAGAATTATTATCAACAATATTTAAAGAAAAATTATTAAAAACAATAAATAAAATAAACCAAAATAGAGAAAATTTACTTTATGATAGTAGAATAAGAAATTTAATAAATTACTTTGAAAAATATAGAGAACAAAAAGCAAATGAGAGAGAAAATCAAATAAAAGAAATTCCCTCAGAAGAAAAATTAAAAAAATCAACTGATATTGATATATATTACAAATCAACATTTCCATTATGTATGTATGAAATACAAAAACATATAAATAAATATTCACATTTAATGCATTTTGGAAGATTACAATATACATTATTTTTAAAAGGTACAGGATTACCAATTGATGAATGTTTACAATTTTTTAGAAGAAAATATGAGAAAAGAACACCAATTGATAAATTTGAAAAACAATATGCTTATAATATAAGACATTCATATGGTTTAGAAGGAAAAAGAAGTGATTATACTCCTTATTCTTGCTCTAAAATTATTAATATGAATCAACCTAATAGTGAAGAATGTCATGGTTGTCCTTTTAAAAATTATTCTGATGAGAAATTAAATGATATTTTAAATTATGATTTTAAATTAAGTTTGTTAGATAGATTAGAAATTATTGAAAAAAAAAAAAATCATGAATATCAAGTTTGTTGTATTAAAATGTTTAGAGCTTTGTTTAAAGGGGAAGATTATGAAAGAGTTGGTATTCATCCTAATGGATATTTTAGTTCTGCTATGAAAATTTTGAGGAAGAAAAAAAAAATTGAGTATGAAAAAAATCAAAGTGGGAATATTAATAATGGGGATATTAAAAAGAGTTAGATTTTAATTTTTGAATGATATTTTATTTATTTTCTTATATCTTTATATATTTAGATTTTTTTTTATTTTTGTTTTTTTTTTAGATTTTATTGTTTTTTTTGAGGATTAAAAAATTGTTTTTTTAATCAAAAAATATTGTTTTTCAAATTTTATTACTTTAAATGATTTTTAATGATTAATCCTCCAATATCAAATAAATAAGATAAAGAAATAAATTATGTTTAAACTAAATTTATAAGTAATAAAAAATATAATTCAATTAATTCCTCTATTATATTATATTTGATAATAAAAATATTAATAAATTGACATTAATTTGTTAAATAAAAATAAAAAATATTTTTATATTATTAAAAAAAATATTTCCATTTAAAAAAAAACTAAAAATCTAGAAACAATAAAACAAAAATAATAAGAAAAAAAAACAAAAAAAAAATAATTTAAAAAAAAATGGCAAATCACGTAACAACAGAATGGGAAGACATTCATGTAAAATTAGGAAACTACCTTCCTCGTGAGAAAGAAGAAACAAATGACGAAATAGAAAAAAAGGTGATAGAATCAATTCAAAATTACGATCCCCTTGATAAAAAAACATTAAATGAATTAAACGAAATGGATGATTTTGAGAATGATGAAATATTAAAAAAATACAAAGAAAAAAGGCTAAAAGAATTAAAAGAATTTAATTCGAAACCTCATTTTGGAAAATTATTTGAATTAAGAAAACAAGACTACATTCAAGAAGTAACAAATGCACCAAAAGATGTTTATGTAATATTATTATTATATCAAAATTATATTGAAGATTGTTTAGTTTTAAGTAAAATTTTAGAGAAATTAGCACAGAGATTTATTTTAGTTAAATTTATGAGAATAATTGCAACTGATTGTATTGAAAAATTTTCTGATAAAGATTGCCCTGGAATTATTATTTATTATAATGGGAAATTATTTAGACAATTAATTCCTGCTACTTATTATTTTGGAGGAAGTGGTAGAATTTCTAGTGATAAAGTTGAATGGATTTTGGGAAGTTTAAAAATTATTAAAAGTGAAGTTGAGGAAGATCCTTTTGATGAAGAGAATCATTATTATGGAAAAGGAAAAAAAAAATATAAAGATGATAGTGATGAAGATAGAAGTGATAGTGATGATGATGGAAGGTTGAAAAAAGATAGAGAATATTCTTGGACTGTTATTAGAAAGTAATTGTTTTTTTTGTTTTTATTTATTTTTTGTTATAATTGTTAATTTTGTGTTTTATTTTTAATTTTTTTTTATTTTTTTATTTTTTTTTTTTTAATTATTTTTTTAGTAAAAAAGAATAATTAAATATGGAAGTATGTTTAATTTGTAAAAAAAAATATGATATGAAAACCAAGTCAAAATGTATTTTATGTAATATGAAATTTTGTTCTATTAATTGTCTACTTAAACATACTGAAAAACATTCAAAACAATCAAAAAAATATAATACTGAAAATAATAAACAAACTCCAATTAAAAAAAATTTACTTAATTTAACGGAAAAACTACCATTTATTACAGAAGGAATATTACAACAAAAAAATAAATTTGATCCAAATTATTCATATAAATATTTAACTTTTTTATCAGAAAATATTGAAATAAGTTCAGGAAGTTATGGAAAAGTATTTTTAGCAAAAAATAATAAAAATAATGAAGTATGTGCAGTAAAAACAATAGATAAAAATAAAATTTTTAAAATGCATGGTAATTTAGAAATTATATATAATGAAATAGGAATTCATTCAAGATTAAATCATAAAAATATAATTAAATTATATAATGTTTATGAAGATAAAAAACAAATAAAAATTATAATGGAATATGCATTAAATGGAAATTTATTTGATAAAATAAAAAAAGAAAAAAAAGGTTTTTCAGAAAAAAAATCGTTTACATATTTTATTCAAATTTTAAATGCAATAAATTTCTTACATAAAAATAATATAATTCATAGAGATATAAAACCAGAAAATATATTATTAGATAAAAATAATAATTTAAAATTATGTGATTTTGGTTGGAGTAAAGAAATAAATGTAGGTAAAAGATCAACTTTTTGTGGTACAGTTGAATATATGGCACCTGAAATAATTGATAATGAAAATTATGATTTTTCTGTTGATATATGGTCACTTGGAATTTTATTATATGAAATGTTATTTGGTTATTCACCTTTTAGAGGTAGTAGTTTAAAAGATATTGTTATTAATATTAAAGAAGGTAATTTAATTTTTGATAATAGGAAAAATATTAGTTTTGAATGTAAAGATTTAATTAAGAAATTATTGATTCATAATCCTGAAAAAAGATTAAAAATTAAAGATGTTTTATATCATCCTTTTATTTTAAAAAATTTAGAAGAAGAATTTTATGATTTTGATATTGATATTGAAAATGAATTAAGAGATTCTGATATTAAAAAAATTATGAAAATTAATAATAATAATAGTAATAAATTAAGAAATATTATATTTTCTGGTATTAAAATTAAAGATAATAAAAATAAAGATAATGAAAATTATCAAAATAAAAGTTTAATTGAAAGAAGTAATAATAATATTAGTAATAAAGATATAAATCATCATTTTGAAGATTTAATACATAATACTCCTTTTTCAGAACAGAAAGAAATGAAGAAAGCAAGAAAAAGAAAATGTGTTATTTCAATTAATGAAATGCTTTCGATAAATAAAGATGAAGCAATAATTCCAGAAAATAAAAAAGGAAATGTTTTAATTAAACAATTTAATTTATTTGAAACTACTACTAATTGTAATATTAAAACAACAAAAAAAATACAATTAAATACTACCAGAAATATTAATAGAAATGAAAATAAAGAAAATTATAATTATTTAAATTCAGATAATTTAAAAAGATTTGTTAAAACAAGTCAAAATGTAAGAGTTAGATTAAAACCAGTTGAACAACAAGAAAATTCTTTTTTTTCATCATTAATTAATACTTTTGTGAAAGCTTGAAAGAATACATTATTATTTGTAAATTTCTTTGGAAATAATATATTTTTTATATTAAATATTTTATTATTAATTAGAATTATAATAAATATTTTTTTACATTATCAAAATAATATTTATTATTTTTTTAAAAATTTTAAAAATCATATAATAAAAAGGAAAATTCTATAAAAAAAATATTATAAAAAATAATATATTTAAATAAAATAAATATCATTTATTAAAAATAAATTATTAAAAATGAAAACAAGAAGTTTAATTGAAAATTATCAATCGTTTCATTTATCTTCAAAAAAAACATTTTCAACAATTTCATCAAATTCAATAATTGAAAAAAGAGGACGTCAACTTTTAACATTAAGAAATAATCTTTCAAAAAATAAAGAATATAATGTAAATATTACTAATTCAAAAAATTCAACATGTGAATCAAATTACAATCATTCAAATCATAATAATATAAAAATTCATAAAAAAATATTTAAAAGAAATAAAATAAATTCAAATTCAAAAAGTGATAATTCGAAATTTTCAGATAGTGATTCTTTAAGTTCAAATGATATAAGAAAAAAAGTTTTTTATGAAGAAGAAAGTTTTAATTATCCAACAAAAAGTGATGTTGGTTTAATTTCAAGTGAAGACGACTCAATTGAAATTGATCCTCATTTAAAATTTAATTTTGAAAATGAAATTGAAAGTATTTTAATTGAAATTTATAATAAGAATTTTCCAAGTAATGATAAAATTTCAAAAAGAAAAAATCATTTATTAAAAAGAGATAAATACAGATATTTAAAAAAAAATAATATAGAAGTTAATAAAAATGAATTAAAAATTACTTTTGGTCAATTAAATGAAAGATATAATTTTTTTGTTTTACAAATTTTATCAAAAAAAATAAAAGAATTAATATATAAATATAAAGAAAAATTATTTGAAAATGAAGACTTATCAAAAATTAATCAAGAATTTAAAAGAAAGAAAGAAGAAATAAATAATACAACAAATAAATTTTTTCAAGAAATATTTAATCAAACAGATAGAAAGAATTTAAAAGACAATAATAATAGAATGTTTTCTCCAACTGCTTCAACTTCTTCAAATATTTCAGATTCATATATGTTAAATCAATTTAATTTAGATAAAACATATTTTAATTCTATTTTCCTTCAAATTATAAAAAACATAAATTCAAATTTAGGAAATACAATTTTTAAAGAATTAGATAATATAAAAACAAGTTTAAGAAATTCTTCAATTGAAATCAAACAAATTTTCCAATATCCTTTAAATTTATTAAAAAATAATTTTTCTATTGAATGTATTCAATTAGAAGCTTTTAATACAATATTAATTAGAGATGATTTAATTTCAACTATTTTAATTCAAACTAAACAATATTTAAATAAAAAAAATTTAAATTCTTATCTTGAATTAATTAATTCATTAGTTAATGATAAAAAATATGATAGAGAAGAAATGACAAGATTTGATAAACTCTTATCACAGAAATTAAAAAATAAAGTTAAAAATGTTAATAATGATAATTCTTTAAATGAAAATTGTAAAGAATGTTTTATAGATAATAACAGTATTGAAAGTGATAATGATAATCTTAATGAAAATATTTATATTAAAAAAAATATTTTTTCTTCTTCTTTTTGTTCAATTGATTCACATGTAAATATAAATAATAATAATAATAACAATAGTATTAATAATAAAGTTAATACTGAAATTGTAAATAATGAAGAAGAAAATAGATTGGTTGATTTAGATATAGATGACTTAGTTAAACTTATAGATAGTGATGAAAATAATAATCATAGAAAAAAGAAAAAGAAAAAGAATAAAAAAAATAAAAATAAAAATATTTGTAATAATAAATTAAATAATAATAATGAAAAAAATATAATTGAAAATAAAAATAGAGTTAATAATTGTTTTGAAGAAATGCAAAATAAAGATTTTGAAAATATTTATAATGAATTTAAATTAAGTATTAATAAAGATTCCTTAAATAATGTTGAAAAAATTAAGCCTAAATTAAGTGCAAATTGGTTAATGAAATTATATACTAGTGGAGTATAAGATTATTATATTTTTATAAAAATTAAATTTTATTTCTTTCAATTATTATTATATTTATTTATTTATTCAAGAATTTTAAATTTTAAGTGTATATATATATTTCTTTAACTAAAAAAATATTTTAAAATATAATTTATAATTTATTTTTAATTACATATTTTCTATAAAAAAAAAAATTAATAAATAATAATAATCAAATTTATAAATTATAAACTAAATAAAATTAAATAATGTTGGAAACGTTGAATAAAACTGATTTTAATTCTAAGATATACCATCGTCAAATTTTAATAAAAGACTTATCAAATATAATAAAAGCAAAATCAACAATTACATTTTTAAATAAATTAAGTTTTAGTTCTCTATCAACTGATTTAAGTTATGATGGATTAAAAAATTATATTAAATTTGAAGAAATTAATGTTCCAAGAAAATCTTTTTCAGAACCAAATGAAGAAAAACAAATAAATTTTTTTGATTTTAAAGAAAATGATATTGTTAAAGAACTAAATGATGAAGAAAAATTAAAATTACAAGGAGAATTAATTTTAACTATTTTAACTCAAAGGAAAAAAAAAGCTATTCAAATATCTTCTGTTTTAAAAAGGAAATATAATAGAATATATTTTAAAAAAAAATTTCTTATAAATTTAATTTTACAAAAAAGATTTTTTTTAATTTCAAAAATACAATCAAATATTAAAGGTTATTTAACAAAAAAATCAATTACAAAAATATTTAATTGTGAATATATTTTCTTTTATCGTTTATCACCAGATTTATCAACAACAATATCAAAAAGTAAAATATCAAAAGAAAACAATAAAAATAATAAAAATAAAAATGATGTAAGATGCAAAATAAAAGCATTTAACAATAGAGAATTTAAATTTATATATTGTAGACCATTAAATTGTTTTTATTTACCATTATCAAAAATAAGAGTATTAAGAAGAGAATATAAAATAAATTTTATAGTAAATGGAAAACAAATAATTGATTCAAGATATCAAGTTGATACTGATAATAAAGGTAATTTTTATAATATAATAACAAAACCAATGATATTTCGTTATAAAAAAACAGATAAAGAGATTGAAATACAAAATAATTTTAATAATTATAATTCAAATAATAAATATTGGGAAAGTATTTTTGAAATGAAAAAAATTAAAAAAGCAAATAGTTATGATAGTTTATCAATTTCAAATTCTAATATTTCAAATGAAACTAATGTTGCTCCTGTTTATGAAAGTGAAATATCAAATAAAAGTAATATAATTTCTATTTTGAAAAATCCACTTAAAAAAGTTGATAGTATTGGAGATAATAATAAAAAAGAAAAAAAAAATAGAAATGTAAGCTTCAGTAATAAAATAATGTATTGTTATTAAAAAAAAATAATATTTTTTATTAATCACTTAAATTGCTGGTATATTATAAAATATAATTTGAGTGATAATAAATATATTTTATTTTATTTCTATGTAAAGAAAAATAAATTTTTAAGGTTAAAAAGAAATAAATTATTTTAAAAAGTTTTTATGATATAAAATTAGTCAATTATAATTTGTTATCTTAGGTTAAAAATAGTTTATATTTATATTATCTATTAAATGGAATATATATGATAAAAATTATTTTTCCTTACATAAGGTTTTGATTGATTTATTTGATTAAACAATCCAAAAACAATAATTTTATTATTAAGATTTTAATGTAGAAATATTAATTTAAATTTAACTATATATTTTTACTGATTTTTTAAATAAATCACATACTAATAAATAAAAAAAAATATTTTATTTCTTTTTATTACTTCCATCATCTTTTAAAAAAGAAACAATATACTTAATAAATTCTTTTAAAGTATAAGCACAATGTTCTGCATAAAACAAAGCAAATTTCAATCTTCCTTCTTCATTTAATTTCCTAATTCCAATAAAATCTTTAATATAAAACTCACTATTTTTCAAAGGAACAATTTTTTGTCCTTTTTTATCATAAAACTCAAACCAAGAACTTTCTCTAGGTGTAATAACAGTATCACTTTTTCCTTTAATTAAAAGAATTTTATTTAAATTTAATATTCTTTTTTTATATTCTTCATTTTTAACATCACCTTCATTATTTAAATCTTTTAAATAAACATTATTTTTTAAATATCTATCATACTGATATCTATATTTCCAATAAGAAGCAGGACCAATATGATCCATTAAAAATTTAGGGTCAGCATTTTCAAATTCAGAAACAAATTTATTTAAATAATCACAAAATTTTCCACAAGTTAATTTAGGAATGTAACCAATTCCCATTTGAGGTCCCATAAAAGATACATAATTTTGTACTTTTCCTTTCATATCATTACATTTTTCTATTATGTATCTTCCTATTAATGTTCCTTGTGATACTCCAAATATATTAAATTTATTTTGGAAATCTGGATGAGATTTTATTTTATTACATGCTTCTTTTGATTGCTTTTCTAGATTCATTAATATTGAATCTTTTGAACCATTCCCTATTTCTATACAGTGAACTTTTGTTTTTAAGTATTTTTGTAAATTAATTTGGATATTTTTCATTTGATCTGAGGAACAATCTAAGATAATACCGTGAAATAAAGCTATTGGATAAGTTGATGATATGAAAAGAAAAAGAAATGGGAATATTATAATGTTTTTAAGCATTTTTATTTTATGTTTTTATTTTGTTTAAAATATGAAAAAGTGAGTTAGATTCGATTTTTTTATTTTTTAATTTTATTTTATATTTAATTTTTATATTTAATTTGATATTTAAAAAAAATTTTAATATTTAAAATGATTTAAAACAATATTTAGTTTATATTATATAATATACCATAACTATTTATTCAAACTTAAAATATTAACCATAAAATAAAATAAAATAATTTAAACCAAAAAATATACAAAATAAAAAAATAATAATTTAATAAAATTACCAATCAGCAAAAGGATCTTCACTTTTATTAATTTTAATAGCATCTTTCCAACAATCCTTAATATCACAATTAAAATATTTACAATCCCCATCACTTTTAACATTAGGAACATATTTTGGTTTAATTTTCATATCTAAAACCAAATCCCAATTAACATATTTAAAAAACCTATGTTCCTTAATATCTAAAACTCCATTTTTCAAATTACCAAATCTTTTAGATAAATCAACTTTTAATAAATGTTTAATTAAGCTTTGAGCAGACTCATTAAAATTTGAAGGAAATTTAACTTTACCTTTTAAAATTTTTTTATAAATTCCCATTGGTTCATCATCACTAAAAGGTTCAATTCCAACAAGCATTTCATATAATAAAATACCTAAAGTCCACCAATCAACTGGTTTTCCATGACCTTTATTTAATAAAATTTCTGGAGCTATATATTCTGGTGTACCACATAAAGTATAAGTTCTTCCTTCTACTATTTTAGAAAAACCAAAATCTGTTAATTTTAAATATCCATTTTTATTTATTAAAATATTTTCTGGTTTTAAATCTCTATATATTATATTTTTGGAATGTAAATATTCGAATATTAAAACAATTTGTGATGCGTAGAAACTATATTATTTTTTTTTAAATTAAAAAAATTTTTTTTTTAAATATTTTATTCTTACGTTGATAATTCAAGTGAAAAATTACCTTTTTTTCTTAAAAATGTAAAAAGATCTCCTCCGTTTATAAATTCTAATATTATATAAATGAATTTTTCATTTTGAGAAAAACCTGATGTTTTAATTAAGAAAGGATGATTTATTATTGATAAAATTCTTATTTCATTCATTATGTGATCTACTTGTTTTTTTTTTATTATTTCTGATTTTTTTTGAATTTTTATTGCATAATATTTTCCTGTTTGCTTATCAATTGCTAGTTTTACTATTCCAAATGATCCTGATCCTATATTTTGAAGAAGATTATAATTTGTTAATGAGAGTTTTTTGGGTTGGATTTTCAATATATCCATGAAGTGTTTTATTTTTATATTTTTATTAAATTTTTTTGTTTTTATATGAGTTTTAAAATATTAATTTCAGTTGAGTAATTAATTATAAGTAGTAATTTTTTAGTTGAAAAAATTTATTATTTTGAGTAATTAAATTTTAGCAAGGAAAAGTCAAATTAGATTTTTTTAATTGGAAATTTATATTTTTTAATTTAATATATATAAAAAGGGTAAAATATCTTTTAATTTAACACAAAAAAAATTTTAAAGTAAAGAAATAAAAATCAATTACTTTATTAAAAACAAAGAATTATTATTATTCTAAAATTCCTTTTTTTTTAAGAATTCCTTTTTCTAATTAATTCTTTTATTTTTAATAATTTTTTTTTAAGAATTAAATGAGAAAAGATTCAACAAAAATCAATGAAGAAATAAATAAGAAAAAAAGAGAAATATTAACAAAAAATTATAATGTAATAATTAATAATGAAAATGAAATAGATACAAAAGATAAAGTAAATCTACCGATTAAAGCAATAATAATAGGAGATTCATTAGTGGGAAAAACTTCAATAATATATTGGTTATTACATAATCAATTCATTGATGAATATCAAATTTCCCATTCTTTTAATATGGAAAAAATGTCTTTTATTATTGAAAAAACCAATATTGAATTAACTATAATTGATATTCCAGGTAATGGTCAATTTGATGATCTTTTGCAAAAAAATATTAATGGTTGTAAAGTTCTTATTTTTGTTTATAGTATAGATAATAAAAATACTTTTGAGAGTTTAAATAATTTATTATCAAAAATTAATGAAACTAAAATATTAAAATGTTTATTAGGAAATAAATTAGACAAATTAGATAATGAGAATAAAAGAGAAGTTACTAAAAATGAGGCTGAACAATTTATAGAAGACAAATGTTTTGATTTTTTTCAAGAAGTAAGTGCAAAAAATGGAACAAATATCATTGAAATTTTTAAAAAAATAATTGAAAAAATTTATAAAAATAATGAATTATTAAAAATTGGAAATGAAGAAAGTTTATCTAGCGATATTAATTTTGTAGCAAATAATTCTTTAGATATTGATGATATAAATAATAATAATAACAAAAAAGGTAGAAATTGTTGTTGTTGTTGTTGCTTTTAATATTTATAATAATATAAATTATATTATTTAATTTTTGCCTAAATTCAAAATTAATAAATCATAAACAAACCAAAATTTATTTAAAAAAATTTATTTAATAAAAGACATTAATATTTTTAAATTATTTTATATAAATATTTAATTTTATAAAATAAAATCTAAAAAAGTCATCCAATATTACTATATAAATATTATAATTAACTTTTTTTAATAATAAAAAAATGTCAAACAAAGATAAAAATAATAACAATGATAGTGATAGTGATGATTCATATGAAAATGAATGTTATATAGATAATGTTCTTCATACTCAAGAAGTGATAGGTAACCAAAATGAATTAAATGAGATGAATGACCCATCTGTCTCAAATATGAGTTATAATCCACAAAAATTTTTGAAAAATAAAATATTTAGTTTGGAAGGAATTGAGAGAAGAAAAGACCTATTTTACTTAAATTTAATTCATTATGATGAAAATATGAAAAATATTGAAAATATAGATTATTATAAAAGATTCAAATTAAATGTTGTTGGTGGATTTCATGGAATTGATAATTTTGAAATATTGAAAAAGCTTATTGATAAAATTAAAAAAAATCCACATAAAATTCATTATATTTTAGTAACTTCTGGTTCTGCATCTGAAAAAATATTGTCTTATTGCCATGATTTAGAATTTATTAAAGAATTTATTATTTTTTGTTTTTATTTAGATAAATATAAAAAGATGTATGATAAAGATACTGAAAAAGGTAAAAAATATCATAAATTAAAATTAATTTCTTCAAGTTATATTCAAGTTGAAAATTATTTAGCAAATATAAAATTTGATAATTCTGAAATAGATATGGATAAACAAATAACATTTACTCCTATTATTACTTATTTTGAATATGAAAAATGTTATTTTTCAATTCATAGATTAATATCATACTTTTTTGACGAAAAATATGGTATTCCAAAATATACAGAAGAATGTTTAACAAAAATTAAAAATTGTTTAAATAAAGCCTCAGATATCAAACAAGAAGATAAAAATTTAATTAATTTGACTATTGGAAAATTAAAAAGTAGTAAAAATTTTGGTTTAGATGTTGTTAAATCTTATACAGCAGAAGGAGTATATAGAATATTAAATAAAGTAATGAGAGATATTGGAAAAGGTTATATTGATTTAGTATATTTTTTTGGTCCATATGATTATGGTTTTTATAAATATTTAAATGATAATCCAACAAAAGGAATTTTTAAAAATATTACTTTAGAAAGAAATATATGTTTAAATGAACTTGACTATTATGTATATACTTTAAGTGAAGGTGAAATTATTTGTTTTCCTTCATTTACTTCTACTAGTTCTAAATTAAATAATCCATATACACCTACTTCTCAAGCATTACAAACTAATGGTATTGATCCTGATACTTGTAAATTTATTAGAATGAAGTTTCATTATAATTATGAAAAAGGAAATGTTTCTCCTGGAATTGACGTTGATGATGTTTCTACTTGTAAAGGTGAGAAAGAAGTTTTACTTTTACCTTTTACTTTTGTTAAATTTAATAAAATTATTAAAAAAGATGATAGACATTTTGAATTTGACTTTACTATTATTAATAGGAAAAATTATTTGGAATTTACATTAAAAAATGAAAAATTAGAAGATATTAAAAAAAATATTCATACACTTATTGGTTAATTTTTAAATAATAAATATTTATTTGAACAATTTTTATATTTCATTTTAATTGAAGATTTTTTTATTTTTAAATATTAATTGATATTTATAAAAAAATGAAAGACAGTAATTTAATAGACCCTTTATTAGATAAAAAAAATAATGAAAAATCATCAAATTTAATTATACAAGAAATAGCAACATCATCATATAATGTATCAAGAATAATAGATAATTCAAAAATAAAAGAGACTATACAAATTAAATCAATTATTTTAGGTAATTCTTCAGTAGGAAAAACTTCAATTTTATTTAGATTATATAATGAAAGATTTTTAAAAAATGATGAAATTGCAAATAATTATGAATTTAATAATATAAATGTTCAAATAAAAGAAACTAAAATTGATATATCTTTTGTAGATATACCTTCAAAAAATATTTTTGATGGTGTTATGGAAAAAAATTCAATATCTTGTGAATTATTTATTCTAGTATATAGTATTGATGATGAAAATAGTTTTAATTATTTAAATTATTGGATGAAAGAAATTAAAAGATTTTATAATGAAAAAAATCCAATTATATTATTATTAGGAAATAAAATAGATAATATACAAGAAAGAAAAATTGATAAAAATCAAGCTGAAAAATTTTGTGAAGATAATGATATTGATTTATTTGAAGAAGTAAGTGCTAAAAATGGTGATAATATTGAAGAAATATTTAATAAATGTTTTATAAAAATTTATAAGAATTATTATACAATAAAAAATAAATCAAAAATGCCAATTAAAAGTAGTAGTGAAATGGCTTTTGAAATGAGTAAATCAATAATTGGAAAAAAGGATTTTATAAAACAAAATGATTCATGTTGTAGTAGATTAATAATTATTTTAATTATAATTGATTCATTTTTATTAGTTATTTTAGTTTTGTTGATAATAAAATATGGACTTTTTGTTTTTGCATATATATTTAATATTTTTTAATATTATTTAAAAAAACAAGATTATTTATAATAAATTATTTTATTTTATTTATTTTATTTATTATTTTTCATCAATCCAAAGAGTCGTTCTTCCAGTTTGTATTTTAATTTTTTTATCAACAATTTCATTCAAATTAACATCTTTTCTAATTAAAACTAAAGTACCAAATTTACTTCCTAAATCATCAATACAAATATTTCCATTTTTAACATAGAATTTAGAATGAACTCTAGAAATTGAAATATCACTTACTTTAAAACTTGCCTCATGTCCCCTTCCTAAAAAATATTCTTCTGTTTTTTTTGGAAAAGTAAAAACAATAATCATTGAAGTAAAAATATTTTCTTTAATAAAATTTAAAGATTCAAGTATAATATAATAATCATTTTTTTTATATGAATATGGTAAAATATCATATTCTTTATTATTTTTAATAATTATTGGATTATAAGGTTCTGAACAAAAAGGACAAAGAAAATTATAAACAATAATAATTTTCATTGTTCCATTTGTATATTCAGTTTCATTATATCCAAAATCTTTTTCTTTTTTTAAAAATTCTTTAAAACAATTTAAATGAAAAAAAGGACTTTTATTACATTTACAAACTTTAATTATTGGATTTTCAATAATATCACTTTCTCCTTTTTTACATATTTTACATGTTAAATTTTTCCCTAAATTATTATTATCATTTGGTAAATAAATCGATTTTAAATTTTCATCATCATCATCTTTTTTTTCAGTAGAATTATCTTTCATATCTCTTACAATAAATTGTACTCTTCCAAATCTAATAATATCATTTATTCTTGGTTTATATTTAAAATTAGAATAATATTCTTTTCTAATTCCTTTAAATTCAATTTGTTCAACTAAAAAATATTGTTTTTGTTGAATTAAAATAATATTATTTTTATTATATTCATATTCATTTTCTATATTTTTTGATAATCTAATTCTTGTACCATATTCATTATAAAAATTAACTAAACAATCATTTGAACTTGCTGCTGAATTACTACCAGTTAAAAAAAATCCATTATCTTCAGAATCTTTTTCATATTTTGATTCATTTTTTTTTTCATCTCTATATATTTTTCCTCCTCTTCCTAATGATACACATATTGAGTTTATTGAATCTGATTCATAGTCAAATAATGCATGAGCATCTTTTGTCCATGTGATTATTGTTATTTTGTAATTTTTGGGAGGATCTAATGGAGAGAACATTTTTTTTTTTGTTTTTTTTAATTATTGAATATTAATTATTTTTAATTAAAAAAAAAATATGAATAGTTTTAAGAAAAAAATTATTTATGTATATTTGCTTTTTTTTTAATTTTTTTATTTAGATTATTTCTGAATTTGATGATAATGAAAAAAATAAAAGAGATATTGATAGAGTTTTTAATAAAAAAAATAAATTTGGAATTACTAGAAATTCGAATAATTCACCTTTATATAAACCAGGTAAATTAATTCGTTAAATTAAAATTTTAGTATTTCTTACAACGGAAAATCAAAATAAAAAATATAATTTAGAATATCCTTTAAATTTTAAAAAAATTGATAAAGGATTAGATAAAATTTATAAAAATCTATTATTTAATGATAATAAAAATTTAGCAATAAATAATTTAATTTCAAATTCTAATAATAAAATATATGAAAAAAATAAAATTTATAAAAAAATATCAAGACTAAATTCTGATTTATTTTTAAATCAAAAAAAATCACAAATTAATACACCAATTTATCAAGCATTATTTAAAACACATAGACCAAAATCAAAAAGTATAAATTTTAATTTTAATTTTTATAATAATAATGAGAAAAAATTTAATAATTTTTATAAGGTATATAGTAAAGAAGAAATTAAAAAATTAAAAAGCAAGAAAGAATTTGAAGAATTTATAAATTTTAACAATGAAAAAAACAATTCAAATTTTAAAAATTATTTCAAAAAAATAAAAATTAAAATTGCGTAATTATTTAATTTAATTTTTATAATTGAATAGATTTATACATCTAAAATTTTTTTTAGATAAACATTTTTGAAAATAGGATTAGATATACTTCTACTTAATAAATGTAATGACAAAACTTTTAATCCATATTGTTCAGCATTTGTTTTATAATTTATTAATTTTTCTTTTTCCTCTCTTTTTTTATTTCTATTAAAATTTAACATTCCTATCGGATATTTAATCTTAATTAAATTTCTATCAGAAGAATTTTGTTCAATTTTTTTTTTATGTATCAAAATAGAATTACCTTTTGATTTTGACCCTTTATTATTTTTTAAATAATAAAAACCAGGATTATTCCTTTTCAATTTTGGATAATTTAATTTTTCCTTATTATTTGTATTTATATCTCTTTTTATTGGAAAATCACTCAAATTTATAATTTTCCTTTTATTAAATCTATCGGATAAAGGAAATAATCCTTTTTTAAAAATATTATTATAATTTGAAATTAAATGTGGAAAGTTTAAGTCTATGAATTTACTTTTTTCCATAAAAAAATATTACTTAAAAAAATTAATTTGTGTATATATAAAAAATATATAATATTTATTATTTAATTTTATAAATATAAATATAAATATATAAAAAAGATTTAAAAAACTTTAAATTTGTTACCAAAACTTTTTACCTTAAAAAGTCCTTCATTATAAAAATTCTTTTCAATAGTGATACAAACTGAATATTTATAAATTTTCTTAAAAAGTTCTTTATATTTTAAGGGTATTAATATTTCTAAATTATTTATATCATTTGATATTTTGTTAAAAATATTATAATTTAAAAAAATTAATTCCAAATAATCTTCATTAATATATTTTAACAATTTATTTTTGTGATATAACTCAAAAAAAATAATAGTATGAAATGGATTAATGAAATTAATTACTGCAAATCCATAATTATGATGATTTTCATTATTATAAGGTAAATAAAAATAATTAAATTTACCTGCAATTAGTTCATTTTTCATTAATTCATTAAAAAGTTCTTTTGGTTTATATAAAGTTGGAATATTTTTAATTAATATAGTAGTTCTTTTTTCTTCTCCTAATATAATTTTAATAGGAGAAATTTCTGAATTTTTTTTTGTATTTTTTTTACAGTTTTCATTAATTGAATAATTACAAGTATTAAAACTTTTATTAAAAGTTTTACTATTTTCAACATTTATTACTTTATTAATATTACTTTTTGTATTTTCATTATTCTCATTATTTATATAATAATTAAAAACTTTTGGAATATTAATATTTGATATATTTTCATCTATATTATTATCATAATTCTCACAATCATTGTCATCATTTTCTTGAAAAAGTGATAAAATATCATCAAAAAATGTTGAATTAGATGAAACTAAAAATTAATAAATATCTTACATAAATCTGATTTTTCAAAAATTAATAAATCTTCAAAATCTTTGTTTGAAAAATTAATATTTTCAATGTTCGCTTTATTTTCAAATTTTAGCATTTATATAAAAAATTATAATATAAATATCAATCATTATAAAAAAACAAAAAAATAAAAATAATATTTAAAAGAAATAATTATATATCCTTTAAATAAAAGAAAAAAAGAAATAAAAAAAAATAAAAAATATAAAACATAAAATAAGAAAAAAATCCTTTATTCATTAAATCAAAAATTATAAAAAAAATTAATAATTATTAATAGCTCTTTCCGAACTCATTGTTCTAAATATAGTATCATACCTTTTTGTTAAAAAGCTTTCGACATTATTAATATTATTTATCATTTCACTTCTAATTTTTTTAATAACATCTTCTAATACTTCACATTTTTTTTTCAATAAGTCTAAATCATCATTTGAAATTTCAAATAATTGTTTTACATTATCACTTTGTTTTTTTAATTGTTCTTGATTATAATCAATAAATTTTTTATTTTCTTCAATTATATTTATATTAAATTTATCCATTTGAACTTTACATTCTTTTATTTGATTTAATAAATCACTTTGTAATTTAGTATAATTTTTATTTGATAATGAATTAATATCATCTAATTGAGTATTAATATCATTTTTAATTGAAGAAAAATTTTCATTTAACATTTTATTTGTTGATTCATAATGTTTTAATTTATTTTGTACATCATTTACAATTAAATTTAATTCATTTTGTAATTGTTCATTTTTTTGATTTAATCTTGTTAAATCACTTTTTACTTTTGAAAATGAATCATTATTTGTTAATTTATAACTTTTCAATTCATCAATTTGTGATTGTAAAATTTTAATTTCTTCTTTTAATTGATTCATTTCATTATTTAATAAATTATTAGAATCATTTATTTTATTTTGTATTAATTGTATATTATCAGAATTTGTTTTTATTTGATTTTTAATTACTGAAATTTGATTTCCCGTTACTTGTTCAAGAATTGATATTTTATTTTCTATTTCATTTAATTGAAATAATTTATCATCTTTTCTATTTTCTAAAAATTTTTCATATTCATCAAATCTTTTTAAATTTGATTGAAATTGATTTAAAAATTTATTATTATTATTTTTTACATCAACTAATATTTGGTCTTTTATTTCTTCAATATGATTTGCTATTGTTTTACTAAATGTATCAAATCCATTTTTTAATTTTGAAATTTCTGATGTTAAATTTTCATTTATTAAAAATGTTTTTTTTTCTACATTTTGCCTTAATTTTGCTTCTTCTTCTATTAAATTTTCTATATGATTTTGATATTGTTCAAATTGAAATACTTTTTTATTAATTTTTGAAAGATCTAAATTCATATCTGCAAATTTACTTTCTATTGCTTCTTGAGATACAGAAGAATTCTTTAAAGAGTTTGTAACTGATCTTTTCATTTTGAATTTTTTTAAATATTTATATATAAAAAATTTTAAATTAAAACATTTTATTACTTTTAAAAGTATTAAATGAATATTAATATTATCAAATTAATAATAAAAAAAAATTAGATAAATTTGATTCAGATATTTTTTAATAATAACAAATAAAAAACACAAATTTTTTTATTTATATGAAAATTGAAGAAAAAAAATACAAAAAAATAAAATAAATTTTTTACTCAAATTTACAAATTAATTTTTCTTTTTTGTTGACTACATCCTTCTTTAATTAAATGAGTAATAAACCCACTTTCTTTAGGAGGAATATCACAATGACATAAAGGACATCTATTAGCAGAAGAAATATTTTTAGCAGGATTACATTTATTTTCTTTAATATGATTCTCATAAATATTTTTCTCAATTGCTTCATTACATCTTTTACATTGTTTATATTCAGATTTTGATTTACAATATAATAATAAGTGATTATTATATTCTTTTACTTCAATATTTTCATTACAATGTTTACAATTTATAAAAAAAGGACATTCTTGATTATAATGTTTTATTAAATCATTTTTTTTTTCAAATTCTTTATTACAATATTTACAATGATTTCTTACTGTTGAAATATTTGAATTTGAATTATTTTCTGTCATTTTTGTTATTGAAGATGAGTAATTTTTTCCTCCTAATTTTCCTATTATTTTTTTTTGAATTGGTTTTAATCTTATTTTATTTCTTATTCTAGGTTGACTTATTGATCTTGGATTTCTTGATGAAATATTTTTAAGAGTTATCATTGAATAATTATTAATTGAATTATCTAACGAATTATTACTATTATTTAAGTTATTTGCTTCTATTTCATTTATATCAGGAAATAATTGTTTTAATGATGGAATTTCATTTATTAATTTTTGTAATTCTCTTTTATCAACATTTATTAATTTATCTTTTAATTTATCTTCACCAAATACTTTAATATATTTTGATATTACTAATCTTGTTAATTTTCTTACTTCGCTTTTTGGATGATTTATATTCATAACTAAATAATTTCCTAATATATTATATGGAAAAGTTTCAATTGAAGTTCTTTTATTTTTAATTGCATCATCGAATTCATCAAAAATTTTAGAAAAAATTTCTAATTTACTCATAATTAATTTAGGTGTTGATTTTACTTGATATATATCATTTTTTTTATAATTTTTAACTTCTTTTTCAATTAATTCTAATAATAAATTATCATAATCACAAAAATTTTGTTGTAACATATAACAATATAAATCAACTGTTTTATTTCTAACTCTTGAAGATATATCACCTAATTTTTCTTTTAATAAATTTAATATTCTTGAAGTAAGATTAAAATCATATTCCATTTTAAATTTCTTACTTTGCTCTTTAATACAAAGTAATAATTTATTAAAAATATCTAAAGTTTTTATTATTATTGAAGGATGTTTTTCATTCAAAAAAATAACAACCATTTTCATAATTAAAATAATATATTTATTAATATCAATAATATTTTTTTGATCATTAAAAATATCATCAATTTTAGAAATAAAAATATCAAATCCTTCTTCTTTCCATAATATTTGTTTACTAAAAATTTTTCTTAATCCATCTTCTTGAATATAATTAATTAATAAATGATATTTATCTAAAATTTCTTTTGATAAAGGTTCCAATTGTCCTTTATCAACTATTCCATTTTCATCTAAATTACTTTGACTTTGATTTGGATTTAACTTTTTATATACTACAGGAAGTATAATATCATCATAATCTATCATTTTATTTTGCATTATGTTTTTTTGACTTTGAGAATAATTTAATTTTGTTGGATATAATATTTTTTTATTACTATAATTTTCTATTACTGATGAAATATTCATCATTGAAATATCATTATTTAATTGATTATTTTTTGATATATCAAATTCTTGACTTTGATTAATTGAATTATTTATTATATTATCTATTGATAAATTATTTTTTTTTAATAATGTATTTTTTAATTTTGTTATTTCTTCTCTATAAAATGTTGCATTATCAAAATCTTGTGTTTCTACACTTTCAATTTTCTTTTTGTTTAATTTATAAATTTCTCTTGCAATAAATTTTATTTTATCTATTTCTCTTTTTATAATTTTACATCCTTCATAATTTTCTTTTTTGATTTCTGATTCTAATTGTTCATTTAAAATCTTTAATTTTTCTTTTGTCTTTTCATCTAAAATTTGATTTATTTCATTATTATTTTCATTTTTTTCATTTTCAATATTGTAATTATCTTTTAATATTATTTTATTAATTTTTTCTGAGTTCATTAAAGTTTTACCATAAAATTCTAAAGAAATTAAGCCAACTTGACAAAAAATATTATATTTATTTGAATAATTTCTATTTAACTTTACTTTAATTATTTTTGCATTAATGTCTAAAAAAATTTTTCTAGATTCTCTTGCTCTGAAATTTGAATTTATATTTGAAGAAAGTTTAATAAAACCAATATAATCGAAAAATAAAGGGAATTGATTATTTTGATTATTATTTATATTGGCATTATAAAATTCAATTGAATTTGGAATTTTTTTTTCATTAATTATTATATTTATTTGATTTATATTTACCGGAAAACTAAATTGAATTAATATTTCTTGAGGATAAATACAAAATCTATTACTTTGCCATCCTTTCCCATTTTGTTGAATTAAATTTGATAAAGGATATTGTGGATCTTCTGATGAATAACTTATTATTCTATATGGTAGTTTTGATAATTTTACTAATTTTAATTTATTTTTAAGCATCGACATTATGTATATTATTTATTAAAATATATTGTTTTTTTTGTAAATTATTGACTATTTTAATTTTTACTTTTTACTTTTTTTGTTTTTTAGATATATTTATAAAATATAATAAAAAAAATTTTTTTAAATTTAAATAAAATAATAGTTTGAAAATATATAAAAATAATAAATTCTTAATACACTAATTATAGAAAATTAAATTTAATATATTATTTAATAATTCAAAAAAGAAATTATAAAAATATTTTTTCTTTTAATTGAATAAAGTTTTAGATTTCATTATTATTATGTTTAAATGATAAATATTTTTTTTGTTCAATTAAATACATAAATTTAATTAAATCTATTTGTTTATTTTTTCCAATATTTTATCAATCCAAATATAAATATAATTATCTTGTATATTATTATCAATAAAATTTTGATAATCATTCATAATTCTTTCTTTATTAATATACACAATTTCTTTCAATAATTTTTTAATATATTTAATTAAGAATAAACTTCTCTTATCATTTTTATCAAGATTTTTTTCATCAATTTCATTTGCAATTTTTGTCATTTTTATTAAAATTTCTTTAGAATTTAATTCAGAATAATTAATTAAATTTTCTTTCATTAAATATAATAAACAATTTATTGATAAATTAGTAATATCTGAATACAATCTATATTCATTTGAAATTTCTAACAATATATAAATAATTATATCTTTTTTTGAATTTCTAATAAGATTAATCATAATTGTATTGATTTTTTTTAAAATTTGATGATAAATTTGAAGAACTTTTTTTTCATTATCAATTTGTAAATAATTAAAAAAAGTAATACAAAGGTTTTTTATTATTTCTATTTTAATAACTTCTATTATTTCTTTATTCAAAAAAATATGATTAAATACACCAATTAAGTTATTAATATATTTTACTTCTTCATCTGGAATATTTGTATATATTGTATTAATATTTAAATATTTTTCCAATTCAGAAATTAAAGTTTGATTGATTAAATCAATAAAAGAAAGTATCAATTTTTTATTATTGATAAAATTCATTTTTAAGGAAAATAAATCTTTAATTAAATCTAGATAACCTTCTTTATCATTTACTTGATTAATTGAAGATATTCCATTTAATATATCAATAATATCATTAGGAGAATGTAAAACTATTAATGAAGAATAATTTTGAGTCGAATTACTAAATGTACTATTTTGGGAATAAGTGTAACTTGAAAAATTTGTATTTGAATCAATATGATTGAATGAAATATTCATATTTGAAAATAAGATTTCTTTTTCTTGTTTACTTAATTGATTACAAATATCATTAAATATATTATCTCCATATGTATTTGCTATAAAATTAAAAATTAATTGAACTTTTTTTTTAGTAAGAGGTTGATTATTAAAAAAAAAATTAATCAATAATTTAAAATTTTTTATATGTTTATTAATTATTATTTTTCCTTTAGTTAATTCTTCATAAAACAAATCTAATATTATATCTTTTTCATTCAAATCATTATTATTTAATGTATAATTAAATAAAATTAAATAAGCTTTTTCTATTTTTATGATTTCATAATATTTCACTAACAAAGAATTAATTTTCTTTTTTTCATCATTAAATTTTTCTTTAAGATAAATTAATAATTCTAAAGTTAAAGTACTTTCAATATTATCAATTGAGGAGTCATTTAATTTAATTTCTTCATAAATACAACTTAAAAAATCAATTATTGAATCAAAAATATCATTTGTAAAATTATTAATTGATGAAAGTGATTTAATAATATATTTTAGCATTAAATCATAATTTGGATAAAAAAATTCTTTAAAGGAATCTTTATGACATAATTTCTTTAAAACCTCTAAAATTTCTTTTATATTTTTTTTCTTAGGTAATAACGTATTATTAATATAATCTTCAGTAAAAAATAAAGTAAAAAAATAAAAATCATCCTTAAGATTCATATTAATGATATAATTTATATCAACTGATAATTTAATGTCTTTGTTATTTCTAATTTTTTTCATTTGTTGAAAATTAATGAAATTTTTATATATGAATCTTTCAGAATCTTTTGATTTATCTCTTGATTTATCTCTTGATTTATCTCTTGATTTATTATAATTTGTTGTTCTTGCCTTCATTATTTTATCACTTGATTTATTTTCCATTGTTTTATTCAGTTTATTATTTGATATATTTTCACTTAAAGTAGAATTAAATGAAGTTTTTGGTAAAATTGTAGAAGAAAAATCATTATTTTTATTTTTTATTATTCCAAAACATTTTTCTACAATTTCCTTTATATTTTCACCAATTACTTTTTTAAATAAACTTTTTATTGATTTATAATATTCATTTATATTAATAAATTTCTTTGATTCTTTAATTATATTTTCACTCAAGTTTTTTATTTCATTTGATTTATCTTGTAAACACAATAATATAGGCTCAACTAATAAATTATAATGTTTTTTTGTTAAATTATTAATATATTCAATAAAAAAACTTAATATTTCAAATCTTAGATGGAATTTTTCTTGTTTTAAATTTAATATTAAATGATTTATTAACAATTCAGAATCTTTATATAAAATAATATTACAAATAACATTTTTAGTTGATTTTCTAATTTCATCATTATTATCATTTAAATTGTTTATTAAAGGAACAGCTATTATAGAAAGGAATTCTTTATTAAAATAATCTTTTAACTTATTAACAATTAAATTTAATAAAGTAGTTATCATTATAACTAATTTTTGTTGTTTATCATTTAATTTTTCCTTTATTAATTTAATTATTTCAGATGGATTCTTTATATTTTGGTAATTATTCGTAACTTCATTAATTAAAATTTCTAAATTTTCCTTTTTATCAACCCATTTTCCAGAATTTATATTTTTAATAATTATATTATAATCAATCTCTTCATTTTTATTATTTTTCTTTTGTTTTATTTCATTTTTATTTTCTGTATTATTATTATTTAATAAAATATTATTATTTTGAGAAGTTGTATTTAAGTTTTCTTCATTTGAGTTATCATTCACTAAATAATTTTCTAAATTTTCATTGTCTATTTTATTAAAGGATTCTTCAATCAATTTATAAGTTGCTCCTTTAATTTTTTCAGATAAAATTTTTCTTAAATCATATCCAATATATGAATATAAAATTGATAATAAATTAATTGATGATGTTCTTATTTGAGGGTCTCTGTTATTTGACATATTTATACAATATGATATAATATCATTTCTATTTATATTATTTATATTACCTTTTTTTTTAATTAAATTTTCATAAAATATAGAATATGATTTCAATATATTTCCTTTTTTTTCTGTTTTTAATTTTTCTAAAATAAGATTATTAAATTCTTTTTCATTTATATTATTTAGTATAATAAACATATTTTCAATTAATTCATTTATTTTATTTTCAGATAATTTTACATAAAAACCATTTATTAATTCTTTAAATATTAATGTAAAATTATCTTTACTTTTTGAAATAATAGGTATTAAATAACAGAAAATATTCAAAGATTCTTTTAATAAATTAATATTTGTTTCTTTAAAATTTTTTATTTCCAATTTAATAAAATTATATACTATATAATATGAATCTATATTTTCTTCATTAGATTGATTATTATTATTTAATAAATTATATATTTTATTTATTCCTTCTTTTTTGTCTTCCCATTTATTTGTACAAAATAATTTTAAAATATCTTTTGAAATAATATTATTAATTTCACCAAAATCTTCTATATTTTTATTCTTTTGATTTTCTCCATTTTTTTGAGGAATTTCATCATATGTTATTTCTTTTTTATTTTCCTCCATAAATTATTAATTGAAAAATAATAAATTATACTCAAATGAGATAAAAAAATTATATTATTTTTAAAAATAATTATTTATTCATAATTCTTTTTTTATATATATTATAAATTATTTTTAATACTAACTTATATATCTAAAGCAATTTCCTCAATTTTTTCATTATTATTATTTGGTTTATATACATTTTCATTATTTGAATTATTTTGATTAATATTTTGATTAACATTTTGAGAAATATCATTTTTATTATTATCATTTTTGGTATTATCATTTAAACTATTATTAATATTATGATCATTTGTCTTTTTATTCTCATTATCATTTGATTTATTCTCTTCAATATTGAATTTAATTGGATTTTGAATATTCTCATTAATAATATTTTGGTTATTATTATTGTCTAAATTGTCTATTTTTATTTCTGATTTTCTTTCTTCTTCTACAATATTATCATTAATATTATAATATAGATTATTATTATCCATTATTTCATTTGCTTTTCTTTTTATTGAATTATAACCTTCTTCAGCAGTTTGAGCAAAACTTTTAAATATCTCAGAATTTGTAACTTCTTCTGTTTTATTTGCTAAATAATTAGCTGTTAAATTTAACCTTTTATCTATTTCATATTCCTTCATTGTATTTGATATTTTTTTCCCTACATTATTAAAAAATGAACCCATTGAATAAACAAAATTATTCCAATTATGACTTAATGTTTCTTGACTAAAACTATTACCTTGATTATTAGAATTATTCACATAATTATTTTGTTGACCATTATAATTATTATTATAATTAATATTATTAGTTTGTTGATGAAAATTTGATAAATTATTATTTTGAGATAAATTATTATTATTATTATTTAAAATTATTTGATGATTTTGTCCAAAAGTATTAATAAATGGATTTACAAATTGATTATTATTTTGTTTTTGATTATTAATATTATAATTAGAAAAATTTTGGTTATTATTAATATTATTAATATTTTGAAATGTATTATTATCATCTTTTTTTATATTTTCATTTTCTTCTGTTTCAATTTTTTTAATTCCATCTTTTAAAGAAGGTCTATTTACTAAACTTAAATTTCCTTTAATTTCTTCTTTTAAAGAATTTCTATAATATTCAGCAATTTTTGTATAATATTTATATTCTTGATTTTCTTTAGTTAAAGGTATATTATATTCATTAATTAAATTATTAAATCTATAATTTCCTCCAATTTTAAGAATTTTTATTTCATCATTATTCCATTCATCAACTTCTAAAGATTTGATTTTTGATATTTTTTCACCATATTTTCTATGTTTTCTAGTACATTTTGAACAAATTAATACTCCATTATTAATTGATGACCATCTTGGATTTTTTTCTTCACAATCTGCACAAATTTCATTCCCTGGTATTTTTATTATTTCAGATAATTCTGGATTTGATAAATCAATTTCTTCCATTTTAATATAATCAAAATTTTATTTTAATTATTTTAGAAAATTCAAATAAAATTTATATTAAACTTATTTTGCTTATAAATTATTTTTACTTTATACAAATAATTATTTTATTAAAATAATACACAAGATTTAGAATTATTTTAATTATCCAACATTTTAATTATAAATATCTAATATAATACTTGTTAATAAATAAAGATTATACAATTAAAAATTATTAAATACAAAATTTATTAAAAATAAAATAAATAATGAGGTCTTCAATAAAAAAATTAGATTTCCTCCATAAAAATGCAACAATTACATTTAATAGAAAAGGCGAAATCGGATATAAAACTTTTATAGGAGGATTAATAAGTCTATTATCTTTAATATTTACAATATCATTTTCATTTAATTATATATATAAAATGATAACTAGAAAAGATATTTTAATAAATAAATCAACTATAATAAATCCTTTTATAAATATAACATATTCTCATAAACTTCCTTTTTTATTAAGATTAACAGATAAATATTATAATCCTTTTGAGGAAAATGAAAAATTTTATTTGATAAAGGGTTTATTTTATTATGGGGGAAATAGTAATAAAAATATTATTTTAAGTGGTGAAAATTATGTATCTTTAAAAATTGAAAAATGTGATATTAATAAACATTTTTCAAATGAATATAAAAGTTATTTTAATAATTTTAATAATATAAATAGTTATTATTGTTTAGATTTAAGAAATAATACTCAAACTATTTATGGAATTTATAATGATAAAAATCCTTTTTCTTATTACTCTTTTAATTTAGAATATTGTCATAATTCTACTGAAAATAATAATTCCTGTTATTCTATTCATGAAATTAAAAATAAGTTTAATGATTTATTTTTGGAATTTTTATTTTTGGATTATACTATTGATTCATTAAATCAAAAAGATGTTAAAAATGGATTCATTAGAAAAGAAAGATTTGAATTATCATCAATTGTATATAAAAAAATTTGGGTTTATTTTAAAAATATAAAATATATTATTGATAATGGTTTTATTTTTCAAAAAAAAAGAGTTGACTATTTTCATAAATTTCATTCAATAAAAATTGATTCAAATATTATTGAAAATGAGAATAATATTGCAAAATTATCAATTTTAAATAATATGAAATCTTCAATATATTATAAAGATTATATAAAATTTGAAAATTATATTTCATTAATTGGAGGATTAATTAATATAATAACATTATTGTCTTCATTTTTAAATTATTATAATTCAAAAAATTCATATTATTTAAAATTAATTAAAGATTTTGTAATTGAAAATAAAAACAATCAATTTTTTTCAAAAATGAAAATGAATTCTAATCATTTAACTTCTACAATATTTTATAAAACTAAAAGTAATATAGATTTTTTTGGAAAAAATGAATCAGGAATAATAATGAATCAAAAAAGACAAACAACACAAAAAATTGAAGCTTCATTTGAAACAATAAAATCTTCAATTTATATTAGGTTATTTCCACCATTATTTTTAAGCAAAAAAAATAATCAAACTTTAATGTTGTATCAAAATTTCATAAATAGTAGATTATGTATTATTACTATTTTAAAAAAGTTAGAAATGATACAAGTAAATTATGATATTATAAGGAAAAGTATACAAGGATTAAGTCAGAATACTAATACTTTAAAACCAGGAAATTCCAAAATTAATAATTATTTAAGTGATATTAATAATATTTAAAAGGAAAATATTTTGTATTTTATTTTGTTAAATAATAAAATATTAAAAATTAATATTTTAAAATTTTAAATTTTTTTTATTTTATATAATTATTTACTATAAATATTATGTTAATTAAATTTTTTTAAAGATATTAATAATGTCACTTAGAAAATAATTTATATTAATTATAATAATATTAAATAATTTTAACAAAATTTAGAAATCTTCCTCATAATATATATAATATAGATTAGTTAAATTATTTATATATTTTTTAATAATATTATTTTTTTTTAAATTTAAGTAATATA
>JAEEGK010005665.1_pt1 | contig 30191 bp, 26 predicted proteins | sample 8958771 | NCBI WGS metagenome assembly JAEEGK01 (sample SAMN16246547, study PRJNA631951) | gut metagenome | biome: gut microbiome; feature: rumen; material: SC-attached | host: Bos | place: Iran: Karaj | collected 2018-10 | reverse complement strand
AAGAAAACTACAATGATCTTTTTTAATAATTTTTGTTTCATATAGACCTCCATAATTCAGTTTTTATAAAAACTTATAAGTAACAGCTAAATCAAATTCTACACCAAATTTATTATTATTTCTGTGGTGCTGAGAATTTATAGTATAGTTGAAAACAATTTGCCCATTTAGTTCAAAATTTGGATTTATGAAATATGTTCCCTTGAGCAGAAATTGATTTGTATAGGTTGGCGTTCCAGAAATGCCCATGCTTTCTGCAATTTCAGCCAGCTGATCATTTGTAAGTTCACTGTTGCTTATGTTTTGTTGCTGTAATTTAAATATGACCGATGGATAATAGTCATAATATGTATTTCCATTGTTATCATCTGCTGTATGGGTAAAAATATCAAAATCGTTCTTTCCTTTTGCAATAAATGTATAACCAATATTTATGTTCCATTTGTCATTATGGAAATAAGAGAAAGTCAATTCTCCACCAATGCAATCTGGACCATAAGGAGATCCTATCCACGAATATATATATTTTTTGGATTGCATATCTTGTCGTTTTCTATATAGAGAAGACGATGGAGTCTGTTTAATGTACATATAGGGGGAGTTATAAAAAAAATCAGTTTGTATATTAAGTTTCTTCCCTGTAGTTATATAAATATTATAATCAGCTCCGATTTGTAAACCAATTGAATTTGGATAGTATCTTCCCCAATAGTTTTTTCTTTCCCAAGGTAACTGCATTTCAATTTGATTATAAATTCCATATAAACGAAGGTTTTTTATAGGAACATATTCTATCATGTAGGCGAAATCGGCGCAGAAATTTGTTTCCTTATAAATACTGTAATTTGCATCCGTTACATAATTTGTCCATCCGCCAAACTGGTGCATAAATGGAAGCGGATTCAAGAATCGAATTGAAAATGGTTGGGCTATTAGAGAGCCTTCTATTAAGCTGAATTTCAAGTTTTTTAAAATTTTTATATCAAATTGATGGATATACAAATATCGTTCTGTGTTTTCTTGCTGAATGTTATCCATCCGATTTGAGCTTACTTGAACTACATCTGTTGTATACTTAATGTTAGGGGTAAAAACATCGAACTCTATGTAAGCATCTGTTTCAAAAGTCTTATTATATATGATGCTTCCTGTTAGTGTTTGGCCTATGGATTTGCCTTGTTTTCCAATATGAACATTGTATCCCCAGCTATCATATACTTTCCCGAATCCGGCATAGGCAAAATTCGGAAAGTAAAAATCCAAATCGTTCGGTTCAAAATTATCTGTTATATCTAGCGGAAAATTCCAGAAATTATCAGATTTCGAGCTTGCTATATAGCTTTTACCTAAGAAAAAATTAGCTCCCATAGCAAAGTTATCACCGAATCCCATTTCTAAAGGAGTTGAAAAAAAATAATCTCTGAAATAGTAGTTGAAAGACCAAGGCAAATCTTTATTTGTTTTATAATATCCTTCAAGGTTTATCTGTGGATGCAACGAAAGATGAAAATCTTCCAAACCGGTTATATTATCTTTTGTATAAAGAAAATTGTATATGGTATCGTACAAAGTTCTTCCATAATCATCTAATGAGTCGTAGTCAAACTGCTTCAGATAAAATTTTAATTCGCCAACTGATATTGGAGTATTGTTCGTAAACAATAAATACTTTGTGTTTGTCTGTAATTGTAAAAAACTGTTATATAGAAATGAATCAGACGGAATTATCTGGGCATCATTTAATGTGTTTGAAAAAAGAAATGTAGTAAAAAGTAATGCTAAACAAAATATTATAACGGTTTTCTTCATTCTTTAAATATAACAAAACTCAGATGATTTGTTAATATCTAGCTTTTTTAACTAGTGAAGTTCTATTTTTTTAATAATCGTGATATACTCATTATATATGAATAAAGAACAATTAAAAAGTTCTTTGAACGAACAGTACAAGCATACTTCCTCTTTTTTGTCAGGGTTTCTTTTATTTTGGGTTGATGTTGCGGTCCTGATGCTTTCGATAGGTATTGGCTTTTTTATTGTGAATCTTATTCGTATTCATGATATCAACTTCAAATCGTTCGTAAACTATTCAGTTTATATTCCGTTCATAATGATAATTTTTTATTGTGAAGGTTTGTATCCCGGTATTATGATTCCTCCGACTGAGGAGGTAAAAAAGTACAGCCGCGGTACATTTTTTTCTTTTGTCGCAATAAGCCTTACGATTTTTATTCCTGACTCAGAAAATGCTTTTACAACTTATATCATTCAGGGAAGTAATGATTTTGCGCTTTGCACGGCATTCTTGGTTGCTTTTATTTTTGCTACGTTCCTGCTTCCAAGTTTCCGCGAGTTCACGAAACACTGTATTCAGAATAAAAAATGGTGGGGCGTTCCGGCAGTTATTTATTGCACGGAAAACAGCGCGGAGTTCATTATAGACCGTCTTCTTAATAACAAATATTTGGGCTATAAGCCAGCCGTGATAATTGATTCTGCTCTTCCAAAACCTGCGAATGATGATGACGTACAAAGTATCGGTTCATACAAAGGAATTCAAATTTTTCCTGAATCGAACGGAATTATGGAAGTAATCAAGCAAAAAAACATTAAGACTGCGATTATGGCGGACTATAAAGGTGATTATTCTGTTGTAATGTCATCGTATCGCTACACAATCAATGTTTCAAAGACGCAGAATTCGTTTACTTCAAACCAACATATAAAGGATATTGCGGGTATTATAGGTTTCGCGAGTACGCATAACCTTACATTCAGGTCTAACCTTTTTATTAAACGGTTTATAGACATTTTTTTGATTGTGCTTTTCTCGCCGATTCTTATACCTGTTTTCCTTTTCCTGATGCTTCTTACAAAACTAACATCTCGCGGACCGATTTTTTATGGGCATAAGAGAGTGGGTAAGAATGGCAAAGAGTTCAAATGCTGGAAGTTCCGTTCGATGTGCATTGACGCTGACAAAAAGCTTGATGAAATCCTTGCTAATAATCCAGAGATGCGGGCTGAGTGGGAAAAAGACCGTAAATTCCAGAACGATCCGCGCGTTACAAAATTTGGAAAATTCCTGCGTAAAACAAGTTTGGACGAACTGCCCCAACTCATTAATATTCTGCTTGGTCAGATGAGTTTTGTTGGTCCTCGTCCGGTGACTGAGCCTGAACTTGACCGGTATGGCGAATATAAGGATTTTGTTCTTTCTGTGACCCCTGGGCTTTCAGGTATGTGGCAGACATCCGGTCGTTCCGATACCGAATACGAAGAGCGCATAGCTCTTGATTTGTACTATATTCAAAACTGGTCTATTTGGCTTGATATCTGGATTTTGATAAAGACTGTATATGTAGTCATAAAAGGAAGAGGCGCATATTAATTTGTGTGTTGCCGGTTAAATCATGACAATATTTGTTACAGGTGGAGCCGGCTTCATCGGCGGCTATTTGAGAGGATTTTGTATTTATGAAAGGAATAATCTTGGCTGGAGGTGCAGGAACAAGACTGTACCCACTTACGATGGTAACGAGTAAACAGCTTCTGCCTGTTTACGATAAGCCCATGATTTATTATCCGCTTTCAACTCTAATGTTGGCTGGAATAAAGGATATCTTGATAATTTCCACTCCTACCGATTTACCGAGATTTAAAGAGCTGTTGGGTGACGGACAAAAGTTTGGTATAAACTTGTCTTATTGTGTTCAGCCGAGTCCAGATGGTCTTGCCCAAGCTTTTATTTTGGGTGAATCGTTCATTGGAGATGATGCTTGTGCTATGGTTCTTGGCGATAATATTTTTTATGGCAACGGATTTCGAAAGCTTTTGAAAGAAGCTGTTATCAATGCTGAAGAAAGAAACCGAGCAACTATATTTGGCTATTATGTTACTGATCCTGAAAGATTCGGAGTGGTTGCTTTTGATGAAACAGGAAGAGTTACAAGCCTTGAGGAAAAGCCTTCGAATCCAAAATCAAACTATGCAATTACAGGAATGTATTTTTATCCGGCTGGAGTAAGCAAAAGAGCTGGTGTAATAAAGCCTTCCGCACGCGGTGAACTTGAAATCACGACTTTGAATGATATGTATCTGGCAGACTCATTGCTCGATGTACAGCTTCTTGGAAGGGGATTCGCATGGCTTGATACTGGTACTATGGACAGTCTTGTTGAAGCGGCGGATTTTGTGCAGACAATATCGAAACGGCAGGGAATTACTATTTCCGCCCCAGAAGAGATAGCATTTGTAAATGGCTGGATAGATAAAGCAAAGCTTTTTGAGTCTGCGGAACGATACGGGAAAAGTCCGTATGGAGCGCATCTTAAAATAGTAGCAGAAGGAAAAGTGAGGTATTAATCATGACAATATTTGTTACAGGTGGAGCCGGCTTCATTGGCGGCAATTTCATTCATTATCACTTGGACGCGCACCCTGAAGACAGGATCGTGTGCATTGACAAACTCACATACGCGGGCAATTTGTCTACGCTGGCTTCTGTCATGGACAACCCGAATTTCAAGTTTGTAAAGCTCGATATTTGCGACCGTGAAGGTATTATGAATCTTTTTGAGGAAGAAAAGCCCGACGCGGTTATTAACTTTGCTGCCGAAAGTCATGTGGACAGAAGCATCGAAGATCCAGGCATCTTTCTTAAGACGAATGTGCTCGGAACGGCAACGATGATGGATGCATGCAGAAAATTCGGCAACGTCAGGTATCATCAGGTGAGCACCGACGAGGTTTATGGCGATCTGCCGCTCGACCGCCCGGACTTGTTTTTCACCGAGGAAACCCCGATTCACACCTCAAGCCCCTATTCCAGCAGCAAGGCAGGCGCGGACCTGCTTGTACTTGCATATCACCGCACCTACGGACTTCCTGTTACGATATCGCGCTGCTCGAACAACTACGGTCCCTACCATTTTCCGGAGAAGCTTATTCCGCTGATGATTGCGAACTGCCTGAACGACAAACCTCTGCCGGTTTACGGAAAAGGGCTTAACGTCCGTGACTGGCTTTATGTCGAGGATCATTGCAAGGCGATAGACCTGATTGTGCGCAAAGGGCGGATTGGCGAAGTATACAACGTCGGCGGCCATAACGAAATGCGGAATATCGACATTGTAAAGCTGATTATCAAAGAACTCGGCAAAAGCGAGGAGCTTATAACATTTGTGACCGACCGAAAGGGGCACGACCTGAGATATGCCATAGACCCGGCAAAAATCCACAAAGAGCTTGGCTGGCTGCCGGAGACAAAATTTGCTGACGGAATAAAGAAAACAATACGATGGTATCTTGATAACCGGAAGTGGTGGGAAGATATAGTCAGCGGGGAGTATCAGAATTACTACGCAAGAATGTACGGAGACCGCTGATGAAAGTGTTTGTCACAGGGGTAGGCGGGCAGCTAGGCCATGATTGCGTTAACGAGCTGATAAAACGTGGTTATGATGCGGTCGGTTCGGATATAGCGGAATCTTATTCTGGAATTGAAGATGGGTCTGCTGTTGTCAAAGCACCGTATGTTAAGCTTGATATAACTGATCGTGACTCTGTGCATCAGGTTATTGAGGACATAAAGCCGGATGCGATTATCCATTGTGCTGCCTGGACTGCCGTTGATGCCGCTGAAGATGAGGCGAACAGAACGAAAGTAGATGCAATAAATCATCTTGGTACGCAGTACATTGCGGAAGCCGCAAAAAAAGTAGATGCGAAAATGCTTTATTTGAGCACAGATTACGTATTCGACGGAAAAGGCGAAAAACCGTGGTATCCTGATTATAAGAACTATGCCCCGCTGAATTATTATGGTACGACAAAGCTTGCTGGCGAAAAATCAGTTTCAAGTATCCTTGAAAAATACTTCATAGTGCGTATTGCATGGGTTTTCGGTCTTAATGGTAAGAATTTTATCAAAACGATGATAAATATCGGAAAAACTCATGAAAGCGTGCGTGTTGTAGATGATCAGATTGGTACGCCCACATATACGCTTGACCTTGCTCGGCTTCTTGTGGATATGACGGAAACCGAGAAATACGGATATTATCACGCTACGAACAGCGAATCTGTACCCGGCGGATATATCTCGTGGGAGAATCTTGAGGAAGAAAGCTATAAAGCCACAGGAATGAATGTTAAAGTTATCAGGGTTAGTACGGCTGAATACGGGCTGAGCAAAGCCGCAAGGCCTGAGAATTCCCGGCTGGACAAGAGCAAGCTGGTTGAATCAGGGTTTAAGCCGCTTCCAGATTGGCGTGATGCGGTCGTCCGTTATGTGAAAGAAGCTGGGTTAGCAGAATAAACCGGATTGTGATTAGGATTTTGATATGGGACAGATAACAGTAAAGAAAGATTTAAGCGGAATAAAGGGTCTGTGCCTTATTACGCCTACCGTTCACGGGGATTCAAGAGGATATTTCAGCGAGACATACAGCAAGCGTGATATGGAAGAAGCTGGATTCGACATTGAGTTCGTTCAGGATAATCAGTCAATGTCCACAAAAGGCGTGCTCCGTGGGCTCCATTTCCAAAAGCAATATGCACAGACAAAACTCGTCCGTGTTATTAAAGGCGAGGTTTTTGATGTGGCTGTTGATTTACGCCCGGGCTCTGCAACTTTTGGACGCTGGCATGGAGAAAGGCTTTCTGCGGAAAATCATAAACAATTTCTTGTACCGAAAGGGTTTGCGCACGGTTTTCTTGTTCTGTCCGATGTGGCGGAATTCTGCTATAAGTGCGATGATTTTTGGCATCCGAACGACGAGGGCGGACTTGCCTGGAATGACCCCGATATCGGGATAGTTTGGCCTGGTTTGGAAGGTGATTACAATGGAAGTCCGGTTGCTGAAGGATACTCAATAGATGGTGTGCCATTGAATTTGTCCGAGAAAGACCAGAAGTGGCTGGGTATAAAGTCTTATACCCGATAAAAAGTTATACCCGATAAAGAGTTTGTGCGCAAAAAATCTCCCCTTGTACGCGTAATATAAATGCGCTAGAATGATATACATGGACAAAAAATCAAGAATCATAATAGTCGCGGTGGCTCTTTTAGTTGCCGCGCTTGTTGTCGTAACCCCCGGTGTTTTTGCACAATCGGCTGCCACAACGTCTGTTTCTGCTTTGTCTTCAGCGGCATCTACCCCAGAAGGAGAAGTGGATCCGCGCGTGTATGCGGAGTGGATTTATAGCGTATTTAATTATGTATATTCAAATTACATAGATGAGGTTGACCCAAAGGTTTTGTATGAAGGCGCAATGCGTGGCCTTATGGATGCGTTCGGTGATCCTCATACGATGTATCTTGATTCATCACAGCAGCGCAGTATGGACGACACTGTGAACGGAAGTTTCGGCGGTGTTGGTCTGCTTATCTCAAAGCTTACAGTTTCTACGCCGGATGAACCGGCATACGTTCTTGTTTCATCGCCGCTTAAAGGAACTCCTGGCTGGTATGCCGGAATTGAGTCTGGCGACTTGATTATTGCGATTGGCGATGTTGATACTTCGACAATCACGATGGACGAGGTTCTTGGACTTCTTCGTGGACCAATTGGAACAAGCGTTGAGGTGACAATCCGGCGCGGAAAGGATATGGAGTTTTCTGTCGTACTGGAGCGAGCTTTGATTGAAACAGTCACGGTTGAGTATGGAATGATAACCGAAAGCACCGGCAGGACAGGATATTTGAAACTCCTTGAGTTTTCAGGACTTACGGATAAAAAAGTTCAGGAAGCGCTTGATTACTTCAAAGAACAGAATTACGACTCTTTGATTATTGACTTACGCGGAAACGGCGGCGGACTTTTGCTCGGCGCGGAGCTTGTAGCCGATAAATTCATAAACGAAGGTGTTATTGTCTCCACTAAAGGACGCAACGGTGTCGTAAAGTCTGAGTATAAGGCTTCTAGACGGCGCACTGTTATACCAGCTGGACTGCCGATAGTTATTCTTATTGACGGTTCTTCTGCGAGCGCGTCGGAGGTTCTTGCCGGTGCGATGAAGGACGCAAAGGTAGCGTATCTTGTGGGCGAGCGTTCTTTTGGTAAGGGTTCCGTTCAGCAGAGCCTTTCACTTGGATTCAACGACGGCGCGAAATACACTGTCGAAAAGTATTATTCGCCTACAGACTGCAATATTGATGGAATCGGCATACCGCCGGATCTTGAAGTTTCGTTCCCGGAAATGTCCGATGAAGACAAAGAAATCTACATTAAGTTAATGAACGATAATGTGCTTTATCCGTATGTGCAGGAGCATCCGGGAATGACGGAAAGCGATGTAGCCGCCTATGCGGAAGTGCTCGCCAAAGATTATCCGATGGACAAGTTCTATCTGCGGCGCATTATCCGTATTTATGCCAACAGAACGCGTGAAGATCCGCTGTACGACTATGAGTTTGATACTCAGCTGAAAGCCGCAGTGGATACAGTCTTAAGAAAAGATTTTGCGGCGCTTCTGTCATCTGTAAAGACACTGAAAGAAATTGAGCTTGAAAGAGAAGCGGCGGCTGAAACCGAAACAACAGCCGCAACGGCAAAATAATGCGTCAGTTTTTATGCGATTCTTTCCCTGACAACTCTGGAAAACTGGTTGTAAAGGGAAAGAATTACCGCTATTTGGTGAAAGTTCTCCGTTTTGCAGAAGGCGAGGAGCTTGATGGTAGGCTTCCTGACGGAAAACTCGTGCGCTTTTATGTGGAGCGAGTACAACAACAGCAGATGTCTGCGGTTTTGCGTCTTGTTTCGCCGGAAGCGGTGCATACTGATGAAGAAGCGGCGTTTGGTGACGTGTCGCAAGGTTGTAGTGGCGGTAAGCCGCTTTCCAATGCGGCTAATTCCGCCAAAACAACGCAGGGTGTGCAGGCTTTTGAAGTCCAAGAGATTGCCGACCGGATGCCGGAACTATGGCTTTTCCAGTTTTTGCCGAAACCGCAGAAAATGGATCTTATCGTTAGGCAGGCGACAGAATGTGGTGTCCGCTACATCGTTCCAATTTCCGGGGTGTATTCGCTTAAAGGCGATTCTTCCGGGCGGAAAGAGCGGTGGGAGCGCATAATTCGGGAAGCTCGGCAGCAGAGCGGTTCTGCGGTTGCGACTGAAATAAAAGAAGTGTTGAGTGTGCGGGCGGCGGCAGAAATGTGGAAAAAAAACGCCGAAACTCAGAGTAGCACTGTCGCGTCACAAAAAGTATGTGCGTTTCTTTTGGACGAAAATCCTTCTGCTGGAAAAAGCTCTCTTGCTCGCATAAACAAAGCGGAAGTGTCTGCCACCGCCCTTGCCGTGGGCTGTGAAGGCGGCATCAGCGACGAGGAGCGCGATGTGCTTTTTGAAGCCGGATTCATGCCGCTCCACTTTACAACGAACGTTCTTAGAGCAGAAACAGCATCTCTTTATGGAATAGCAGTAATCCAACAGTTTCTTTCTGCCGATTGATAAGAAGTAAGGATTATAAAAATGAATGAATGTACCCGCATAGAAGTGCTAGGTGTTCCGGTTGACGTGGTAAAACCGGAGAATTTGGAAGACGTTATATTCTCTCTTTATGAAAAAGCAGGAACAAAGCAAATTGTTTTCCTTTCAATTTGGGGCTTGCTTAGGGCAAAGCGCAACGATGTTTACATGGAGTGCCTTAAAAACGCCGCCCTTGTGCTCCCTGTTTCAAAAAGCATTGTAAAAGGCGCTTCGTTCCTTAAAAAACAGATGCCGGTTCGTTACAATCCGTTCTCAACAATCATTTCTATCCTTACTTTCCTTGAATCACGCTATAAGTCCATATATCTTCTTGGCGGAAAAAAATCTTCGCTCATGGATTCGGAGCGCAATCTCCGAGCGACGTACCCAGGACTTCAGATTGTCGGCAGATACGTCGGCTATTATCCAAAGAGCGTAGAAAAAGACATAATATCGGCTGTTTATAAGTCGAATCCGGCTCTCGTGCTTATTGGTGACGGCATACGTCATGGCGAGACATGGGCATTCGAGAACAGAAATCAGTTCGGAACAAGCTTTTTTGTTTATTTCAAGGATGTTTTAGATATCCTTTCTGTACGGAAAAAGCGCGTTTCAAAAGAAACATTTGAAAAGGGACGTGAAATATGGTCAGAAGTGATTCGTAATCCTCTGAAAATATTTTTGATTTTCCCTTATATGTGGTATAAATTCTTACTTTTAATCTGGAGGCTTTTCAAAATCGATAAGAAATCTTCAGAAAAATAAAATCGCAATAATTTAAAACATCAAAGCAACTCGTTGGGCTATTTAATTTAAGGTATTATCACAGAAAGTTTATCAAAATACTACGGAATCATTGAAACAAAAAGTTTTTACGGTTCCCCCGAAAAGGCCCCTATAGGGTTAGGAGCTAACAATGTTGACTCACGCTTACTTGTTCTCGAAGGACAAGGAAATTATTGAGTTGTGTCGATGTCTGGAAGATCTTAAAATTCGGTTTTCTTTTTTTGATGATTTACAGAATTATTGTTTAGCAGAAGATGTCAAAAAAGTTTCGTTCGTGTTTCTGGATGCTGAGCTTATCGATTATGAAGCCACGTCAGCCCTTACGGATGTGGTACTATCCCAGTTCCGAAAAATCCCGATAATCGTTATTTCCAGACTTTCTTCCGTGTATATGGGAATTGAATATTTCCGGCGCGGATTCAACGGATTTGTGGAATTTCCTTGCAGCAGCTCGTTTTTGTACAGGCGGATTCAAAAAATCCTGCAGCATTATTCACAGCCTAAGCCCGAAAAAGATTTGTGCACTATGGCAGACGGTTTCGATTCGTTTTTGGGCGAGTCGGATGTAGTGAAGCAGATGAAGAAGAATCTTGTGCGGTATGCGGAAACGGAGTTTCCTGTCTTTCTGTACGGCGAGACTGGAACTGGGAAAAACTTGCTGGCATCGGCGATTTGGAAACATTCGGCGCGGAAAAACAAGCAGTTTTTGTGGGAAAACCTTGGCTCAATTCCCGCCGGCCTTGTTTCCAGCACGCTTTTCGGCACTACAGTCGGCTCGTTTACGGACGCAAGGAATTATCCGGGTTTGTTCGAGGCGGCGGAGCACGGAACAGTTTTCCTAGACGAGATTGAGTGCGCCTCGCTTGATGTGCAGAAAGGTTTGCTTTGTATCTCTGAGAATATGGAGTGCAAACGGATTGGCGCTCATAAGGCATACAAGCCTGATGTGCGCATCATTACGGCGTGCAATGTGAATCTGAGGCAGCTTGTGAAAGAAAAGAAGTTCCGCGAGGATTTGTTCTACAGGCTTACGTGGCTTCCTGTTCGGGTTCCAACACTGCGGGAGCGGCTTTCTGACATTCCGCTTCTTGTGGACAGCGTATTAAAAAAGATAGGCAAAGGCATTTCTGAGAATGCGCTTAAGCGGCTTATGTCTCATACTTGGCCGGGAAACGTAAGGGAACTTTATACATGCATAAACCGCGCCTCTGTTCTGTGCGACGGTTCCAGAATTGAACTTTCAGATATTCGGAACAACCTGAACAACGATTATGAGCCTTCTCCCGATTTGGGAGATTTGGGAGCGGATTTTTAGCGCTTTTTGCTTTTTGATGAAAGCCCCGCTGCTTTTGTGAAGACTTTCTCCAGATACGCGGCTTCTCCTTCTGACAAGGCAGCGCGCGAAAGTATGCCTTTCCAAAAGTTTTCCATTTCCGGGCGGCCTGTTACAGAGAAGAAACCGATTTTCTGCAAGTTGTCTGCAATTGTCGTTACTGTTTTGTCGAGCCGATCAAGCTGAATAGGCGTGTAACCGGAAAAACCGGGAGTTTCTAGCTTTCTGTAAAGCGTGTAGCACATAATCTGCACAGCATGGGAAAGGTTCAGCGACGGAAAATCGGGGGAAGACGGGATTTGAATGCCCATCGTACATTCTTCGAGTTCTTCGTCTGTAAGACCTGTGCGCTCGTTGCCGAAAACTACGGCGATTTTGCCCTGCTCAGAAAATGCGCCGTTTGAGACGAATTCTTCCGGGGTGACGAGCCATTCCTTGCGTTTTTTGCCGCGCCTTCTGGTCGTTCCTGCGGAAATAATGCAATCGGAAGCTGCATCCGTTATGGAGTCAAAAAACTCCGCGTTATCCCAAATATACGCGGCATGAATGGCGAGTATGCGGATCTGGCGGTCTTTGTAGTCTTCGCGTTTTCCAACGATGCGGAGTTTTTTTATGCCCATGTTTGCCATGGCGCGGCATGTGGAGCCGATGTTACGGCTTTCTTCCGGGTGCGCAAGTATTATGCAGATATCGTCTAACGTCATGGTTCGAATATACAGTTTTTTTTATCATATGTGAACACACTACCCGGACATCGGGCCGGGATTGTAGCACCGCCGCAGGCGTTGCCGCTTGCAAAAAAAATCAAGCGGCAATGAAGCGGGAGCGGAAGTGCGAAAAGCCCGATGGCAGCTTTAGCTGCCAGCCCGCCAAAAAATGACGGAAAATGGCTTGTAAGTTTGTTTGACAATATGAAAAAGTTTGTATAGAATAACAGTATGAGCATTAATAATAACCTTATACCAGGTTTCAACGATGAGAGAGATGACAGCCTTAAGATTTCGCTGGAGAAAGTTGAGAATGTAGATAACTGCATTATCCTTTATCTCAACGGTTATATTGATACATATAATTCCCAGATTTTCCAGAAAAGAGTTGCTAAGGTAGTAGATGCAGGCTTCATTAATCTTATTTTTAACTGTACTTCTTTGAATTACGTCTCATCAACAGGTATTGGTGCACTGACCTCATTCCAGAAAATGGTTAAGCCGAAAGGCGGAGATATAGTTCTTTTCGAAATTCAGTCCAAAGTATACGAAGTTTTCCAGCTGCTCGGATTTTCTCAGTTTTTCAATATCAAAGAAACTCAGGAAGAAGCTATAGAATTCTTCAATGAAGAGCCGGTTGTTCAGGAATCGTCCTTCCCAAAGATTTTTGCTTGTCCTGTTTGCCAGAAGAAGCTTAAGGCTACAAAAGCTGGTCGTTTCCGCTGTTCTGAGTGTAAATCTATTCTTGCAATAGATAATCAGGGACAGGTACTGTTAGGCTAATTTCTAATCGAAATATATAGCGTTGCTGAGGCTGCCGCAGATATGTGGCAGCTTTTTTTTGCACAAATCAAGTTTTGTTCATAAGGTGTTCAAAATTTTTTTCGCAGTTGTGCATAACTTGTGGAAAAACCTTGCGCAAAATCCGTGAAAATCGATAAAAAAATTCTCTTTTTTCTATCTCACGAATCTAAAAGAAAATGTTCTAGTCAATAGAATTTTAAGAAAAAATTTTGATTTTTTTGTAAAATAATACAGTACATAAAAATATTTTTATCCATTATGCTATATAAAAATACTTTTTATTTTGTTGTATAATAATCATTTAGAGTGTACGAACAAGATAAACCACTTCAGAATTCGGCTGTGGAAAGCCCAAAAATTATTAAGGTCGGAATTTAGAATTTTTTTAGTTTCAACCATGTTATAAAATGCCGATATATCAATAGTTATATGATGCAGTATTGAAAAATCGATGATTTTCGAGCTGTAGATAACTTGTGCATAACTTGTGTTCTTTTTGCACATACGCCATGATTTGTGCTAAAAAAACTGGTTTTTAATACGTTTTTGTTGTTTTTGAAGAATGTTCATGGTATTCTAATAGAGCATGAAAAAATCTTTTTTCCTTGTGCTTGTTTTTTTTGTGATTTTTCTCGTTCTTCTTTGCGGTACTTCTTTTTTTGCAATGCTTGAAGAAAACTGCATGCATATGAAAGTCGGCATAAAATCAAGCTTTTTCAATTGGTCGTATTTGCTGCATTGTGCGGTTCTGTATATGCCGTGGTGTGCGGTTTTTGCTTTGATGATGCTTATCCTCTATATCATCAAGCATAAATTCTCTATTCCGCAGTTTGCTATCCCTTATTTTGTGATTGCACTTCTTTTGTGGATGCTTGTCATTCCAGGCTGTTCAGCTTGGTACGCGAAAATACAGAACGATATTCCGATTCTTCCTGCTGACTCACAGAATCTTTCTGCGGGTTATTTCCGTGTGGAAGGAGAGGATTTAACGTTTGTCACAGAAACAAAAGAAAACGACAGAGAAGTTTGGCGAAGAAAAGTATTTTCCGAGCGGACAGGTATAGAAAGCACGGCGGAAGCTACGGGAGCTGAGACTGTTGCGTCAGCGGAGTCTGTTTCGACAGGCAAAACTGGTATGGGAATTTCTGCCGAAAATTTGCAAGAGGCTTTGGCAGACAGCAAGCTTTCAGAAGCACTTGCCGCAAGCGCATCCGATGTCGAAGCACCAACGTTTTCCGACAGTCTTATAGAAAGGGCAGCGTCAATTCCTATGTGGTGGAATTTTGCGCACGAAAAATGCCTTTTGCTTAAGGCGGCTTGCAGTTCCGCGCTTAAGAAAGGCTACTTTGCGTACATTCTGTTTGCCACTATGGGATTCGCACTGAGCTCTGTTATCTTTTTGTGCAGATTCTCTTCGTGGCGGTTGATTAACGGCTTGATTGTCCTGGTTGTGTCTGCTGTCATAATTCTAGTAAACATCCAGTTTTACGATGAAACGATGATTCAGTGGCTCCCATTCTTGGGCAAAAGCTGGCTGCCCCTTGTATTTAACACTTCACTCTGCGTGATTTTTATGACTATCGGCATCATAAATTGGGTACGGCATCCTGATAGCAACAGGGAGGAAAGATGAACGGTAAAATTAAGGCTGCCATAATCTTTGTGGTCTATGCTTTCCTTATTTTTCTTATCTCTGTACTTTGTTACCTTTTCCTTTCTGATTCAGACAGCGTTTTTTATGCTATTTTCTCTGCTGATTCAAGCAACGTTCTTTCGCCGGATAAAACCGCCTATAAATTCGATAACGGAATACTTTTCTTCTTTAAGCTGATTCCTGCTGTTCTTATGACGGCGGAAGTTTTCGGCTTTTCGTGGTTTTTCGGAGTTTCTTCCGGCGGAACAAAAAGGCGTTTCTCCAACAGGATGCTCGGGCATCTTAAGACTGTTCTTATAACGTGCGTGTCATGCGTTATCGTTTGTTTTGTCACGGAAGAAGCTTTAATTCCGAGCGTTCAGAATGCAGTTAACTTGTACGAGGCAAGGGCACGCAACTACTGGGAATTTACAAAGCTTGCCACGGAACATTCCAAAGATCCTAAAGACGATTCTTTAAGCAAAGCGCGTTTCTATGCTGAGGAAGCCCTTAAGCTTTTCCCTAAATCGATGGAAGAACGAGTTCTTAAACTTTCTGAGAAATATACAAAAGAAGAGCTTTATAGTCTGTACCCCGAATATATGAGGGCAAAAAAGCTTGCTCATGATATAGAAGACATGGCTGTAAAACCAACCAGCACAACTGATGTTGTAGCGACGCAAGTTGCTGAAGATATAAAAGAGAAAGACTCGTATTCATATCTTTTAAAGGCAGAGGAAGCCTTTAAAAAGAAAGATTATTTGAACGCACATTATTATGCAGAGCTGGTTATAAAAACGACTGTGGTTGATGGCGAGAATAGGTTACGTGCAAAAGAAATAGAGTCCTTGTCATGGAATCTTCTGACAAGCGAAAAACAGACATTCGATGAGAATACTGGCGATTTGTTCGCCCAGAAGAAAGCGGCGTACAGTGCTCTTAAGAACGGTGATGTACTTAAAGCTTATTACATGCTTCTTAAGATGAAAGACGAGAATCCGGCAGATCCTGATGTTTTGAATTACTTTGATGAAACGTTGGAAAGGCTTGAAAAGCAGTATTTCTTTGAAGATGAAACAGACGACAAGCTCGAATTTGAAACTGCAAATAACATATATTTTTCTGTAACTAAGCCGGATGGTCAGGTTGATTTGATTTTTATAGGCGGTATATCGATTGTTGAGGATACTGGACAGCTTGTTCAATATTTCCGCAATTTTTCCGTAACTTCAGTTTCTGCGGACGGTCATTTGCAGGATTATTCATATTCCGTGCCGTATGCAAAAATGACAGCGCAGTTTGCGTCTTCTGTGGATCCTAGTGTAAACCCGAACAACGACCGGTATATTCCGTATATCTTTTTGCGGGGCATAGACAGGCTTTCTGATAATTCGCGAAATGTCATAAGACCGCAGTACAAAGCGACAAGGGATGAAGAGACTTCTTCTCTTGATGTTGTGGCGAGAGTCCGTGAGATAAGGCAATTAGACAGGAACGCACCGTCCTTCTACGTTCTGAACATTCCGTTCGAAGACTTGGCTTTGATACGGCAGGCATGCGAAGGTGCGGATAAAATGCCGTTCCTTTCTCTTATGAGGTTTACGTCAAAAGCAGAGCAGTACGGTTTTTCCAGCGAAGTATACACGACCGAGTTTGCAAAAAGGGCATGTTTCCCGTTCGTAATCCTTGCAATTATGATAGGCTTGGCAATTCTGAGCTTTAACTACAGGCTGCTTTCCGGACGTGCGTTCCGTTTCCACTGGCTGCTGCTCTTCCCGCTGATGACGATATTGCTTCACTTTGTCCTTATGCTTATTGATTACATGGAAAGCTTGCTTGCGCTCTCGCTTTATTCGTCGCTTGGCGCGTGGTGCCCGGTAGTCATGGTTGCTGTTTCGGTTGTAGTTGTTTTGGGAGTTTCAATCCGTTTCTTAAGTTCACACGGCGAATAACAGGATAACCTATTAAAAAAGAAAAAGGGACGTTTCCGTCCCTTTTTTTATGCTCTAAGAGTCGCGCCGTGTTATGTGCGCGCCAAGCGACTGAAGCCGCTCTACAAGCTCTTCATATCCGCGTTCAATCTGATACACGTTCCGAATAACGCTGTCTCCCTGCGCGCTTAATGCCGCAATAAGCAAAGCCATGCCTGCGCGTATATCAGGTGAAACAAGCTCGTCTCCGTGCAGAATGCATGGACCGGAAACAACGGCTCTGTGCGGGTCGCAAAGTGTAATGCGCGCGCCCATGCCGATAAGCTTATCAACGAAGAACATGCGTGATTCGAACATTTTTTCGAATATCAGGACTGTTCCTGTTACCTGTGTCGCAACAACAGTCATTACGCTCGTAAGGTCTGCCGGAAAGCCAGGCCACGGACTGTCGTCGATTTTTGGTGTCATGCCGCCGATGTCCGTATCAACCTGCATAGCCTGTCCTACAGGAACAGTCACGGTGTCGCCGTCGATATCCCAGTGAATGCCGAGTTTTGTGAACGCCGGCTTTATTGGGCGCAAATCCTGCGGTCTTATTCCTGTAATAGTAATTGAGCCTTTTGTGGCTGCTGCAAGTCCGATAAAAGAACCTATTTCCATAAAATCGGGACCGATTGTGAATTCACAGCCGTGAAGGTGGCTAACACCGATTATTGTAAGGATATTTGAGCCAATTCCGGTGATATTTGCGCCCATGCAGTTGAGCATGCGGCACAAGTCCTGCACGTGCGGCTCGCTGGCGGCATTCGTGATTATTGTCGTTCCCTCTGCGAGCGCCGCCGCCATAACTGCGTTTTCTGTGGCTGTTACGGATGCCTCGTCAAGAAAGATGTCCGCTCCGGCAAGCTTGTTCGCAGTAAAAACGAACTGTCCGTTTGCAGAAATACGCACGCCAAGTTCTTGCAATGCAAGGAAGTGAGTGTCTACGCGGCGACGGCCGATAACATCGCCACCAGGAGGTGCCATAACTGCTTTTCCGCAGCGAGCCGCAAGTGGGCCGGCGAACAGAATGGAACCACGTATTTTTTTGGAAAGTTCCGGCGGAATTTCCGTCTTTTCAATTGTATCACACGTAATTTTCCAAGTGTTTTTCTTAAGATGCTCTACGGAAACTCCAAGGCTCTTAAGTATCTCAATCATTACTGCGGTGTCTTGAATTTCCGGGATATTGTCCAGAATCACAGGCTCCGGTGTGAGCAAGCAAGCTGCAATGCATGGAAGCGCGGCGTTTTTGTTTCCACTTGCGTGAATGGTTCCTTTAATTGGAAAACCACCCTCTACGTGATATTCAATCATCTTATTTTTCCTCTGCCCAAAGGCGGATAAGTTCTATAACAGTTTTTGTAGCCGTCATCATCTGGTCGAGCGATGCCCATTCCGTTCTGGAGTGGAAATTGTGTCCGCCAGTGAAAACGTTCGGAGTAGGTATTCCCATCTCTGTAAGCCGAGAGCCGTCCGTACCGCCACGGATTGGGTTGAACGTTGGTTTCACTCCCGCAAGCTCCGTCGCTTTTATAAGTTTTTCTACGACAGCCGGGTTCTTATCGAGCTCCTCTTTCATGTTGAGGTACTGTTTTGTATGCGTAACCTCTGCTTTTCCGCCCGGAAACTTGTACTCAACGGCTTTTGCCAAAGCAGAAACTGTGTCGAGCCGCTTTTTCATGCCATCCGCCGAAAAATCGCGCAAATAAAGAACGACATGAGAGTTTTCTATGCTGCCTGAAATATCCATCGGCGCATAAAAGCCTTGATATCCGTCTGTCGTTTCCGGCCGTTCGCTATGTGGCAGCATTGTAAGAAAAGACGCCGCCATCGATATTGAGTTGACCATTCCTGGGCGTGCCGTTCCTGTGTGCATTGCAACGCCTGTGAACGAAATTTCGCTTTTGTAAGCGTTGAAACACTCTACTTCAAGCTCGCCTTCTTTGCCGCCGTCGAGCGTGTAGCCCTGTTTTGCGGTACGCCAGTCGGTCGGAACAAAATCCATTCCGTGACCAGTTTCTTCATCCGGCGAGAAAATAATCTCGACCGTTCCGTGGTTGAACGAACTGTCTGACGCAATCTTTTCAATTGCGGTCATCATGGCGGCAATACCGGCTTTGTCGTCGGCTCCTAAAAGCGTTGTTCCGTCTGTAGTAATAATTGTCTGACCTTTTGCTTCAGCAAGGTCTTTGTCTTTTGCTGGATCAAGCGTAATGCCGTTTCCTATGGCAATCGGCTTTCCATCGTAGTTTTCGATGACTGCTGGTTTTACGTCTTTTCCGGAAACTTCCGCAACTGTGTCCATGTGCGCAAGAAACCCGATTACAGGCGCATTCTCGTAGCCTTTTGATGCCGGAAGCCGTCCGCAAACATAAGCATGTTCTGTTACATGAACATCTGAAAGCCCGATTTTTTTAAGCTCGTCTGCAAGAGTCTTCGCAAAATCTGCTTCCCTCGTTTCCGAAGGGATGATTCCGTTATCTGAATTGTCTTGGTTGCTTGTTGTCCAAGTCTTTACATAACGTATAAAACGATCAAGAAGTTGTTTTTTCATTTCTGTATATTCCTTATATAAAAGATACGTCATTTTTGCGGTTAGCACAAGGTAGATAAAATAAAACATGTGATTTTTCAATTTTTATACAAAAATCTGATTTTTTTAAAATTTTTTAAAAACGGTAATTTTTTTTTAAGACTTTTTTAGAACTATGTGATACAATTAGAATTACAAAAAATAGGGAGTTAAAGGCATGGCTAGAAAAACAAATCTCGGTACATTTACTGTTGTAAAACACGATGATTCGGTTTCTATTTCTGTAAAATCCGGTGATGTTAACGGAGAGACATTCCTTCCGGAGAATTACACTTTGGATGATTTAGCGGCAAAGATTTCTGGACTTATCAATACTGCTGCTGTCGCAAAACCTGCCAAAAATAAGCTTTCCATTGATTTGAACAAAGAAATAATGTCTGTGAATGGAAAAATAATTCCTCTTCTTGCAAAAGAGATTAAACTGCTTCGGTACTTCAGCGAGAATGTCGGAAAACTCGTTACAAGAGACGACCTTCTTGAAAACGTATGGGGCAGGACACACGATTGTGTTACGCGCACGCTTGATGTTCATATCTCCAGACTAAGACAGAAAATGGGTGATATGAGCGATGCGCCGAGCGTAATCCAAACTGTTCACGGAAAGGGCTATAAGTTCGTTCCGCCTGCTCACTTCGTTTTCTGATCCGAAAGCTTTAGATAAGCCCCGGCGTTTGTCGGGGTTTTTTGTTTTTAAAGCGGAATCGAAGCAGAATCGGTGGTGTTATATGGAAAACTTTAAGAATATCCGCATTTGAATATGTACCGAATAGATATATTTGACTTTTGGACAATATCCTTTACAATATGGAAATATGCAGGATAAAAAAACTTCTGTACGTACAGAAGAATACAAAAAAGAACTCTTTTCTGACGAAAAGAACATGCTCTTGATAGCAAAAGTTGTTTCGCTCACGATGTTCCTTCTTGGAGTCGTGATGACAATAACAACTACTATTGAGGGCAATAAGGCCATGATTATCGTGAGCCTTACTTATGGTCCTTTGTTTTTAATCTCATTTATCGTAACCTCTATAACCAAGAAAGCAAAATTCTTCTTGGTTCTGGGATATATCTTAAGTTTCCTGATGGAGTTCGTGTTCCTTTTTACCGGCGGACAGGAAGGTTTTGGTATCTTTTGGATGTGTATTATCACTTTCTTCACGTTTTTTACAAACAAAAAGAAGGTTTTTTACATCGCCAATTCGGTATATTTGTCTTTGGTAATACTCGGTTTTTGGACTCCGCTTTCAAAATTTTGCTATCAGTTCCCAGAGGCAATAACGGTTCGTTTTCCTATACTTTATGCTATTGAGTTTATTTTTGCGAGTATCATCAGAAGACGGCTTGCGCGGGCGGAACAAAATAAGGACGAGCTTTTAAAATATCTTATCAGGCTGCAGGATGGCCTTCAGCAGCAAGTTACAGACAGAACAAAAGAGCTTGTTGATGAAAAGAACAACTCCGAAAAGCTCCTTATTGAAGTTACCCAGGCCCTTGTTACCACAATTGATGCAAAGGATACGTACACAAGTGGTCATTCACGGCGTGTCGCTGAGTATTCAAAAAGGATTGCGGAGCTTCTTGGAAAAGACGAGAAAGAGCAGCGCGATATTTACCTTATTGCACTTCTGCATGATATCGGGAAAATTGGAATTCCAGATGAAATAATAAATAAGCGTGATAATCTGACAAAAGAAGAATTTGATCAGATGAAAAAGCACCCGGAAATTGGGCACGAGATTCTTAAGAATATAACGACTATGCCGAATCTGGAGATTGGCGTTCGCTGGCACCATGAGCGACTTGACGGAAACGGTTACCCCGATGGTCTGAGCGGTGAAAAGATTCCTGAGTACGCAAGAATAATCAGCGTTGCCGACGCATACGACGCAATGACCTCGAACCGCAGTTACCGTAAGTATTTGCCGCAGGATGTTGTAAGAAGCGAGCTGGTGAAAGGCTATGGAACGCAGTTCGCGCCAGAAATCGCGGAAAAGATGATTCAGATTATAGACGAAGACAAGGAATACAAGCTTCACGAATAGTTTTGTAGTCTGTTGCGGCTTTCGCGGAATCTTTATATAATAAGTCACTTTTTATAAAGCACTTTTTTCTAGGAACGTAAATATGGCTATTAACTGCGGTATCGTCGGTTTGCCAAATGTCGGCAAATCAACCATTTTTTCAGCGTTGACGGCAGCTCCGGCAGAAGCTGCAAATTATCCTTTCTGTACGATTAATCCGAATATCGGTATTGTTGACCTTCCAGATTCCCGGCTCGATTTTCTTGCCGAGAAATTCGCCACAAAACGCAAGGTTCCTGCGACAGTTGAGTTTGTTGATATCGCAGGTCTTGTTAAGGGCGCGTCAAAGGGCGAGGGTCTTGGAAACCAGTTTCTTGCGAATATCCGTGAGGTTGGCGTTATTGCGCACGTTGTCCGCTGTTTCGAGAATCCTGACATTGTTCATGTTAACAACAAGATTGACCCGGCTGATGATATTGAGACAATCAACATGGAGCTTGCGTTTGCCGATCTTGATACGGTGAACCGCCGCATCGAGAAATGCCAGAAAGCTGCCCGCGTAAGCAAGGAAGAGGCTAAAAAGGCTGAAGTCGTTATGGCGGCGATAAACAAGATTAAGCCGCTTCTTGAGAACGGAAAGCCGGCACGCCAGGCTGAGCTTACGGACGATGAGAAAGAAGCGATTTACGACTGCCACCTTATCACGATGAAGCCGCAGATGTATGTGTGTAACGTTGATGAGGACGGAATTAAGAACGGCAGTAAATATATTGATACTGTAAAGGCTATCGCTGCGGAGGAAGGCGCGGATGTTGTCGTTATCTGCGGCAAGTTCGAAGCAGAGCTTGCGGAGATGGGAAGCCCGGAAGAGCGCCTTGAGTTCCTTGGTGAGCTTGGCCTTAAGGAAAGCGGTCTTGCAGTTCTTGCCCGCGCCGCGTATCACCTGATGGGGCTTCGCACCTTCCTTACGGCTGGTCCTGATGAATGCCGCGCCTGGACAATCCACGCGGGCGACACAGCTCCAAAGGCTGCCGGCGTTATCCACACCGACTTTGAGAAAGGCTTTATCAAGGCTGAGGTTTACAGCTTCGACGACCTTGTTAAGTACGGAACGGAAGCCGAAATCAAGGCAGCCGGAAAGTACCGCATTGAAGGAAAAGAATACATCGTCCAGGATGGCGACGTCGTTTTCTTCCGGTTTAACGTTTAGGGATGTCAGCGAGAGCCGCTGACGTTGTGCGACATACTAGTGTAATGAATAGGTGTATTTGCGAAAAAAATGCGCGAATACACCTTTTTTTTACCCGAAAACTGATTTTTTTTGCCCCACTCGGTCGTATAAGAAAGATTGAGCGGAGGTATTAATGAAAAAATCTGTCATTCTACTTTTGGTGCTGATGTTCTGCATCCTGTTCTTTGGATGTGGATGCTCCAATCTTGTCGCCGGTTCTTCTGGCGCGCTTAGTTTCCGCAAAGCCGATGAAAGCGAACTTTCCATAGTCTCTTGGAACTTGCAGACTTTCTTTGACGCGGCGGATTCCGGCACCGAATACGAAGAATTCACCGGCAAAAAATCAAAATGGACAGAAGAAAAATATAAAGACAGGCTGGAAAAACTTTGCACTTTCATGAAAACGGTCAACGCTGACATCTTTTGTTTCATGGAAGTTGAGAACGCGGCTGTCGTGCAGGATATCGCGAATGCTTTACAAGTCGGGGTTTCCGGTATGAGCTGGCGGTACACGTGTTTCGCGCGTGAGAGTGGTTCCAGCTTGGGTTGTGCTGTTTTTTCGCGGTATGAGCCGGAATCCCTTACGATACACAGCGTTGATTGCATGGCGGCTGTGCAGACAGAAGCTTTTTCGGGGTACTCCGCCGGCGACCCGCTTGTCCGGCCACCAATGCGCCCGCTCATGGAAATCCGGTTTTCATTCGTTACTAGAGGTAAACTTGCGCTTTTTGTCGCACACTGGAAGTCTAAGTCCGGCGGTGCCAAAGAAAGTGAAGTGTGGCGCAACTGTCAGGAGTCGGTTCTGAGCGGGCGCATAGAAAGCGCGCTGTCTGACGGTTATAGTGTCGTTGCGTGCGGCGATTTTAACAGGGAACTTGCGGAATTCAAGTATTCGCGCTCGGAAGGATATGTGGATTTGCGGGGAAGTTTCAGCACGGTCAGCGTAAAATCGCCTTGGTTTTCCGCGGATGAGGAAGGCTCTTATTTTTTCAACGAGTCGTGGAGCCGCATCGATCACTTCTTTTTTGCCGGCGACGTAGAATGTGCGTCTTTCAAAGCGATGTGCGAGGGGGAGCATGTGACATCAGGCGGACTTCCGTATGAGTATGATGTTTGGACTGGCAAAGGATATTCAGATCATCTGCCAATTTCGTGCCGTCTGATGCTTTGAACAAAAAAAGTTGTTTTTAGCTAACTTTTTACTGCAAATCGTTGTTTTTTTATAGCCGCCCGACAGAATTATTCGTATATTAAGTGAGTGAACAGCGTGACCGAGTGCGAACGGTGTTCAAACCGCGGTAAATGTAGGAGGTTTAATTATGGCTGTTGTATCTTTGACAAAAGACAATTTTAACTCAGAGGTGCTGGAATCATCCGGCACAGTATTCGTAGATTTTTGGGCACCATGGTGCGGTCCTTGCAGAATGACATCTCCGTTTGTAGACGCTGCCGCCGAAGAACGCACAGACGTAAAATTCTGCAAAGTAAATGTCGATGATGAGCCGGATTTGGCAAGCATGTTCAATGTAATGAGCATCCCGACTCTTATGGTATTCAAGGACGGAAAATCAGTTAAACGCGAGATGGGAGCCAAGGATAAAGAAGGCATCCTTGCAATGCTCGCATAGCACGATTTATAGCGTCAATTCAGCCAGGGTGGCATTGCAAACTTCTGCCAGTTTTTCCCCGTTCACCGCAATCTGCATTCCGCGCTGCCCTGCGCTTACATAAATCTCATCAAATAAAATGGCTGTTTCGTCTATAAAAGTCGGGTATTTTTTCTTCATGCCCAACGGCGAGCAGCCGCCCCTTATATAACCAGTAAGCCCCAGCAGTTCTTGCGGTTTCACGGGGTTTATATCTTTGGAAGAGGTAAGCGCCCTAACTTTTTTCAGGTTTACCGTTGTTTCTGCCGGTACGCAGAAAACATAAATTTCATTTCTTTCATTGCGCATCACGATTGTTTTAAAAACCTGCTCTACCGGAAGTCCGGCAGAAGCAGCGGCGTGAATTGCGTCAAGCTGGTCTTCTGAAAACTCGTATTGTTTTGTGCTGAACGGGATTCCCGCTGTTTCAAGAATCCTCATAGCGTTTGTTTTTACCATACGAAAAGTATGCCATTTTTTCCAACATGCGACAATAGAATGTATAATGCCCTACCTCAAAACTGTACTGATATGAAGAAAACAAGCATAATTCAGGTATTATTTGTGTAAATATTTAGTGGAAGACTGAAAAATAGTGTGATAGAATTATTATTACTGGGCACAGGTGGGAGATAGGGAGTTATTTATGATTGATTATGCAGAAGGTTCAGGAAAACAGTATCATACTGGCGTAGGTCCAGATGATATAGGAAAATACATTATTTTGCCGGGCGACCCAAAACGTTGCGCCAGCATCGCCGCACATTTTGACAACGCAAAACTTGTCGCCGACAGCCGCGAGTATGTTACATATACAGGAACGCTTGAAGGTGTGAAGGTAAGCGTAACATCTACAGGAATTGGCGGTCCTTCATCCGCAATAGCGATTGAAGAGCTTTCAAAATGTGGCGCGCACACATTTGTCCGCGTAGGAACATGCGGCGGCATGCAGAAAGAAGTTATGAGCGGTGACATCGTAATTGCGAGCGGCGCAATCCGTATGGAAGGCACGAGCCGCGAGTATGCGCCAATAGAGTATCCAGCCGTTCCGAATGTCGATGTCCTTAATGCGTTGATTCAGGCTGCAAAGAACAAGAATATTCCGCATCACGCGGGCGTTGTTCAGTGCAAAGATTCATTCTTCGGTCAGCACGAGCCGGAAGTCATGCCGGTCAGTTACGAACTTCAGAACAAGTGGGAAGCGTGGCTCCGCATGGGTTGTCTCGCTTCCGAAATGGAATCTGCCGCGCTCTTTATTGCAGGAAGTTTCCTTCGTGTGCGCGTAGGCTCTTGTTTCCTTGTTGTGGCGAATCAGGAGCGCGCAAAAGCAGGGCTGCCGAATCCTCAGGTACATGATACTGAGCTTGCCATTGTTACCGGTGTCGAGGCACTGAGAATACTTATAAAAGAGGATATGAAGTCAGCCAAATAATAGATACAGCTAGCAAAGAGGAGAGTTTTAATGGATCCTTTTTATGGAGTGGTTGTCCTGACGTGTGTATCAAGTATGATAACTGTGGTATTCGCTGTCGGGAAGGATACAGTTCTAGATGAAAAAAACATTCAGTGGTTCAGGTTTTCATTTATCCTTGTAGCCATCGGAATGACTTGTGAATATCTCGGTGTCCTGTTCAGCGATTTGGGCAATGTTCCTAAGTTGCTTTTTACTCTTGTCACTCTGTGCGAATACATTCTCTCTCCTATGCTGTCGTTGTCGCTTGCTGGAAGCTGCGGAATAAAGAAACCCATAAAACCGATGTTGCTCGTGATGCTGACTCATGCCATCATTGAAATTGCGGCATCACCATTCGGTCTGATTTTTTATATCACAGAAGAAGGCGTTTTCTCACGAGGCGATTACTACTGGGTTTATCTGTTCTTCTGTGCCGTGTCTTTTCTTTTCATCCTTTTTGTTTTTATTTATCTTGGGCGAGAGGCGAATACAAAGAACCTGATAACACTCATCCTGATAACCATCACTTTCCTTTTTGGACAAGTTGCTTCTATCGTGGATGATCATATTTATACAGGCTATCTTTCAATAAGCATGACGGCTGTTCTGCTGTATATCCTGACGCAAGACCTTAGGCGCTGTAAGCTTATGAAACAGATGAACATAGAGCAGGAAAAATCGACGCACGACTCGCTTACAGGTGTTTCGAACCGCGCTTGTTACGAAAGAAAAACAGCTGTAATGAATGACAATATTAAGGGAAACCCGGCAGGAATGCAGTTTGCGATATGCGAATGTGACCTTAATAATCTTAAGGTGATAAACGACACCTATGGCCATGAGTCGGGCGATTTCTACATAAAGACGTGTTGTAAAAAAATATGTGATGTTTTTAAGCACAGCGCTGTATACCGTACCGGTGGCGATGAATTCGTAATTATCATGATGAACGAAGATTATGAGAATTACGAAAAACTGAAAATGGAAATAAACGATTTTGTGATGTCCGAAATCAAGAAAAAGGGCTCAATTCTTGGAAAAATATCGTTCGCCGCGGGCTTCTCAAAGTATAACTACAAGACAGATAAGACTGTCGCCGATGTTTTGAACCGCGCCGATTTCGAGATGTACATCCACAAAAAGTGTGTAAAATCAAGCGCCGGTGTTTAACCTGGGCGTTACCGCCTGCGGCACTTTCCGCATCCCTAACGCGGTCTTGCCTTAATTGCTTTCGCGTGACATATTAACACCATGCCGGACAAATTACGTATTCTATATGAAGATAAATTCCTTGTTGTTGTTTATAAGCCAGAAAATCTGCTAACAGTGCCTTATCCTGGATCGCGCGCGCGTACTGCGCTCGACCTGCTTACAGAAATCCGGCGGAAACGCGGTCTTGTCCGAGGCAGCTACAGGCCAGCCGTCGTTCACCGCTTAGATAAAGAAACTTCTGGCGTTATGCTTTTCGCCTTAACCCCGGAATGTCAGAAAACCGTTATGGACAACTGGCAGCAAATGGTGAAGCATCGCTATTACGTGGCGCTTGCCGAAACGCCGAATGTTTCGCCGAATAATACAAAGCCTGGTGCTGCCGAGCTTTTGCCCGACGCGGGCGTAATAGACCTTCCGCTCACAAAAAACGCGATGCACCATTCCTACGTTGCGGACACGACACGCGGCGGAAAACCGCAAAAAAACGAAGTTCAGGCGGTGACGCACTACCAGATTTTGGAAAAGAACAACAGGTATACGCTTTTCCAGCTTGAGCTTGAAACAGGACGTACTAACCAGATTCGTGCGCACCTTGCCGCAAAAAAATACCCGATAGCCGGTGACAGGCAGTACCGCGCGCGCACTGACCCATTCCACAGGCTTTGTCTTCATGCCCGCACACTGGAGTTTGCGCATCCTTACACGCATGAGACCCTTTCGTTTGATATTCCGGAGCCAGAATCTTGGCGCAAGCTGTTCCGGTGGTAGCGGCATGGCTTTTTTATGCATATTCAGCCGCATTTCTTGCTTGACATCTCACGGTCATTGTAATAACATACTAGTATGTTAGAATTGAACATTAAATCTCTTCCCTCAGAAGAGTGGAAAAAAGCTGGTGTTTCAGTGCCGGCTTTCAATATCGAAGAAATGCGCAAAGCAACTCAGGCGGCTCCGGAATGGCTTCATTTTGGAGCGGGAAACATTTTCCGCGGATTTATCGCCGTTCTTCAGCAGAGGTTGCTCGACGCGGGGCTTGCAAAGACAGGCATTATCGCGTCCGACACATTTGACTACGAAATAATCGATAAAATATACGCTCCTCACGACAATCTTTCGCTTCTTGTCCTTATGAAAGCGGATGGTTCCCTTGAAAAGGAAATTGTAGCGTCTGTTGCCGAGGCGGTTCCTGCCGACTCTTCAAACGATGCTGCTTGGGAGCGCATGAAAACTATTTTCCGTTCTCCGTCACTTAAAATGGTCAGTTTCACGATTACGGAAAAAGGCTATTCCATAACGAACATCGACGGCAGCATCAATAAAATCGCCTCGGCGGATATGCAGGCTGGCCCCGCACATCCGGCTCACGCGATGAGCGTAGTTACTGCGCTTGCATACGAGCGTTTTTGCAACGGCGCAGCTCCAATAGCTTTCGTCAGTATGGATAACTGTTCGCACAATGGCGAAAAACTCAGTAATTCTGTTTATGCCGTTGCGGAAGCTTGGTGCAGGAACGGTTTCGTTTCAAAAGACTTTGTTGAATGGCTCCATGACGAGAAAAAAGTTTCGTTCCCATGGTCAATGATAGACAAAATTACGCCACGCCCGGCAGCAGAAGTCCAGAAAAAACTTGAAGAAGCCGGAATCGGCAAAATGGATCCTATAACAACTTCAAGAGGAACGTATATCGCACCTTTTGTAAACTCGGAAAAACCACAGTATCTTGTTATTGAAGATTCTTTCCCTGCCGGTCGTCCTGCTTTCGAAAAGCTTACTGATTGTGGCGTTTATCTTACGGACCGCGACACTGTTAACCGCACCGAGCAGATGAAAGTTACGACATGCTTGAATCCGCTTCACACCGCGCTCGCCGTTTACGGCTGTCTTTTGGGCTACAAGTCCATCGCCGCCGAAATGAAAAATCCGCTTCTTGTAAAGCTCGTAAAGAAAATTGGATATGATGAAGGCTTGCCGGTTGTCGTAAATCCGGGTATTCTTAACCCGCTTGATTTTATAAACGAAGTTGTTGAAGAAAGAGTTCCGAATCCTTATATCCCGGATACTCCACAGCGTATCGCTACGGACACATCGCAGAAAATTCCCGTTCGTTACGGCGAAACCATAAAATCGTACATTAAAATCAAAAAATCAATGGATTTTATGACGGGTATTCCGCTTGCAATTGCTGGTTGGCTCCGGTATCTTCTTGCATTGGATGATAATGGTGAAGAAATGGCTCTTTCATCCGACCCTATGCTGAACGAACTTAAGGCAAGCCTTAAAGACGTTGTTTTTGGAAAACCGGAATCTGCTCACGGCGTTTTGAAGCCACTTTTGTCGAATCCGGTGATTTTTGGCGTTGATTTGTATTCTACGCCATATTCAACAGTGCTTGCGGAAAAAGTTGAGATGCTTTTTGGCAAGCTGATTTCTGGAAAAGGCGCAGTAGCGAAAGTTCTGGAAGAATACTTAAAGTAAGGTTAGTTGGCAGATGCCTCATGAGTCGCTGGTGCCGTGTGCGCCATGTTCAAGGCTTATATCGTATCTGCTGCGGCCATAACCCTTTTTTGCACACGCTGAACGGTCGTCTGACTGTCCGGCACTTGGAGGTTTAAAAATGAAAATGACATTCAGATGGTTCGGTACAGGCTTTGATTCTGTTACATTGAGCCAGATTCGCCAGATTCCGGGCGTAAAAGGGGTTATTACAACGCTGTATGACAGTGTTCCGGGCGAGGCTTGGGCAGAAGATAAAATTAAAGCATTGAAAGCCGAGGTAGAGAAATCCGGGCTTGAGATTTCTGGTATAGAAAGCGTAAACATCCACGATGATATTAAGACAGGAAGCGGACGGCGCGACGAGTATATCGATAACTACATCAAGACGCTTGAAGTTCTTGGTAAAAACGATATTCGCATGGTTTGCTACAACTTCATGCCTGTTTTCGACTGGACACGCAGCGAGCTTGCCCGCGTATGCGAGGATGGCTCGACGGTTCTTGCATACAACTCCAAGGCAGTTGACGCAATAAAGCCAGAAGAGATGTTCAGTTCTATCGACAAGGACTCAAACGGATTCGTTCTTCCTGGCTGGGAGCCAGAGCGCATGGCTCGCGTAAAGGAACTTTTTGCGCTTTACAAGGAAATCGACAACGAAAAGCTTTTTGAAAATCTTGTTTACTTCCTTAAGGCAATTATGCCTGTTTGTGACAAGTACGACATCGATATGGCAATTCACCCGGATGATCCGGCTTGGCCTGTTTTCGGACTTCCGCGCATCATTACGTGTAAGGAAAGCGTAGTTCGCATGCTCAAATCTGTGGACAATC
>JAEEGK010005663.1_pt1 | contig 30192 bp, 17 predicted proteins | sample 8958771 | NCBI WGS metagenome assembly JAEEGK01 (sample SAMN16246547, study PRJNA631951) | gut metagenome | biome: gut microbiome; feature: rumen; material: SC-attached | host: Bos | place: Iran: Karaj | collected 2018-10 | reverse complement strand
TTAATTATAATGAAATATTATTATATGAATTATTAATGAAAAAATATAATAAAAAAATTATTGATTTAATTGTTTTTATTAGCTATTTTTTAATATATATTTTAAAATATTAAAAAATAATTAGGTATTAATAAATAATTTTAATCTAATTAATGGATGAAAAGAATTATATAATTTCATATAAATATAATAAATGCTATAGTTATAATTATAATCTTGAAACTTTCTTTGAATTTTTAATAAATCAATTTGACTTTATGTCATCTACACAGCCATATTATTTAATTCGAAAAACTTTATTTCCTTCTATTAAAATCGATAAAGGGTATGTAATTGAGAATAAATTAATTCCTTTTTATAAATTATTGATTGCTGAAAAAATTGAAGAAAAAACATCATTTATGAAAAAATTAAATAGAATATTTTTTATAAACAATTTTCAAAATCAATCATTGTATTTTCAAATAATGTATACATTATTTGATAATACATGTGAAAATAAAATGGTTATATTATTTGAAACTAATCTTTTAATAAAAAAATATGAAGAAAAAAAAACAATAAAATTATATCATGATTATATAAATTATGTGAAATCTTCTTTCTATAAATTTTTAGAAACTTTTTGTAATGAAAAAATGAATGAAATATCATATATTTATGAATCAATAATTATTTATTGTTCTCAACAACAAATATATAATTATATTAATAATATTGAAAATATAATGAAATTATATTATTATAATTATAAATGGATTAGATTAAATGAAAATACAATTGAAGTAATTAATGATGAAACTAACATTAATACAATATATTCAATTTATAAAATTAAAAAATTAAATAATGAATGTATTAATTTTGAAATACAGAAAAAATTAATAAAAAATAATGAAATAAATTCATCATATATTACACATTTTAAAATTAATCCATTATCAAATAATATATGTTGGTTTTGTTGTGATTTTCCAATTCCTTTTGGTTCATCTAAATCTGCAATTAAAAATATGACTTCTGTATGTAAATTTCTTATTAAAAAAATAAAACAAAGTTTAGAAAATAATATGTAATCATTTAATTCAAATATAAATATTCTAAAGAAAATAATATATGTTTAGAAAGAATTATAATAGAATATATTTACATTGATTTAATTTAAATTTAATAGCTTTATCTAGTAAGAGCTAGTTTTATTAAAAATTTATAATATAAATTGGTTTTAAATAATAATATAGAAAAAAAATAATAAATTATTTTATGTTTAAAATTTAAAAAATAATAAATAAAAAATGAAGAATAAATTCATTATTCTTGATTTCTACTCATTTCAGTTTTTAATATGGAATTATTCCCAATAATATTATCATCATAATCAATATTAATACTATTATTTCTATTATCATATCTAAAATTATTCATTTGTGTATTAACAAACATTTCAGAATCATCATCAAAAGCATGATTTAATTCTAAAAACTTAAAAAAAGGTCTTGAATTAGAAACTTGATCAATTTCTGCTAAATCTTTAATAAATTTTTCTAAATGTTGAATTTTATTTTCATGAAAAGAAGGACCATTTAAATTCATATCATTAATATTAGTAAAAATATTTGCAGATTGTGGCATATTAATAACACCTTTAAATAAATTTTTTAAAGTTTTATGTAGATTTGCAAATTGATTAAATCTTTTATTAATTCTCCAACTTACACCATTATAAGAAATATCCATTATATATTCTAAATATGGTTTTCCTACTTCATCTGTTTTTAATTTTCCTTTTATTATTTTTAATTTTAATTTCTCAGATGAAAATTCTGTTTTTGGATTTGTTATATTATTATTTAACATATCTTTTTGACATTGTAAAATATGATCTCTAAAAACTTCAAATGGAAAAATTTTCATACAAAATTTACATTTAAATCCTTTTGAATTATGAATTATTTCTTTATATAAATTTAATTTATTTATTTGTTCTTCATATGTTTTTATTTTATTTTCACTTGCATTTAATGATAATGTTAATTCTTGTACTTTTTCTGATGTTTGTTTAAAATTTTTAAATAATTCCTTTTCATTTTGTTCATTTTTTTCTTTTTCTTTTTGTTGGATTAAAATTTGTTGAAACATATTTTTATTTTCTTCTTTTTGTGCTCTTAAATTTTCTTTAAAGTAATTTAATAAATTATTCATATTTTGATTCATTTGTTCATTTGATGAAATTTCAGATTTTTTTTGTTCTTCCTTTAAATTTTCATTTTGAATTTTTAATGATGATATTTCATCTCTTAAATTTTGTTCTTTATTAGAAGTTTCTTTTGACAATGAATTAAATTTATCTTTCCAATTTTGAATTTCTTTTTGTAAATAATCAATCTTTTGTTCTTGTAAAGAATTCATTTTTTCATTATTCATTTTTAAAACAAGTAATTCTTCTTCTTTTGATTTTAATTCATTTTCACTTTTACTTTTCAAATTTAAAACTTCTTTTAATTTATGTTCATAATCATTTCTCAAATTTTCTTCATCTTTTTTTGAAATTTCTCTCATTCTATTTTTTTCATTTTCTAAAGCATTAATTTTATCTTCATATACTTTTTGTTTCATTTTTTCATTAATAACATCAGAATTTAATTTTGATATTGTTTCACCATTATTTTGTTTTAATTGTAATATTTCATTATTTGATTGTTCTAATCTTTCTTTTAAATTACCAACTACATTTTTATAATTCATTATTTCTTTTTCAGATTCAACTCTATTTTTAATTATTTGAGTTTCAATAAATTTTCTAATTATAATCATTGCTTTATCAAATAATATTTCATTTTTATGTGGAAAATCAGGTGATAATTTTTCTGCTTGTTCTCTAAAATCATCTAAATCTGAAAAAAATTGATAATAATTATTAGTATATTTATCATTATCTTCAAAAGTAGAAATAAATTTTTTGGCTAAGTCATCAACATCTTTTGTAAATTTCTCTTCAAAAATTTTCAAATTTTCTTTATCAAATTTTTCTAATTCATTAACTAATTTTTCTTTTAATTTTTCTACAAATTTTTCTTTAGAATCATCATCAACGAATACTTTTTCATAAAAATTTTTAATATACTGTTCTAATAATTTTTTAGTATAATTTCTAACATTATTAACAAAACCCATTTTTTCTTTATTATCTTGTCTATAAGTATTAATTTCTTCAACAAAATTTCTAACAGCATTATCAATATATTTAATACATTCACTTTGAACAACATATTTCCATGAATTTTCAATAACTGGAATACTTCCTTCATTAATTGCATCTAAAACACTTTGAATTAAATCAATTAACATAGCACCATTTAAAGTTTTTTTCATAAAAATTTTAGGTTTTGTTTTCTTAATTACTTTAGTTCTGAATAATTTAGCTTGTTGTAAAAATTCTTTTCTTAAACTAGAATCAGGTAAATTTTGCATATTTTGTAAATCACTTTCTTTTTCAACTGGTCTTACCATAACATAACAATCTCTTTCAGGGAAATAAGTTCTAATTAAATTTCTAACTCTATTTTTTTCTTCAATAGAATCAGTAGCACCTTTAATAGGAGTTAAAGCACTTTCTAAATATTGTTTTTCAGTAATAGTATTACCATTTTTATCTTCTAATTTAAGTGAAAAATCTCTAAGTAACCAAAGCATAGTAGGAAAATATTTAGCAAGTTCTTCATCATCATTATCATCAACACTTGAATTATTTCTTAATTTAATAGTTTTACTTAAATTTAATACAAAACTTAAATTATTAATAGTATTTTCATCAATATAACCAACAGAATTATAAATAAATAAAGAACTAATTAAAACTGCAATTAAAAATATTTTAGAATCATGATTAACTTCTTCATCATAAGCACCAAGTCCTTCAGTATCAATTAAAAAACAAGGAAATTCTTCTTTACAATGATTATTTGATATTATTAAAGGATCTGACCAAATCCAAATTCCTTTTGTACATGCTTTAAATGTTGGTCCTACTCCAAAACCTTGTCTTTGTATATTTAATATTACTCTGTTTAATAAAAATGATTTTCCTGTTCTGTATTTACCTACTAAACTTATTATTCCTATTTTATTTGGAGCTAAGTGAATTAATAGTTCTCTTGCTTCTGATGGTATTATAAATTTGTTGTTTTCATATACTACTAATGGTAAGGCTTTTTGTTTTGGAGGAATATAATCTTGTTTTTCTTCTTCTATTGTTTCTAGCTGATCCATTTAATTTTTCTTTTTTCTTTTTAAAATGTTTTTTTAAAATTTAAAAATATATTTTTTTATTTATATTATGTAATTTAATTAATTTTTATTATTTTATTTTTATAATTTTTTTTTTTTTATAATTTTTTATTTTTTTTATAATAAAATATAAATTATTAAATGGATTATATTTTTGATAGTGTAGGAAGTACTTTTGGTGAAACTAAAGATAAAAATATTTTTACTTTTTCAAATATTTATGAAAATAATAGTAGTCAAAGTAATTCTAATAATGTTTATAATTCATTTTCATTTAAAAATAAAAAAAGTAATCAAAAACAATTATTAAATTCATCACCTGGATTTAAAGTTATGAGACCTTATTCAAATAATAAAATAAGGAAAACTATTTTAAATTTTAATAATGAAAATCAAAATTATAAAAAATTCCCTATGCAATTTCTTTCAAAAGAAGATGATGTTAAGAAAATTAAATTTGAAAAAATAATTCCTAATTCAAAACAAGTTGAAAGTTATAAAAAAAATATTCAAAATGATTTATCAATATTTAAAAATTATAAACCAATGAAAAGATATTTTATTAGTAATTTAAAAGATGTTCCTAGTCTTTATGGGAATAATGGTCATTTTAATATTAAAGAAAAAAAATCTTTAATTCCATTAACATCAAATAAAAAGTTAAAATTAAATGAAGATAATGATATCAATACTTTTAAAATTTTTCATTAAATAAAATTCAATAATATTTTTATTTGAACTATTATATTCTTATAAAAGTAATAAAATAATCAAGGGTAAAAAATTAAAAATATGATTATTTTAACTTTTTTTTAAATTTAATATAATTTCCAAAAGGTTTAATTATATATAGAAAAATTTATATTAAAATAAATTAAGAAATATTTTTTAATTATTAACCTGTTATAATTCAAATCAATAACATTAATAATCTATTGAATTAATTCTAAATATTTACATTTGAATTAAATACTTACAAATTATTTTCTAAATTTTGTTTTATTTTTTTAATAATAAATTTACATACAGAAGTCATATTTTTAATTGCTGATTTAGATGAACCAAATGGAATTGGATAATCACAACAAAACCAACATATATTATTTGATAAAGGATTAATTTTAAAATGTGTTATATATGATGAATTTATTTCATTATTTTTTATTAATTTTTTCTTTATTTCAATATTAATACATTCATTATTTATTTTTTTAATTTTATAGATTGAACATATTGTATTAATTTTAGTTTCATGATTAATTACTTCAATTGTATTTTTATTCAATCTTATCCATTTATAATTAAAATAATATAATTTCATTATATTTTCAATATTATTTATATAATTATATATTTTTTGTTGTGAACAATAAATTAAAATTGATTCATAAATATATGATATTTTATTCATATTTAACTTATCAAAATTTTTTAAAGAATGTGAAAAAGCTGATTTCGTAATGGTAATAAATTCATTATATAATTTTATTTCACTTTGAGCAACTTTAGATAAAAGTGTTGTTTCTAATTGAGTAATTATTTTACTTTCACAAGTATTATCATAAAATGTATAAATTATTTGATAAGATATCAAATTTTTTTTATTTTGTAAATGATAAATTCTATTTACTCTTTTAATAAATGATGAATTTTCTTCGATTTTATCACAAATTGTTACTCTATAATAAGGAAAAAAATTAAATTTCACAAAATATTGTGTATCAAAATTTGATATTGGATTTTGAATTTTTTGAACAGAAAACAAAGCTTTATTCTTAGACATGAAATATAATTGATTTGTAAAATACAAAAATAATTTTTCAAGTTCAACATTATAACTATAACATGAAAAAATAGTTTTTTTATTTATTTTATTATTTCCTTTCATCTTTTATTAAAAAACAAAAGAATAATTGATATAATCATAAATAAACATATAATTTTTATGTAATTTAAAAAAATAAATAAATTTTCTAAATTAAAATAAAAATTTAAAATAAAAAATGAGTAATAGAAATAAAAATAATACTCATAATCATCAAAAATCAGATTTAGGAGAAAACACAATAAATTATGATGAAAACGCAACAGTAGCAAATTTAAAAATAAACAAACAATCATCAAATCTCCCATTAAAACAATCTAATTTAAAAAATGATAAAAATAAAGAAGATGAAGATGATCCAAAAGCAGCATTAAAGAAAAATTTAATGTTTGAACAAAAAAACATTTCTCCAATGAAATTATATTGTCATTTATCAACATCAACAGAAGTAATATTAATGTTATTTGGTATAATAGGAAGTTGTGGTTCAGGAATAGCAGGTCCAATGATGTCTTATTTATTTGGTGATATGATTAATAGTTTTACTGATACACAAGGAATGGGTTCAGGAGGAGAAATTGAATATCAACAATATTATATTTTTATGAATGAATTTCAGAAAACTATCGATAAAATGGTTAAAAAATTTTTATATATTGGTGCTGGAATGTTTGTTGCTAATTTTTTAGCTCAATTTATGTGGGCTTATTCTTCTCTTAGACAAATTCATAATTTGAAAGAAAGTTATTTTGCTACTATTTTGAAACAAGAACAAGGATGGTTTGATATAAATAATGCTTATGAATTTGCTACTAAAGTACAAGCACAGTTAGAACAAATTGAATTAGGTGTTGGAGATAAATTTGGTCTTGTTATACAAATGGTTACTCAAGTTATTGCTGGGTTAATTGTTGCTTTTACTACTTCATGGAAGTTAACTTTAATTATGTTATGTGTTAGTCCTGCTATTTTAGCTTGTATATGCTTTCTTGTTACTGCCCTTAAAAAAACTATTGTTTTAGCAAGAAAAACTTATGAAATTGCAGGTGGTATTGCTGAGGAAATGTTATATAATATTAAAACTGTAGCTTCTTTTGCTAATTTTGAATTTGAAAAAAAAAGATTTGGAGAATATATTGATAAGGTACATGAATATGATAAAGAAAAAGCTTTTAAATTAGGTATTAGTATTGCTGGTGTATTATTTTTTATATTTTTTACTTTTGTTGTTGCTATATTATATGGGAAAAAATTAATAATAGATGAAGAGATTAATTCTAATTCAGGTGAACCTTTTAAATCTGGTGATGTACTTACTGTTATTTTTGCTACTTTAATGGCTATTATGTCTATTGGAGGTATTGCTCCTAATATTAAAATAATTCAAGAAAGTGCTTTGGCATCATCAGATTATTTTACTTTATATGAAAGGACACCACAAATAGATATAAGCAATTCAAATTATAAACCAAGTAGAGATAGTGTAGAAGGGAGAATTGAATTTCAAAATATTGACTTTATTTATCCTTCTGATGTAAATAAAAGGAAAATATTAAATAATTTAAATTTAGTTATTGAACCTGGAAAAAAAGTTGCTTTAGTAGGTGAAAGTGGTTGTGGTAAAAGTACAACAGTAAATTTAATTGAAAGATTATATGAACCTGAATCAGGTAGAGTATTAATTGATGGGAGAGATATTAAAGAATATGATATAGAATATTTAAGAAGTTTAATAGGTTATGTTCAACAAGAACCAGTATTATTTAATAGATCAATAAAAGAAAATTTAATATTTGGAAGAAATGAATTAGTAGAATCATTAGGTAATACAAATGAATTAATGAAAGAAGCATGTGCAGAAGCATATGCAAAAGAATTTATTGAAAAAAATATGGAAAAATATAATTATATTGTAGGAATAAAAGGAAGTAAATTATCAGGAGGACAAAAACAACGTATTGCAATAGCAAGAGCAATTTTATGTAAACCAAAAATATTAATATTAGATGAAGCAACATCAGCACTAGATAATAAAAGTGAAAAAGAAGTGCAAGCAGCATTAGATCACATAAGTCAAAAAAATGTTACAACAGTTATAATAGCACATAGATTATCTACAATAAAAAATGCAGATTTAATTTATGCTCTTAGAAGTGGTCAAGTTGTTGAAAGTGGAACTCATCAAGAACTTCTTCAAAAAAATGGTTATTATGCAGGATTAGTTAAATCTCAATTAGCACAAGATGAATTAGAATCAAAAGAAGATAATATGACAGGAATACAAAAAAGAAGAAGTTCAATGAATCCTTTGGCTAGATTAAAAAGTGAAAAATCAAGTAGATATTCATCTCAATTAATGGCTCAAGAAATGCAATTAAGAGAATTAGAAGAAGAACCAATTCCAGTTGATCATGGTAGAGTAATGGGTATTGTTTCTGATCATAAAAAGGAAGTTTTTTTAGGAGGTTTTGGTGCTTTTGTTAATGGAGCAATGAGTCCTGTATCTGGATATGTTCTTGCAAAAGCAATTAATGCACTTTCAAGTACTGATAAAAAAGTTATTAAAGATGATGGTTTATTCTGGTCTATGATGTATTTAATTGTTGCTGCTGTTCAAGCAATTACAGTTTTTTTAAAAATTTGTAATTTAGAAACCTTAGGTTCAGTTGTTACTTGTAAAATGAGGAAAATTGTTATTGAAAAATATTTACAATTACATGTTGGTTATTATGATTATGATCAAAATGCTCCTGGAGCTCTTTTAACTAGATTATCTATTGATACCACTCAATTAAATTCTATAGTATTAACCATTGTTGGAGATATTGTTGGTACTATTGGTACTGCATCAGTTGGTTTAATAATGAGTTTTTATTTTGAATGGAAATTAACTTTAATTTCATTATGTTTTATTCCTTTTATTATAATTGCTCAAGTTTTAATTGCTCAAGCTAGAAGAGGAGGAAGAGAATCTGATAAAACAATTAATATTGAAGCTGGTAGTGTATTATCTGAATGTGTAATTAATACAAAAACAATATATTCATTTAATTTCCAGAAACCTGCTGTTGAAATGTATTTAAAAATATTAAATCAAGAAAAAGCAACATTTATTAGAGATTCAATAATACAAGGTTTTTTAATGGGATTAGGTATTTTTGCAATGTATGCAAATAATGCAACAGTATTTCATTATTCAGGAGTTTTCATTCGAAAAGGAACATTAAAATTTGAAGATATGAATTTAGCAATGAATATAGTAATGACAATGACAAATGGTATATCACAAGGACTTCATGGAGTAACAGATTATGGAAAAGCTAAAAAATCCTTTGCTTCAGTTTTCAAAACAATAGACACAACATCAGAAATAAATGCATTTGAAGAAGCAAATAGAGGTAAAATATCAGCAGATAAATTAAAAGGTAAAATAGAATTTAAAAACGTAACATTTGCATATCCAACTAAACCAGAACAAAAAATATTAAGAAATATATCATTTACAATAGAATCAGGACAATCATGTGGTTTAGTAGGTTATTCTGGATGTGGTAAAAGTACAATAATTCAATTATTAGAAAGATTTTATGATGCAACAGAAGGAGAAGTTTTAATTGATGATGTAAATATTAAAGATTATAATTTATATGAATTAAGAAAAAAAATTGGATTAGTTTCACAAGAACCAGTTTTATTTAAAAGAAGTGTTTTTGAGAATATAAATTATGGTAGATTAGATGCTTCAAAAGATGAAGTTTTTAATGCTGCTAAAAGAGCTGTTATTGAAAAATTTTTTAATGATAAGGAAATGGGAACTAAGGAAGATCCTGTTTCTGGAGGAGAAAAACAAAGACTTGCTATTGCAAGAGCTTTTTTAAAAGATCCTGTTATTTTATTACTTGATGAAGCTACTAGTGCTTTAGATAAAGAAAGTGAAATTGAAGTTCAGAAAAGTATTGATGTTTTACAAGAAGGAAGAACTTCCGTTGCAGTTGCTCATAGATTAAGTACTATTCAAAATTCTGATATTATTTTTGTTTTAGAAAGTGGGAAAATTGTAGAAAAAGGAAATCATAATGAATTAATGGCTTTAAATGCTAAATATGCCACTTTATATAAATATTCTGATACTTCTTAAATTTAATAATAATTTTTTATTATTGTATTTTAAAATTGAAACAATAATTTTAAATTTTTTATTTTTCTATTAAATAAAATTTCAATTTATAATATTTATTATAATTTATATTTCAAAACTAAACTTTTAGTTACTAATTTTTTATTGAATTAATATATTATAAAAATGGACTTGGTTTGAAATGAAACCATTTTTTAAATTCATCTAATTTTTCTGGAAAATTTCTAAAAATAAAATCTTTAACATCAGCTAATTTTTCTTCTAAATTTTGTATTTTATTTTCATTTTTTTTAATAATTTGGATATTTTCTTCTTTAATCTTTTTTAAAATTTCCAATTCATTATTTTGATAAGATAAATTTTGTTCATAATTCTTAATAGTATTTTCCATTTTTGCACAAGTAACTTCTAAATTTTCACATTTGATTTTAAAAGGAAATAATTCACCAACTCTTTTTTTAACCCATTCAATAATATTTTCATCTTTAACAGGATTATCTTGAATAATTAATAATTTAACATTTCTATAAACTTCTTCAATTGATTCTTTAACTTTTTTTATTGTTTCAATAACATCAGAATGAATATCTTGTACAATTTCAGAAAATTTTTGTTCTGTATTATATGAATCTTCTTTTAATTCATCTAAAATTACTTTTAATTTATCTGTTTTATTTTTAAATAAATCTGTACATTCATTCATTGATTCTTTTATTGATTCATATAAATTTTGAGTTTTAAATAAAGATACATTTTTTTCACTTGGAAGTGGTTTTTGTAATTGAAATATTGTATCATCTTTTTCTTTAATTGTATTTGTAAATCTTGTATTAAGTGATTTTAAATCTTCTTTTAATTTTTCATTTTCTGAATTAATATTATTTAATTTTTTATTTAAATCGTGATTATCCCTTTGTAAATTTTCTATATCATCTTTTTTTTTCTGTAATTCTAAATTTAATTCCATTATTTTTTTTGTTTTTATTTCAACTTCATTTATTAAACCTAATCTATTTTCATTTAATATTTGACATTTTTCTAATTCTTCTTTTAATTGTGTTATTTTAAGTTCTTCTTTTGCTTTTATCATTGGATCATTTGCTTTATTTAAATCATTTTTTAATGTTCTAATTTCTAATTCATATTTATCATTCTTTTGTTTTAATTCACTATTTTCTTTTTTTAACTTTTCAATTTTTTCATTTGAAGAATTTATTTCTTTCATTAAAGTATTTTTTATATCTTCATTAATAGGACTATTTTCTGAAATTAAAGAAGTATCATTAATATTTACAATATTAATATTATTATTATTATTAATATTAATATTATTTCCAATATTAGAATTTGTAGTAGGAATATTTAATTTTTTTATCATTTCCAAAATACTTTTTCTCTTACTTTTAATTATATTATTTATTTCTTTATTAGTACTTTCAGTCCTTGCATTTATCATATGAGATTCTAACCATTGTCTTTCAGTAATTTTCTGTTCAACTAAAACAGGTCTTAAAGGAGGATTAACATCAAACCAATTATGATTAAGAATTTGATCAATAGTTAATCTTTCTTTTGGATTTTGTTTTAATATTTTTGATATTAAATTTTTAGCTAAAGGTGGAAAATCATCAACCCAATTAATTTTATGTTTCTTAATATTAGAAAATAATTCTCCTTGATTCATTCCTCTAAAAGGTGGTTTCCCAGCAAGTAATTCAAACATTAAAACACCTAAATCCCATATATCAACTGAAGTATCATGACCTTCTTTTTTAACCATTTCAGGAGCTAAATATTCAGGAGTACCACAATAAGTTTTTCTTAATTCATTATTTGAAGAAACATAATTTGACCAACCAAAATCAGCTAATTTAACTCTACCATTTTCATCTAATAATATATTTTCTGGTTTAATATCTCTATGAATTATAGGTGGATCAAATGAATGAAGATATTTAACTGCACTTAATATTTCTCTCATATATTGTGCTGTTGTTCTTTGATCAAATCTACCTTGTTTTTTTAATAAAGAATATAATTGACCTTTTGATGCATAATGCATTATTAAATATAAATTATCATCATCTTCAAAATGATTAAATAATTTTATTATATGAGGATGATTTAATTTATACATTATTTCTATTTCTCTATTTATTTGTTCTGTCATTTTTTGATCTATTATATTTTGCTTGTTCATTACTTTAATTACATATATTTTTCCTGTTGATTTATGATGAACTTTCCATACTTGACCAAAACCTCCTTTTCCTATTGCACGATCACCGTCTGATAGAAAGTCTTCTTTACAACATTCTTTTTCAAGACCTTCACGAACTGATGGTGAGAGGAAAAGAATACGATTTTTTACACGGTTTATCATTATTTTTTTTTCCATTTTTTTAAAAATTTTTTATAATTTTTCTTTTTTTTAAAAATCAAAATTATTTTTTTTTTCTAATTATTAAATTAAAAAGTAATGAATTGTTGTGATTTTAATCCTATTGTTAAACAAAGTGAGGAAGGAGCAATATATACAAAAAAATTGAGATTTTATTTATATATTTATCTTTTTTTTTCTCTTTTAAGAACATTAACTATTCCAACTGGAGAATTTCTTTATGAAATGATTATTGGTTTTTTTATTTTTTTAATGTCATGTCAACTTTCATTTTATTATGGAATGTTTGTTATTTTATTTTTATTATTTCAACTTTTCTTTGAACTACTTACATTATTAACTTTTCTTCAAGCAATTTTTTTATTATATCAAGAAATTTCTATTTTTATATTACTTATTCAAAGTTTTATAATTATAATATATATTATGTTAACTAAATGGACATTCATTTGTTATAGAGAATACAAAGCATTATTCTATGAACAAAATGGAAATGGATTTGGAATGGGATATACTCAAATGAGAGATGAGGAACAAGGATATGGAAATTCAAATTATAATAATTATAATAATTATAATTATGGAAATAATAATAATAATGAAGAAAGAAAAGTTTTTGTACCTTTTACTGGAAGAGGAACAACATGGGGTTAAATAGACTAATTATTTTAAAAAAAATAAAATAAATTTATTTTTATGTATATAATAATTCTATAATACAATATAAATTATACAAAAACTTAAAAATACCCAAAAAAAAAATTACAAAAAAAAAAAGAATAAAAATCACATATAAATATTATTATTATTGGAATACTTTCCCAACATATTTATCCATATTCCAATATCCAGAAGCAATTACATTCCCTTTAGAATCAACTAACTTTCCAATTCCATGTCTTTTTCCTTTAGAAAAAAAACCTAAATATTTTTCTCCTTTATGATTCTCACAAACTCCTTTTCCATTAATAAACCCATTTTTAAAATTTCCATAATATTTATCTCCATTTTTCATAATAAAAGTACCTTTCCCACAAATAATATTATCTTTAAATTCTCCTTCATAAACATTTCCATCATTAAAAATAAATTTACCTAATCCATTTGCTTTTCCATTTTCCCAATTACCTTCATAAATATTACCATTAGAAAAAAAATATTTTCCAAAACCTTCTTTTAAATTATTAACATAATTTCCAATATATTTATCACCATTATTATGATAACGAATACCTTTACCATCAATTTTACCTTCTTTCCATTCACCAGAAAAAACTTCTCCATCAATTTGAGTTAATTTACCATAACCATCATGTTTATTATTTTTAAAATCTCCTTCGTAAATTGTTCCATTTTTTAATTTCATATAACCATAACCTTCACGAATACCATTTATTAATTCACCTTCATAATAATCTCCATTATTATAATAAAAAATTCCTTTTTTTGGTAAATTATTTTCATTTATGTATCCTATGAAAATGTCATTTGTTTGAAATAGTTTTATTGTTATTTGATTATAGTTGCCTTTGAATATTTTATTTTGAAGAGATGTATTTATGTATTGAAAATATTTTTGATATTGAGTTGTTTGTTCTATTTTTCTTTTTGATAATATGGTTCCGTTATATCCACAAAAATATAATATTTGATTTATTAATTTTTGGAAAATTTCTTCTTTTGGATTTTGTATGTTTTGGTATTTTATTTTGTTTTGATTTGGAAAACGAATATCTATTAATTTTTTATCTTTTGGTGTTTGAGGAAATTTTTGTTGAAGTGATAGGATTTTTTTTTTTCCTATTATTTCATTATTATTATCTTCAATTTCTTCGTTATTTTGATTTATTGTTAATTTTTGTTTTGATTTTATTGATGATATTGTATTTATACTTGAAGTATTATCTATAATTTCATCATCTTCTTCATCAATTTGAAATGTTGTTTTTTGATTTGCTGTATTTGTACTATATTTATTAAAATTATTATTTGAATTATTATTATTTAAATTTGGAAAATTTAGATTTGCTGTATTTGAACGAATTAAAGAATTTCCTGTTTTTGTTGATTGTGATGTTATTAAATGATGTTTATATAAATTACATATTGGGTCTATTTTATTATTATTAATTAATTTTTGCTCTTCATTTTTATTATCAAATAGTTTTTCATTTTCTTTATTTATTAATTGAGATTTAAAAATATTTCTTTCTATTTTTTCACTGTTATTATTTATATCTATTGTTTTACTATTTATATCCATATTTTCATTGCTGTTTATTAATGAAATTTTTATATTTTGAATATTTTTAGGTGAAATTTCTATTTTTTCTTTTCCATTACTATTAGAATCAGTTTCTCTATCACTATTACTTGATATTTTTTTTAAGTTTTCTTGCGATGAGTTATTCCTTTTTAATATATTTAAATTTATATTTATATTTTTTGTATATTTTTTAAGTTTTTCAATCTTTTCTTGTTCATAATTATTATTAATCTCATTTTCATTCTCATTTTCATTTTGTATATTTTTTGTTTGTATAGAAAATAAATTTTTATTAGAAATAATTGAAAAATCGTTATTAGTATTATTACAATTAATAAATTCATCATCAATTTTAGAAATTTTATCAAAAGAATCAATCAAATCATTATCATCTTTTATATTATCTTTTGATTGGAAATTTTTAGATATTTTAAAAGTATTTTTTTTAAAAAGTGAATTCATTTCATCTTTAAAAGAAACATTTAACAAACTTTTTTCTTCTTTAATAGGAATAGCATCTAAAGTTTCGTTAATATTATCATTGTTAGTTTTTTCATCATCAAAACTCATTTTATTAGCAATTGCATTACTATTTGAATTACTAATTAAATTAGGTTCAGTATGAACAAATTTATATTCAGTAGAAAATTTATTTAAATTAGTAATTTTCATTTTAGTTTTATCAAAGGAAATTAATTTTTGATGAAAACTTACTTCATTACTTGATAATTTTTTAGTCTTTGATTTTGTTTTATTTCTTAAAATTTCTGGTTTTGAATAAACAATTTGTTTTTCTTTTAATTTTGGTGAATCAATACTAAAAATAATTTTTATGACTTCTTCTAATTTAATATTTGGAATACATGATTCAATATTTAACACATATTGAATTTTATCAATTGGACATGAACTACAATTTTTATTTTGATGATTACATAAAATACAATGTTTACAAAATGTATGACCACATTTTGCTACTAAAGGACGATGTTTATTCATATCAAAATTATTATGACATATATCACATTGTAAAACTTTTTCTAATTTTACCATTTTTTAATTATTTTTTTTAAATTTTTGAATTTGTAATTATTTTTTATTAGAATATTATTAATTATATAATAATAATAATATATTAATTATTAAAAATTTTTTTTTTAATTATTTGTTAATCTATCACTTGATCTATTTAAAAAATCTTTATATGAAAAAGCAAAAATTCCTTTTAAACTATCATCTAAACTATTCTTAATTTTATTTAATAATTCATTATTAGCTTGTGAATCATCAGTAGTTTTATTAATATTATTTATTTCTGTAATTTTATTTTCATTATTTTTATTTTCTAAATTATTTTTATTATTATTTTTAGGAATTGAATTATTATTACTTTTAGGAAAAGATAATTCTTTACTAACATTTTGTTTTGAATTTGAATTTTTATTTCCAGATAAATAACTTGAACCATTTTGTGTTGATTTAGAATTTTTATTTATATTTATAACTGTATAATATTTTTTAATTATACTATTATTTATATTTTGACAAATTTTATTTGGTGATTGTGTTATTATTTTTTTTCCACTTCTAGAAAGTGAATATAATGATTTATGAGTTTTATTTAAATTTAATAAGGGATTTATATTTAATATTATATTTGAATTTTTATTATTTTTATTATTTAATGTTGAATTTTTATTACTTTGACATTTTTTAATACTCTCATCTATTATTTTTTTTATAGAATTTGAACTATTTATAAATGAAGATGATTTTTTTTCATTTTGTTTTAAATTTGATTCAAAACTATGCTTAAATTTATTTTTTAAATTTTCATATTGAGATTTTTCCACTATTTTTTTTAAAGTCCCAAATAGTGAAATAACTGTTTTTTCATAAGAATCTATTAATATTTGATTTGAATAATTTTTTATTTTAGATGTTGATTTTGTATGTTCTGTATTATATCTTGAATTTGATATTGTTTTTGTTTTTGATTTATTTTTTTTTAATATAAAACTATTCTTTTTATCAAAATGGAGATTTTGATTTTGTTTTTTGTTATTATTTATAATTGATTTACTTAATTTTATACTTATATTATTATTATTTCCTTTATTTTTTTTAATATTGTGTTTTTGAATTTTTTCTATTAATGAGAAATAATCATTTGTCTTTTTCATTTATTTAAAAATAATTAATAAAAAAATAATTTATAAATTTTAATATTTAAATTTTATAATAAGATATTAAGGAAATTAATGCATAAATTCAATGATGATAAATAAAACTCTTGTTTGAATTCTTTTATATTTCTAATCAAAATATTTTTGGATTTATTTTTTTTATATAACGTATAATAATTTAAAGGATCAAAATATTAAATTCCAAAATATATATTTAGAATTTGAAATTTTTATTATTTTCATTTTAAAATGTTAAACAATGGAAATACAGATGATAATCAATTAAAATTAAAAGAAGAAATAATTAAAGAAGAAATAGAAAAAAAAAATTATAATAAAGATAAATTTTTTCAATATCTGTTAGATAAAAAAGAAAATGGAAATAAATTAGAAAATTGGTCTTTAATAGAATTAAATTTTGAAATAACCAATTATATAAATTCAATAAATAACAATAACAAAAATTCCTTACAAAAAAATAATAATATAACATTTAACCAAGTAAATTTAAATATAAATGAATCTTTAAACAATAATAATGAAATATCACTATCACAAAATCCATTATTGAATAATTATCAATTTTCACATCAAAATATAAATAATTCATTATATTCTAAAGAAATAAATTGTAAAACTTTAGAAAAAACTCCATTAAATGATAAAAATATAAAAGTAATAATTCAAAATCCAAGAATAAATAAATCTAATATTTGGGAATCAATATATATATTATATGAAATTGTTACTGATGAAATGAAATGGTTAGTTCATAGAAGATATTCAGACTTTGATAATTTAAGACAAATTTTATTAAATCATTTTCCAAGATTATTTATTCCTCCTCTTCCTGGTAAAAAAGTAGGAAATAGAAGATTTGATAAAGATTTTATTGAAAAAAGAATGATTTTTCTTCAAATGTTTATTGATGATGTTATGAATAATGAAGTTTTTAAAACAAATGAAGCATTATATGCTTTTTTATCTTTTAATGATAGAAATAAATATGATAATAAAATAAAAGAAATGTTATCTTTTAAACCTTCTAATTATGTTAATGATTGTAGAACTTTAAATGGTAAGTTAATTGTTTATAATAATAATAGTAATGAATATGAAGAATATTATAAAAATCTTTTGAATTTTTTTAAATTAGAAAATGTATATTATAATAATATAAATTATAATCTTAAAAATTTTTATATTAATATTTCTGCTGCTTGTAAAAATTTGGATCTTATAAAAGATGATTTTGATGATTTAAAGATGTTAAATGAGAAAATTTTTATGAAAGATGAAATTATAAAGTCTTTAGAAGAACTTCATATTTTTATTAAAAACTGGAAAAGAAATTTATTCAATCAAAATGAAATAATAAAAAGTAGAATTAAAGATTTTTTTATGTATCAAAAAATGCAAAATATATCTTTTTCAGAATTAATAATAAAAAGAAATGAAATTAAATTAAATTACACAAATGAAAATAATAAATTAAATCAAAAAAAGGAAAAATTATATTTATTAATGGATATTAATAAATGGGAAATTCAAAAAAGTTATGAACAAATTGATGAAGAAAGATTATTAAAAGATAAAAATTATGCAATGAAATATATTTGTTCTAAAGAAACTTTAAATGTAGAGAATTTATATAATCAATTAGGTTATGCTAATCAATCAACTGAAAATGAATTAAAAAAATTTGTTGATTTAAATAGTTTGAAAATTATTAACAATATTAAAAGTTTTGCTAATGAAATTTATCCTACATTAACAGATTCAATTAATATTTGGACAACCTTAAATAATTATTTATAATTTAGAGATTATTTAAATTCCAGTTTATTTATTAATAATTCTCTTCATATTGAAAATTTATAATAATTATAAAAGCTTTATTTAAATATTTAATTGATTAATTGATTAATTATTAATATATATAGATTTTAAAATTTATATTTTAATTTTTTATATTTCATACTTTTTTAATATATTACTTTTTTTATTTTTAATTACTTATTATATAAATTAATGATATAAATATTTAAAAATATAAAAAAAAAAAATGAATCCCTTAATAAAAAAATATAATGATTTTTTATTATTATTAGAAGAGCCAAAAAAACTTGAAATTCAGGTTAATAAATTTTTTGATGAAGAATTTAATGAACTTTTTGAAGATATTCTAATAAAATCAGATAAAGATTTCATAGAAAATTTATTATTTAATGCAAAATTTGTTATAGAAGATAATTTTTCCCCAGAAGCAATGACCAATACAACCTTAATACAAATAATAAAAAAAAAAGAAAGAGAATTTTATTTAAAATTCCAAAATGATAAAGAAAAATTAACAAAAGTATTAAAATACAAAGGTAAAGATTTTATAGAAAATGGTCAAAATTTTTCTTTTTTAAAACACTGCATTTTTCAAAATAATAATCCAATTCACATATGTAATGAAAAAAACAATTTTGTAACAGTTTTATCAGAAAAATCAGTATATATAAACAAAATAAAAAATAATAGAAGAAATTCATTTACAGATTATAAAGATATATATGCAATAATATGTACAAAATGTTTAAAAGCATATAAATCAGATTATATAAAATTATTTTGTAACTTCTGTAAAATTCCTTATTATACAAGAATATTATCATTTCATGAAAATGCTAATAATAATTTACAACCTGCAACATGGGAAAAATATCATTGTAATATAATAATTAATCAACAAATGGAATGTCCAAAATGTAATCATCCATTATTTATTGATATTGAAAATGATAAATTAATATGTCAAAATTGTAATTTTTGTGACGATGCTGAAAATATAGAATGGAAATGTATTAAATGTAATAATAAATTTTTTTCTCATGCTAAAATATATAATCCTTATATTTTTAAACCATTTGCAAATGCAATTAAAAAAGGACTTCTTGAAAAAATATCAGCAATACCAAAAAGAATTCAATGTGGACATAATCCAGATAATATTGTTCATAATAGGAATTGTGATGGTAAATTATATATTACTGAATTAAATAGTACAGAAATGATTCTTTGTTCTAAATGTAGAGCAATGAATAAATTTGATAAATTTATTTTTGAATGTCCTGAATGTGGTAAAAAATTCAAAGCAAATGAGGAAAATTTAGAAGAAGAATTTAAAGCATTTTCAAATTGTGTAACTCCAAAAATGAAAAAATCAATAAATTTTAGTAAAAGTAATAGTAAAAATGATGTTCCTAAAATATCAACATCAAGAACAAATTTGAATAATATAAATGATTGTAATTCAGAAAAAAAAAAAATAAGATATGCAAAACATGCATCTACAAATTGTTTACAATATTCAACTAAAAAAAAATTAAGTTCTGGAATAAGTAATGCAAATACAACAAATACAGAAAATATAAATAAAGATTCTTATGGTGAAATTAATGAAAAAGATAATAATAATTTTATTATTCCTCAAATGAAAAAAAGTGTTAAAAATAATGTAGTTGAATTTGATAAAAATTATACAAATAATTATAATAATGTTAGAAGACAATTTTCACGTTCTTTAGTAATTAAAACTAATCAAAATATTAAAGATGATGATGATTATTATTGTAGTTCTTCTGATGATGAATTTGATGATGGAAAAAATATTGTTCAAAGAAAAAATAGTAATTATAATAAGAATGTTGGTAATAAAGTTATTCATAATTATAAAACTGTTTTTGAAAATAAAGAAAATTTACAAAAAATAAATTCAAATGATCTTCCTAATTTTGAACCAAGTGATTATATGATAATATCTCAAATTGGAGAAGGAAAAAAAAGTAAAATTTTCTGTGTTAAATCAGATGATAATACTTTTTATGCAATGAAAAAAAAAGTATTAATTCATAAAAATGATTTAGAACATTTTTTATATTGTTATAAATTACAATATAATTTAATGACAAATACAAATGTAACAAAAATTTATAGTATTAATTTTACAAATGAAGAATTTAGTGTTCTTGAAGAATTAGGAATTAATAGTTGGAATAGTGAAATTGCAACAATGAAAAAAATGAAAAAATTTTATTCAGAAGAAGATTTAGTTAATATAATATATCAAATTACTTCTACTTTAGAAGTTCTTCAAAGAAAAGATTTGTGTCACTTTAATATAAATCCAAAAAATATAATTGTATGTAAAGATAAATTATACAAATTAAATGATTTAGAATATATTAGAGCTATTAAGGATGTTAATATTATTCCAAATGATAATAATTTTATTAGTCCTCAATTATATGAATTATATTATGAAAAAAAAAGTCATAAAGGAGTTTTTAATTTAGTTAAAAATGATGTTTATTCACTTGGATTATGTATTATTTACACTATGACTAGGACTAAAGAAATAAATAATATTTTTAAAGATTTTATTTCTATAAAACATAATATTGATAGTGATAAATTAGTTGGAGATTATTTTAAATATCCTTTGAATACAATGGATGATGAGAATTTTTATTCATTAAAATTTGAAATATTATTACAAAATATGCTTAAATTCAGAGAAAATGAAAGATTTGATTTTATTCAAATTAATGAATATATTACTAAAGAATATGAATTTGAGGATTGAAAATAAAAGTGAATATCTTGTATATTAAAAATGTAAAAATTATTTAAATATTATTTATTTTGAAAGATATGAACTAAATGACTATTTATTAAATTTAAAAAATTAATGTAACATAGTGTTAAAGATTATCTAATAAATAAAACAAATAACTTATTTTTGAAACAACTTTTTTTTATAAAAAATAAACAGAATATATAAATTATTTTCCAAAAAAAAATTTAACAAAAAATTAATAATAATCATTTCCAAGTATATTATCTTTAGAACTAAAAATTGATCTTGTTTTTCTCCTATCTGAAATACTTATTAAATTATCTAAACTGCTTAAAACCTTATCATAATTAGATTTATTTGATTCATAAAATAATTTATTTAAATTATTATTTCTTTTCCTAATTTTCCCAGTTTCAGGTCTACGACTATTGTCTAATGTTTTCTTTGAATTTCTTAAATGACGATCTGAAGAATTACTTTCTTTAATTTGATTATTTTTATTCTTAGAAAAAATAGATTGAGTTAAATTAAAAAATTTATTATTATAAGTATTATTATTATTATTTACTTTTTTACTTTTATATTCTCTAATATAAGCAGAACTAATTCTATTATGAAATATTTTTTTTTGAATATTATTATTTTTATTTTTATTAGATTGATTAAATGAATTAAATTGTTTATCAATATTTTTATCTCTTAATAAAGGATAACCAATTTTCCCTTTTTTCATAGTTCTTAAAATATTTTCATCATTTGCTCCACCCATTGAACAATATCTAGTAATATCTAAATAACAAGAATCACAAACAACTGAAGTTTTCGCACAAAAAACAGCATCATCTTTTAAATTAATATAATCTTCATATTTCATTTTAGGATAAATTTCCATTATTACTTTAGGTATAATAAAGTTTCTATAATTATACTTTTTTAATTTTTCAAGTACTTCAGTATTATTATCTTCTAAATAAGGAATAATTTCAACTCCTGAAGAAGTCATATTAATTTTTTTATAAATATCCAATAAGTCATTATCTCTTTTTCTATTTTCATGACTTTCAATTAAAGTTTTAAAATTAATTTCATATAATCTATAAGATTCAATTTTTTCACCACAATTTAAACAAACTGCATCTTTATGTGGTTTAATAGGTTTACCATTAATATTATATTTAAATAAATTAATATCTTCAGGTGATCTAACTTTTATTTTATTAATATCAACTTCTTTAACTCTTTTACTATCATTAAATGTTCTTTTATCTAAACCATTTTCAATTCTTAATGAAGAACACCATAAAAAAAGAATTCTATCTTTTTTATCAATTTTAAAATTTAAAATCATTCTTACAATTTTAATCTTTTCTAAAGTAATATTAGAAACATGATTTGCAATACTCATTCCAATTTTTTCAATTCTATCAGGTAAATTACTACCTTTTAAAGGTTCAGTTTTAGTTTGAAATTCTTCACCATCATAAGTAACTGCTCTTTCATATATATCATATTTTGAATCTGTAATTTTTCTTATATTTGTACATTTTTCAAATAAACATAATTTTGGAGACCAAGTTAATCTAAATGTTGAATTATTATCTCCTTTTGGATCTACAAATTTTTGTAATATTCCATCTTCAAATGAGAATTTATTATTTAGAAATTCATCAAATTTTTTCAAATCAAAATATTCTATTATATAATTACCTTTATTTGGATCTTCATCAGGTTCTTTATCAAATAAAGTTTTTATTCTTTTTTCAAATGTTGGTCTATCGCATTCATATTTTGATATTATTTTATTTTTTTTATATATGTAATATGCAATTATTCCACTTTTTGAAATATTTTTTGAAAAAACTTCTCTTATGTGAGTTGAATTTACTTTTCCTGATGATTTTTTTTTTAATTTACCATCAATTACACTAGTGAAATACCAATAACAAGGTTTTTGATATTTATATAATATTGTTTGTGGAATTATTATATATGGATCTGTATTAAATATTGTATCTTTTGTCCATAGGAAATGATATATATTTTCTATTACTCCATCTCCTTCTAATACATTAAACATTATTTTTTCTTTTTGGTTTTATTTTTGAATTTTTTATTTTATTTAAATTGTTTTTATAATTTTTTTTGTAAATTAAATTATAATTTTATAAAAAATAATTTATGATAAAATATATTATATAAATATTTTTTATTAAGGGGTAATTGTTATTTTTATCTAGAAAGTAATAAAAATGTAAACAACTTTTAATTATTCATATTTAGTTTATAACAATCAAAAATTAATAAATTTTATATAATAGCTATTAAAAAATATTTATTTTTTTTTTCTAAGAATCAAATTTTCATTATTTATAAATATAATTGTTTTTTTATAATAATCAAAAATAAAAAATGAAAAAGGCAAATGATTCATATGATAATTCAATGCAAAAAAGAAGAAATAAATCAAAAGATAAAGTAATATCAAAAAGTCCTTTAAAAATAAACAATACGAAAGCAAAAAAAATTGAATTAAAAGATAATGAAGTACAAGAATTATCTGTAAAACTTCCTGAAAATATTAAAGCTTTTAATTTAAACACCAATCCAAATAACAATTCAAATTCAAATACAAATTCAAATTCAAAAACAAATATAAAAACACAAAAAATAAATAATGAAAAAGAATTAAGAGATAAATTGGATAATGAAATTAATTTAACAATGGAAAAAGATATGAATATTAAAGAATTACAAGATAAAATTAAATTGTCTCTCAAAAATCAAGAAGAATTAAAAAAACAAATTGAAAATTCTATTGAAAAATTAAAAAAACAGAATAAAATTGTTCAATTATATAAATCTAGTGATCAAATGCAAAAATCAAAAATAAAAGAATTAGAAGAAAAAATTAAAAATTTAAATAGTCAATTAGAAAAAACAAATGAAAATATTAATCCATCAGATAAATCAAAGAAAGATTCTGAATTAGTATCTGGGACAATGATTAAATTAGGTGAAATATTTTGGGAAAGTAAAACTGAAAATTATTCTTTAAAAGCAGAAAATGTAATACTTCAAAGAGAAAGGTTAAAATATTATAATGGTGATTTTTAAATTTTAATTATATTATTATATTAATTTTATATTCAAAAATTAAAATATTTTTTATAATAAAAGCAATTTTAATTTTTATTATAGTAAATAAAAAAGTTGAGATATAAAAATTATCAAATAAATATGAAATATGAAAATAAATTAATTGAAACCCAAAGACTTTATTATACAAATCAAACTCTTTCAAATTTTGATAATTTAAATAATAACAAAACATCAATGATTACAGAATATAAGAATAATTTTAATAAATCAAATGATAATGGAAAAAGAATAAATTTTCATATTTATTCAAAATCATATAATATGGGAAAATTTTTTAAATCAATAATAGATAAAACTTCTATAAATCATTTAGATGCATATATTAATGAAGAGTATTCAAATAATTTTGATAAAAATTTAAATAAAATTATAGGAGAAAAAACTGAAAATATAATGATAGATTATTTAACACCTAATATTCAATCAAGTCAAAGGTATAATTCAAATTTCAAATTAAAAAAAAAAATAGTTTCAAAAAAGAAAGCCCAATTAAACCTATTTATAATTATGACTCTAATATAAATGAAAATATAATGAGTTTAAATAGATATTATGAAAATTTAGATAATATAAAGAGTAGAAATAGAAAAGATAGTTTAAATTATAAATCATTAACAAATGATAATACATTAAGTTCTGAACAACAAAGAAAAAATAAAAATTATACTTTATATATTATTAATAAAAGTAATCCATCAACAAGTTTTAATAAAACAATTTCAACTGGATTAGGTTTATCACAATTTAATTTAAAAAGTATAATGAAAAGAATAAATAATTATGAAAAACAATTTATAGATTATGAAGAAGAGAAAAAAAAAATTTCAGAATTTAAATTATCATCATCTCACAAAGTGAAAAAAACATATAATAAAATATCAAAAATATCAATTGATTTATTAAAAAATAATATATTAGATACAAAAAATGATCCAAGTAAAACATATAGATTAAAAGAAAATTTATTAGAAATGAGAACAAGACTTAAAAAAGATATTAAAACACTTGTTAATAAAAGTAATAAATCTAATTTTAATACAACAAATGAACAAATATTATATTCATTAGAAAAAACTCATAATTCGGAATATACAAAAGATATAATTGAAAAAATAAAAATTATAAATTATTTTATATCAAGTCAACCAAAAGATAGATTTGAATCAGATTTAATTAGACATAGAAAAATTTTTGTAATAATTGATGGAACAGTTGTTTTTAATGAAGAAGTTATTAGAGGAGATTTTGTAGATATTCCAACAAGAAGATATTTATCATTTTTTGAACAAAAAAAAGATAGATTAGATGAATTTTATAAATTTTTATCAAGATGTCAAAAAATTTTTAGATATAGAATTCCTTTTCAAAATATTTTTTTATTAAATGGAATTAATATTTTTGATTTAATTGAAATACCTGAAAGTGATAAAGCTATTTTTATTTCTGCTAGTAATATTTTTAGAGGCATATTTTTATTTTCTGATACAATTAATATTGATAATGTTCAAAAAAAAGATTATAGATTATTAAAGATTCAAGAATGCAGAAAAGCAAGAGCAAAATTATATAAATCTAAAATAGAAGATAATAAAAATAAAAAAAAAAAGAAAAATTTACTACGTTTAGGTATTAAAAAAAAGAAAAAAAATTTAAAAACTTTTAAAACATATATTAAAAAAGAAAAATATTTAAATGAACAATCTTTTACTTTTGGAATAAGTGATAAGAATTTAGAAGGTGAAGAGAAATATTATTATTATTCTGATGATGATGAAAAAGTTAAATCAAATTTTAAAAATTTTCAAAAAAATTATCCAACTTTAATATCACAATTAATACATTTTAATGAGGAAGAAATGAAAATAGATTTAAATAAAGCAAAAATGAAAAATGATAAAAAAATAAATAAATTTATTTCAAAAAGATTAGATGAAAATACATATGAAGGTTTAAATATTTTAATGAGACAATATAATAACTTAAGAGCAAAAAGATTTAAAATAACATTACATCAAGATATGAAACCAATACTTAAACAAATGAAAGATGAAATAAGTAACGAAGCAAAAGGAATTTTTAAATTATATTTACAAAAATTAAAAATATTAAGTAAAAAAGTAGATGATATAGAATTAAATATGGATTTATTAGATGATAATACAATAAACACAGAATCAAAAAATAAAAATACAATAACACAAAATATAAAAAAAGTAGATGATGTATTATATAAAACAACATTTGAATTAAATAAATATTACCCAGATTTAATATCAATGAATATTCCATCAATATTAAAAACATTTCCAAAATTAAAAAGAAACATTTTATATGATATATATACACAATTTAAAACATTATTATCAATATGTGTATGTATAAATAGAGATTTAAAACAAATAAAAAAAGGAATAGATTTTCCAACATTTTTTAATTGTCTTCCTCAAATGAGAAGTCAAGGTTATTCACTCGCATATAAAATATATAAAACATTAAATAAATTAAATACAGAATGTTTAAATTGGGAAGAATATATGCAAGGAATGTATACTATGAAAAGTCCTGATATTAAAGATAAAATTGATGTTTTTTTTCATATTATTGATTCTGATGGTAATGGTTTTCTTTCTTTTGATGAAGTATATGAAATTTCTAAAAGTTCTTTACAAAGAAGTTTAGGTGATAAAAATAATAAAAATGATGAAGTTGTTAATACTTTATCTTCTTATTTTGCTAATTTAATTTTTCAATTAGTTGATATGCCTATTGATCAAGAAATTTCTATTGAAAAAATTAGAGAAAAAATTCTTGAAGGACAAGACGCTGCTGGTTATTTAGAAATGTTTATTTGTGCTGATTCATTTACGAATTTTTAATTTTAGGTATTTTTTAATGTAATTATATTAAAATTAAAATAAAATTTTTTTTTTTTATAAATTTAAAAAAAATTAATTAATATTATAAATTTATGATTAAATATTTAATTTTTCTTCATTTATTATATTTAATTGTGTCTCCAAATCATAAAATATAATAATAATATACAAATAATAATAATTACAAAAATTGCAATAAATAAATATAATAATTGTTTTCTATGTTTTTTTTGGTTTTTACTAATTTGTTTCAAATTACTTAAAGCTTTTGCAATATTTTCTTCAACATCATCAACATTTTTATCAATAATATCGAAATTTTCATCATCTTTTTTAACTTGTTCATTCATTTGAATTGCCATATGTTTAATTTCTGAAGAAATAACCTGAGCTTCTTTTAATTCTTTATTTCTTTGTTCTAAAAATTTTTTATTATCTTCTAATTTTCCAACTATTACTTGTTGTTTTAAAATTGAATCTTGTCTTTGTCTTGTTTGTGGTGCTTTTTCTTCACTTTCAATATCAAATCCAAAATTTTGACATTTTTGAATTATTTCTGTTATAAATTTCATACATTCATCTTTTGAATTTGTAAATTCTGTTTTTAATTTTTTATATACCTCTGATGCTTTTTTATTTGATGAATATTTTTTTAATAAGTTTTCTATTTCAGTTTTGAGTGAAGTATAATTATTTATAGTTAATCTTATATTACTGTTTTTTTCTGCATATTTTTGTTTATCAAAATCTTCACGCATAACCATTTCATGAATATCTTTTATATTTTTTTTTTGTTTTACATAGTCTAAATAATTTTTTTTTAATTCTTCTTTTATTTTATTTGTTTCTTCTTCTCCATTTGTAAGCTAAAATTTTTTTATTTAAATCAATTTTTTACTGGAATTTCATTCGTTGTATCATCAAAAAATGCCATTTTAGAATAATATTACTTAAAATTTTAAAATAATAAATTTAATTATTAATATATCTAAACAAATATAAAGCATTATGATATAATTTTTTTTATTTTCGGAGAAATAATCTTTATGAAAATATATTTTTTTAATATTTTTATTCAATAAAAATATTATTTTTCTTAAATTAAAGAAAATAAAAAAAACAAAAACAATCTTATCAAAATTTAACGAATTATTAAAAACAAAAATATAAATAAATTATTTAAAAAACTTACAAATAATTCCATATATTTTTTATGAAAAATTAATAATCTACATCAAATCTAGAAATCAAATAAATAAATATAAAAAAAAATGAATTCCAAATTAATTGTTATATTTAGTTTATTAATCAAAATTTTATCAGGTGATAGAAAGAAAATATATAGATGTGCTCATTTAAATTACAGAGATGAACAATGTTTAACCCAGGAAAAATTAGGTGATTTACAATTTGTTTGGTTGAGAAAATGTAAAGGTTCTAAAGTATGTGTTCAATTACCATATTATGGAAAAATGACAGGAGTATGTTCAGTAAAAGTCAGATCACATTATGATGGAGAAAAGTGTGGAAAAAATAATAAATGTACTTCTGGAATCTGTGATGGAACAAAATGTAAAGGATTTGTTGAAAACCATAGATGTCAACCAGGTTTAGCTCAATGTGCTAAAGGATTAGTTTGTAGAAAAGATTCAACTTCAAGTAAATTTCATAGTTGTCTTAAACCAATTGGTCCAAATGAATCTTGTGATAATTATATTGATGTTCAAAATACTGACTATAAATATTATGAACCTGATTACAATCCATGTGAATTAGGTAGAGTTTGTTCTAATGGGAACTGTATTATTATTGGTTCAGTTAGAACTGGAGAAACTGCAACAAATCCATTAGCATGTGAATCAGGTATATTTAACGGTACTTATTGTGTAGAATATAAATCAAAAAATGATACATGCACCCTAAATAGTAGTAATTATTATACATGTAGGGGAAACAATAATACTTGTATGGAAACATCAGGAGGAGCATATTGGTGTCCCACTTCTGCAATTTCTGATACTTTTAAAGAATGGTTTTCTGTATTTCGTGCTAAATCAAAAGTAGAAGAAGATACTGTGCTTGGTGCTTATAGATATACTGCTAATAATAAAAAGGCTAATGAATTATTTTTTAGATATACTCATTATGGTTTAATTAGTGATGCTGATGAATGTGCTTATGATTACTTTTGGAAAAATAATTCCAGTAATAATCTGAAAGTTAGTATTATGATTTTAATTTTTACAATATTATTTTAGGAATAATTTTTTCAACTGAAATTTTCTTATTTAATAAAATTTAATTTTAATTTAAATATTTTAAAATATTATGTTCCAATAATATAAATTAATAATTTGAAGAAAATTATAATTTTTATAAATTGTTATTTTCTTTATCAATTTGGGGATTGGGGATTGGGGATTGGGG
>JAEEGK010005662.1_pt1 | contig 30195 bp, 21 predicted proteins | sample 8958771 | NCBI WGS metagenome assembly JAEEGK01 (sample SAMN16246547, study PRJNA631951) | gut metagenome | biome: gut microbiome; feature: rumen; material: SC-attached | host: Bos | place: Iran: Karaj | collected 2018-10 | reverse complement strand
TAAGTCCTTCGACGTCGGCGTCGCTTGCGGTGAGCGTGCGGCTTTCCTTCGCCTTGAACACGATGTTCTTGACAGCCTTCACGTTCGTCGGCGAACCGGCCTTACCGATCTGGGCAGGGTCTGCGTCGATGTCGGCGGCACCCCACTGCGGAATGTTCAGGTAGGGCTTCTTCGCGATGAGGGCTTCGTACTTTTCGGCGTCTTCCGGCTTGCGTTCGGCAACCACAGTTGCGTTCTTGAACTTCATGAGGCGCTTTGCGTTGCGCGGACGGCACGGGGCCGCACTTCCGTTCACGGTCACGACCAGCGGGAGCGGTGCTTCCACCGTTTCCACACCACCGTCGATGTGGCGGCGGATAACGACCTTACGGGCCTTTTCGTCGAGGGAGAGAATTTCTTCGGCGTAGGTCACCTGCGTGAGGCCGAGCTTTTCTGCAATCTGCGGACCGACCTGTGCGGTATCGCCGTCGATAGCCTGGCGGCCACCGAGGATAATGTCATAGTCGCCGACCTTCTTGACGGCCTGGGCGAGCGTGTAGCTGGTAGCGAGCGTGTCGGCGCCGCCGAGGGAACGGTCCGTAATCACGTAACCGCAGTCGGCACCGCGGTACAATGCTTCGCGGACGACTTCGGCAGACTTCGGGAGACCCATGGTCAGCACGGAAATGGTGGAACCCGGGAACTGGTCCTTCAAACGAAGGGCTTGCTCCAGGGCGTTCAGGTCTTCGGGGTTGAAGACCGCGGGCAATGCGGCACGATTGATGGTTCCCTGCTCCGTCATGGCATCGGGGCCCACGTTTCGTGTATCAGGTACTTGCTTAGCAAGCACAACGATTTTAAGACTCATATATCCTTATAGTGTTGAATTTGCGTTTAATGTTTTGCTGTGTACAAGATAGAAATTATCGGGTGTCCCGCCCCGACCTCGAGTAGAGGTCTTTCCCACGTCATCTCTGCATAAGAAAATTGACGTTTTTTTGTAATAAATTCGCTGACCGGCGTTTTCGTCCCCCCCCCCGTTTCGACCTATTGCGCCAAAATACCTGTCGGGCGTATATTTGTGGCATGAATGCCCGCCTGTCAATGAATGAATTTACATCTTGCACACTTAAACTTGAAAATAAGTGTGTGAGTTGTGTTTACTTTTTACACGAAAAGATGTATATTTTCGTTATAAAAGTAAACTTTCGCAGGGGAAGTATCATGAAAAAAGCAATTTTAGATGCGGCAAAAAGGAACGGAGATATGTTGACTACGGCGCAGGCCGTTCGTTATGGAATCTCAAAGACCATGCTTGCTAAATACGTTGAGCAAAATAAACTAATCCGTGTTAGGCACGGCCTGTATGCCTTGCCAGACTCAATTATTGACGATGTGTTTGCGTTGTACTTACAAAATCCGAATATAGTTTTTTCGCATGAAAGTGCTCTTTTTTTGAACGGCCTTGCCGAAAGGACTCCTTTCAAACAATCGGTGACTGTTCCGTCCAATAGGGTTCTTCCAAAACCCGTCAAGGAACAGTGCTCATGCTTTTACATCCGGCCAATTTATTTCAAATTAGGCCTAACCCGTCGCAAAACGACGTTCGGAAACGATGTCCCCTGTTATGATGCCGAACGGACAGTTTGCGATATTGTTCGGAGCCGTCGACGCATCGACGAAGAAACGGTTGTTGCCGCTATAAAAAACTATGCGCGTTCTATTCAGAAAGATTTGTTTAAACTTTACGAATATTCAACCACAATGTCTATTTATCCGACAATAAAACAGTACATGGAGGTGCTTATTTGAAACAACGTACTCCGAATGCGACTCGGCTTAAGGCTAAAATAAATGCTTATGCAAAATACAATGCAATTTCTGCGCAAGTTGTTATGCAGAATTTTATGTTTGAACGACTTGCCGAAAGAATTGCTCGCTCAAGATATGCATCAAACTTTGTAATCAAAGGTGGTTTGCTTTTATCCTTAATTCTTGGTTTGGATAAACGTACAACGATGGATATCGATACGACAATCGTCAACTATCCGATGTCCTATGATAAAATTATTGAAGCGATGCAGGAAATTATAAAGATTGATTTGAATGATTGTGTTACGTTTGAAATTGTATCTTCGGATGCTATAAGAAAAGATGATGCCTATGGTGGATATTGTTTGAGAATGAATGCTTTTTTTGAATCTGTAGTGACGCCTCTTTTTATTGATATTACGACAGGCGATTCAATTGTTCCGGCGCCAGCAATATTTGGATATAGAAAAATTTTTTCTGATGAACTTTTCCTTGTGTATTCTTACCCCATTGAAACGGTGCTGGCTGAAAAGCTGGAAACCATCGTGACGAGGGGCGCGTTCAATACACGCCCGCGCGATTACTATGATGTTCACATGCTGACAAAGTCTGTTGGGTTTGATGTCGAAACGTTGAAGCGCGCCTTGCTTGCTACCTCGAAACACCGCCAAACGATGGATATTGTGACGCAGGAATATGCTCAGCGTTTGGATGTTATCTCACAAAGCGACAATGTTCGCCGCTTATGGGAAAAGTATTGCAAAACATTTAATTATGCCAAGGGGATTCCGTTTGAAACGGTCATGGAATCGGTGCGGAACCTGCTCAATAGCGTCCTGGCATAGCGATTTCTATTTTGTCACTTCCACGTAAACGCCCTTGGGCAGGTCGGGGAGGGATCCGTTGGCGTTGCGCGCCCCTACGGGCTGGCCGAGCACGTTGAATATCCTGTTCCCGGGCTTGCCGTAACGAGCCTTCTCTATATTGCGGATGATGGTGGTGCCGCCTTCGATTGTCACCTTGATTTCGAAGGTGACCTGCTTGCTCCCGTAAACGAGCGCTTGACGCACGGTGAAGGTGTCCCCGCCCTTGACCTTGTTCGGCATGTGGCCGATTTTCGTGGTCATGGTCGTAAGGTCCACGTTGGAGAACACAATGCTGGTGCCGTTCGGGTCCCAGGCGACAATTTTGCCGCCATTGTCGAACCAGTGGCCGGTGCCTTCGCCGGTCGTTTGGTTGTTGAGCGTTCCGTCGGGTTCTACGCCATAGAATTCTACTTTGTCTTCAATTTCGGTCCGCTTGATGCCGAAGATGCTCGCAACTTCATTGCCGTTCAGGTCGAGCGTTACGGGCGCATAGTTGTCGCTTATCGGGAGTGTCGTCTCAAGCGCAATTTTCTGGACGGTGATTTCGACAGAACTGCTGGATGCGGGTTCCGACGAACTGGACGAAGGCTCGGTGCAGTTCTCGCCGATGCAGAACGTGAGCGCATCTCCGGGTGTTCCGATGCCGGTGATTTTCAATCCCGTCTTGGAACCGTTATACCAGCGGATAGCGGGGTAGGCGTCATCTGAAAATTCCGCGTAGGTTCCGCTCTTGAAGAAGGTGTTGGCGGTGCTGCCCGGGCTTGGCCACTGGTCGGTTACGGCGTCGCTCGATTTTCCTGCAGCGCTGGCATGCACGATTCGGAGTCCGAGTTTGTCTGCGGAGGAATTTCCTTCAATCGAAAAGTCGTAATGCTGCATCAAGAGCCCGCTCCCGGCGAGTACCTTGTTGCGACCTTTATTTTGTACGTACGACCAGACGAGGCCTTCTTGGTTTGGCCTTGCGGGGTTCTTGTAGCGGTAGCAGAATTCACCCGGTTTCGTGACTTCGAGGCCTGTTACGTTGTCTACATCTTCGCTCGTGATGTCCACGAACGGAATCCAGCCCTGGTCCGCACGGTAGAAGTCGTTTATCGCCACCGGGTTCAGGTCGTTCGCGCGGTTGCCCATGGTGCAGTAGTCGCCGTACCAGTAGAGGTCCGGCCAGCCAAAGATCATGTGCCCCGATTCATGCACAAAGACGTATATCGAAAACTTGCCCGGCATGTCTGTCATCTGGTGGTGCGTGAGCTTTACGCCGTCGCGTCTTTCGTTGGACCATCCGGAATGCGGCCACAGGCCCTGACCCCAAGTTTGCCCGGGGCCTGCGTACACGATGTTTATGGCTTCGGTGGTGCCGTCCTTGTCGTTGTCGTAGCGTGAAAAATCGACTTGTGAATCGAAATACGCGAACACCTCTTTCATGAGCGAATCGGAACCCGAGTATCCTTGCAAACCTTCGTACCAGGACTTGGGATGCTTTGCGCGGTACCAGCCGTAGACTTCGTTCGTGAGGTCCAGTTGCCCGTTGGAAACGTCGAGATAGTAGTCGCGTACGGAGCCGTTGCAGCCGTCCCTGTTGAAACCTTCCTTGTTGAGCCAGTCCTCGACTTCGCTCACCGTAACGGGGGCGGGAACGTCTGAAAAATCCACGAGGAGCGTGAGGCTGTAGATTTTGCCCTTGGGTGCGGCGTAGTGACTCTGGTTCGTGACCGCGGTCGTTTTCGTGAGGGCGCGAGATTGTGGCGCGCCACGGGAATTGTCAAACGTGGGCATAGCCTCGGCGGGCCATTCCTGGACGAGCTTCCCCTGGTACACGATGTCGGCGAGCGCCATCGCGGGTAGCATCAGTGCGATAAGACCAAAAAACGGAATCCTGTTTTTCATAAACATCCCTCTGCGAGAATCATACACCCGGTACTAATATATTCTTTTTTACTGTAAATCGGTTGCCTGTAGCCAAGAATCCGTGTTAAAGTCGTGTAATAATTTGTTGTTTGTTTTTCCTCCCCGCATTTTATTACATTTTCCCTGAAACATGAGCCTGGATCCTTCGGCTTCATGCCTTGCGGCATTACGCTCAGGATGACAAGGTGCAACAAATAATTGGTAGACTATGAAATTTAAAAGAATTCTCTTGAAGCTCAGTGGCGAAGCCCTCGCAGGCGAAAAGGGCCACGGTATCGATAACCAGATTCTCTCCGACATGGCAAGCGAAATTGCATCCATCGTCAGGCAGGGCGTGCAGGTCGCGCTCGTGATTGGCGGCGGCAACCTCGTCCGCGGCATTTCCGCATCGGCTGGTGGCATGAACCGCGCCCAGGGCGATGCCATGGGCATGCTCGGCACCGTAATGAACGGCCTTGCCATGCAGGATGCCCTCGACAAGCAGGGCGTTGACTCCGTGGTGATGTCCGCCATCCGCATGGAACCGGTCTGCGAATTTTTTGACCGCCGCAAGGCCCTCAAGCTCCTCTCTGCAGGTTCCGTGGTTATCTTCTCCGCTGGTACGGGCAACCCGTTCTTTACGACGGACAGCTGTGCCGCCCTCCGCGCTATCGAGAGCGAATGCGACGTCATCATGAAGGCCACCAAGGTCGACGGCATCTACACCGCAGACCCGGTCAAGGACCCGACTGCCACCCGCTTCGACGACATCAGCTACAAGGAAGTCATTTCCCGCGGCCTCAAGGTCATGGATACGGCTGCTGTGGCCCTCTGCATGGAAAACAACATGCCTATCTTCGTGTTCAAGATGGAAAAGGGCAACCTGACCCGTGCCGCCATCGAAGGCGACCTCGGCACGCTGGTCCACTGCTAGGGATTTTTACTTATATTTATTTTCAGAACGAAACATTAACCTTTACCTAGTAATATTAAGACTATGGCAGACTATACTGAAAAAATGGACAAGGCCATTGAGGCCACCGAACGTGAATTTGCGAAGGTCCGCGCCGGCAAGGCGACTCCTGCAATCCTGAACGACGTGCGCGTTGACTACTACGGCACGCCGACCCCGATTTCGCAGGTGGCGAAGGTCTCTGTGCCTGAACCGCGCATGCTCCTCGTGACCCCGTGGGAAAAGACCATGGTGGACCCGATCGATAAGGCTATCCTTGCAGCGAACATCGGTCTTACCCCGATGAAGGACGGCAACTGCATCCGCGTGTCGCTCCCCATCCTCACGACCGAACGTCGCCAGGAACTTGCGAAGATCGTGCGCAAGCATGCTGAAGAAGGCCGCGTGGCTATCCGTAACATCCGCCGTGATGCGAACGACGCCATCAAGAAGAACAAGGACCTGCCGGAAGACGAAGTCAAGAAGCAGCAGGACGAAATCCAGAAGGCGACCGACAAGGCTATCGCGCAGATTGACGCGCTTCTCGCCGAGAAGGAAGCGGACATCCTCAAGGTGTAGTCCGGAGCTCTGCGTGGCGAACCAGCTTAGGCATGTAGCGATTATCATGGACGGCAACGGGCGTTGGGCCCGCAGCCGCGGTCTGGAGCGTTTCCTCGGGCACCGTAAGGGCACGCAGGCCACCATCGACGCAGTCGAGGTGGGCGTGAACCTGAAGCTCGAGCACATGACGCTCTACGTTTTCAGTTCCGAGAACTGGGGCAGGCCCAGCAAGGAAGTGGATTACCTGATGAACCTCCTTATCGAGATGGTGGTGAAGGAAATCCCCGACCTCATGGAAAAGAACGTGAAGCTCAAGGTTATCGGGAACATGGACCGCCTGCCCGAAAAGCCGCGTGCGAGCCTACAGTCCGCTATCGACATGACTGCGAACAACACGGGCATGCAGCTGAACCTTGCCATATCCTACGGCGGACGCCTGGAAATCGTGGATGCCGCGAAGGCGATCGCTTCGCAGGTTGCCGCGGGCACGCTCAAGATCGAGGACATCGACGAGACCGTGTTCGCGAAGAATTTGTATTTAAAGGGCGCTCCCGATCCGGATCTCGTTATCCGTACCGGTGGCGAATTCAGGCTTTCGAACTACCTGCTTTGGCAGGCGGCGTACAGCGAGTTCTACGTGACGGACACGCTGTGGCCCGACTTTACCAAGGAAGAGTTCCTGAAGGCCGTCGAGTTCTTCAAGACTCGAGAACGGAGATTTGGGAAGGTGCTGCATGAGTAATTTGGCCCAGCGTTTGATTACGGCGTTTGTCGCCATTCCGATAGTGTTCGTGCTGCTGTGGCTTTGCGACTACAGCCGTATTGGCCTGATGTGCTTCCTTGCAGGCGTTGCCGCCTGGGAATGGGCGCGCATGGCCTCCAAGATGTACAAGGGGCCGGACATGCGGTTCCTTTCGTTTGCCTCCACTTTTGCACTCACGCTTGCGTGGACCCTTTCGAAGGGCGGCTACTTCGGGTTGCCCGCGGTGCCGTACGTGGTGGGCATGACCTTCCTCGTGATTTTTGCAGTCTATATTGGCGTTGCCTATGCGAAGGTCGAAATCGACCACCTGTTCCCCTGGCTCGTGATGCAGCTCGGGGCCCCGCTCTATATAGGGCTCTGGGGTGGCATGAACGTGCTCATGATGGGTAACGGCCAGGGCTTTGAACACTGCTATCCGTTTATCCTTGTGATGACATCCATGTGGCTCTGCGACACGGTGGCATACTTCTTCGGTAAGTTTGCGGCAGGCAAGGGCCCCTTCGGGAGGCACCCGTTTGCCCCGAGCATCAGTCCCAAGAAGACTTGGGAAGGTAGCATCGCCGGTTCCATCGCGACGATTGCATGGGTGGCCTACTGGGTCAAGTGCAGTGCGGCTCTCTCCAGCTTCAATATCGAATTCAACTGGGGCATCGCCATTGCGATTGGCGTGCTGCTCACTGTCGCGGGCCAGGCAGGCGACCTGCTGATGAGTGCCCTCAAGCGTTGGAGTGGCACGAAGGATTCGGGCAATTTGTTCGTGGGGCACGGCGGCGTGCTCGACCGCTGCGATTCGTTCTACCTCGCGGCCCCTGCACTCTACCTGGTGCTTGATTTCTTGCAGAAGCTTGCATAACGCAATTGTCTTCCCGGACAGGCAAAGTTTTCATTCCCGGCTTGGCCGGGATTTTTTGTTTTGAAAACATATAAAAACAACATTGACTGACTCTAAATAAATTTTTACATTTGAGCCGCGAAAATTCAAATGGCGAAAATACTGTTTTCCCAAAGGAGTAAAAATGAGATTTGTCAAGTTCCTCATGCTGGCGTTTGCGCTTTTGCTGGCTTCCTGCGCGAATCATTACCATCCAAATACGGCGGCTGTCGGAAGCCCGATTCCCGTGGAAAATCTCAAGATAAAAAGGATGGCTCCGATTTCGTATTCGTATGAATCGACCAATGTGGGTTGCTCTGAAATTGAGTTCCTCAAAAAATATGTCGGCAAGAAGATTAAACTTGAAGATGGAACCGTTCTTCGTATAGACAACATTATGGAATTGCACAAGGATGTGCATTCCCAGTCCATGCAAGTCAACGAAAAATTTAGTTGCTCGTTCTGGGGCCTTGCCGTTGAGTATGAAAAGTAAAAATCGGTAAGGTTGACCGTATGAAAAATTTCTTTGTCTTGATTGCTTTGCTTGCTGCATCTGTATTTGCTGCTGTCGGTGATGAGTTTGTCGAAGACCGTAGCAACGCTACTGATGAATTTGTCGAATTGACGACTGAATCTTCGGAGGTTATGACTGACACCGATATTAAAGAGAGTGTTGTTAAAACTGCGGAATCAGATCAGCCGATGGATACTATCGCGAAAAACGAGACTACGACAAGGCATCGCTTGGGCATTCATGAAAGATTGAATTATACGATGTTGCCGTATAATCGCATAAATGTCCAACCAGATCAGCCTTCGACGGATGCTTTTGGAATAAAGGACTATACGGGTATTATTTATGCGTATTACTTTAATGATTGGTTTGCGATAGTAACAGGTTTGGATTTTTTTATTCATTATATGAAAGAAAGAAATCCGGGTAGGGTAGTGGAAGAACGGGAGTCTGGCCTCTATTATGGAGGATATTACTATGAAAACTATGACGTTACCTATCGTTGGGAACCTTTAGATGAATATTCGATGCAGCATTGGGGAGTTACAATCCCATTGGCAGCACGATTGGATATTGCGCAGTTGTTTTGGCTTCAGGCAGGGGTTGAAATAGATATTCCTATGGGAGGAAAAATAAAGCAGTCTGGCCCGACCATAAATGAAGAGACGACAATTCCGTCGGGGGAATTGAAAAGAGGCGTAAGCATTGCATCTTCAATAGGGATTGCATTGCTTGGTGGTTCCCTGGAAATTGCACTTGTAGAGTCTGCGGCTTTATATAAGATTGATTTTTGCTATAGCAATGCACAACCGTTTTCTCTTGGCCTAGAAATGATTTATTGGTTCTTCTAGAACCTAACGTGAAAACGTATTTTCCTTCAAAGAGCCGGGAATCTTCCTGTGCTCTTTTTTTTATCTTTTGTTGCATAAAAAACGAGGCTTTAAAATGAAAAACGTAGTTCTTCTCGGTGCCACCGGTTCTATCGGCACCTCCAGCGTTGATGTTATCCACCAGCACTCCGATATCTTCAATCTTTATGCAGTCGCCGCGAATAGCAGTGTGGCGAAGGTTGCTGAAATCGTGCGCAAGTACAAGGTGGAACGCGTTTGCATGTTCAACGAGGCTGCAGCGAAGGAACTTGAAAAGGAACTCGGCATGAAGGTGCTCGCCGGCATGGAAGGCCTGTGCGAACTTGCTGCCGACCCGAAGGCCGACATCATCATCAACTCTCTGATGGGTGCCGTGGGTTGCCTCCCGACCATTACCGCCATCGAGCACGGCAAGCACGTGGCTCTCGCGAACAAAGAAACCATGGTCATGGCGGGCCCCGTGATTTGGGACAAATTGGCGGAAAACCCGAAGTCCTTCATCACGCCGATTGACTCCGAGCACAGCGCAATCTTCCAGTGCCTCGAGGGCGGCAAGCGCGAACACGAAGTGGAATTCCTCGAGATTACGGCATCGGGTGGCCCGTTCCGCGAATGGCCGATTGAAAAGTTCGAGAACATCACCGTGGCAGACGCCCTGAATCACCCGGTGTGGAGCATGGGCAAGAAGATTACCATCGACTCTGCCTCCATGATGAACAAGGGCCTCGAAGTTCTCGAGGCGCACTTCCTGTTCCACATTCCGTACGAACAAATTAAGGTCGTGGTTCACCCGCAGTCCATGGTGCATTCGCTGGTGCAGTTCCGCGACGGTTCCCTGATGGCACAGCTCGGCGCGCCCGACATGCGCATTCCTATCCAGGTGGCGCTCACTTGGCCCGACCGCCTTCCGCTCGATACCAAGCGTATCGACCTGCCGACGCTCGCGAAACTGACCTTCTTCGAGCCGGACTTCAATAAGTTCCGCTGCCTCGCCCTTGCGTTCGAGGCGGGCCGCCGTGGCGGTATCGTTCCCTCGATGATGAATGCCGCGAACGAAGTGCTTGTTGACGCATTCCTCAAGGGTAACCTCAAGTTCACCGACATTCCGCGCCATGTGGAAACCATTATGGCTGGTGCCCCGAACGTGACCGGTCACCTGACGCTCGACCAGGTTCTCGAAGCCGACGCCGAAGCCCGCAGACTTACCGCTGCGCTGATCAAGTAGTTTCGTTGTTTGGAATTTAGGGTATAATTCGAAAAAAGCCTCCGTAAAGGGGGCTATTTTTACATTTTTCGTCTTGATTCTGCACTGTAATAGTGCTTTTGGGCGAGAATAATATATGTTTATGGCATGAAGCCATTTCTTTACGCTATTCTGCTCCTGCTAGTTCTTTCGACAAATGTGTTCGCAACGTATGTTGCGGTGCTTGAAACTGTGGCAGATGAGAAGGCGAAAGATAGTGTTTCATTGTCTGATCGCCAATATTTGACGAATGTATTGCGTGAGCAGGCGGTAAAGGAACTCCCGGCCTCGCAGAACTACACCATCATGACTCGCGACAATATCAATGCGATGCTCCCTCCGGGCATGATCCTCGAGGAATGCGAGGGCAGTTGCCTTGCGGAAACCGGCAGGAACATTTCTGCAGATTATATATGCCAGGCACGCGTGGGCAATTTCGGTGGCATGTTAACGCTGACTGCGGAACTTTACGAAACGGCAGGGAACAAGCTTATTGCAAGTTTCAACGGGCGTGGTGCGAATGTGAACGAACTTCTGACAATTATTGAACAGAAGTCTCCTGATTTTTTCCGTAGCGCTAGGGAAATGACCACTTCGATTGCTACAGAAACAGAAAACGCCCAAATAGCAAGTGCCGATACGACAAACCTTGTTGCAGAAGAAACTAAACTTGAAGAAAAAACGTTGGTTGAACAGCCCTCCAATGAACCGAAGGATAAACCTGCCGTCAATGTTGGCGAGAGTGTCCCTGCGAATGTCGTGGTTCAGGAAAAAAGCCGCGTTGCACATTGGGTATTTTTTAGCATAGGTGGCGTGGTGGCTGCGACCGGCGGCGTGCTCGCCTATCTTGGAAACAAAAAGGCGAAAGAAGCTGCCGAGAGGGGTGAAAATGGTTGGAGAAGCACTGACCTAGAAGAAAATCGCGATGATGCGGAATCAGGCCAGACTCTGCGGGGTATAGGGCTTGTTGTACTTGCTGTTGGCGTTGTTGGCATGGGAATAAGTTTTGCTTTCTAGGAAACGTTGATTATGTTTTTTAATCTGATAAAGAGTGCCGTTGCACGGGGCATAGTGGTGAAGCAAGCAGTTGCAGGCTTTCTAATGCTTGCGTTTCTTGCGGCATGTACTGATTACGTTGAACAAATTGATGGACAGATAGAAGAGCGGGATGCGTATTACGATGCTTGGGCTGAATCTTCGATCAATCCTGGCGGTTACTATGTGGATCCTTCATATGCTTTTGAGGGAACGTTTGAAGACTCCCGAGATGGTCGGACCTACAGAATGGTTACCATTGGTTCGCAGACCTGGATGGCGGAAAACCTGAATTATGAAACGCCTAATAGTTATTGCTATGGTAATAATAATGCGAATTGTGATACGTATGGTCGGCTTTATACCTGGGCCGCGGCGATGGACAGTGCGGGTGAATGGAGTTCAAGTGGCAAGGGGTGTGGCAATGGAAAAATCTGTTTTCCGACATTCCCTGTAAGAGGCGCATGCCCCGATGGCTGGCATCTTCCGAGCATTGGAGAATGGATGGCCTTGAAGAGTGCTGCGGGTGAAGACCATTCGGATTATCAGGAATTCAATTTCAAGCTCCTGTCTAAAACGGGTTGGAACGGCGATAAAGAACATACCGATGATTATGGCTTTTCGCTGTTACCTGGCGGAGCCAAGATGAATAGCGGAAAGTATTTGTATGAAACTACTCGGGCATATTTCTGGGCAGTTGGCGAAGACGGTGCCAATTCTGCTACGGGAATATTATGGAGATCGGGTGAAGAAACGTGGGGAGAAAGTGACGAAAAGTATTTTGGGTTCAGTGTTCGCTGTGTTAAGGATATTGCCGAAAAGGATACTGTGGAAAGACATCGTGTTTCTTATGGTTCGCTAACCGACTACCGAGATAATTACGTCTACAAGACTGTAAAAATCGGTACACAAACCTGGATGGCAGAAAACCTTAATTATCACAAGAATGATAGTTATTGTTATGAAGAAGATGACTCTAATTGTGATAAGTATGGACGCCTTTACAAATGGGACGCTGTAGCCACGGGCGTTTGCCCCTATGGCTGGCACTTGCCTTCACGAGCGGAATGGGATACCTTGTTCATAACGGTGAATGATGGACAAGAGGATGCGACAAAGCTCAAGGCCACCTCAGGCTGGAACGATTATCAAGAGGGACGTGGCAACGGTGTGGATACCTATGGGTTTTCTGCCCTTCCGGGAGGGCGGCTCCAAGCGGACGGGTTCAGTGAAATTGGCAATAGTGCGTATTTCTGGGCTACTACTGAAAATGAAGAACACGCTAGTGCTGAGTATTTATGGTTGTATTCTGCTCCGTACGACAACGCGTATTTTTACACAGGTGAAGAAGACTTTGGATTTTCCGTACGTTGCGTAAAGAATAATGACCCGGAACCATTGTGGGGCTCCTCGTTCTTTTGGAGCGGGGCTGATGGCGTAGGTCGTGTTGAGACTGATTTTGACGACGAGGATGGAACATCAGGTTTCTGGTATGCTTATAATGACTCTGCAGAAGGGGGTTCATCGTCTGTCATCTTCCCGTCCGATGTTGAGAAAAATGAGTGGGATGATTTTTTTGGCCCGCTTGTTGAGGTGTATGGGGGCATCAAAGCGACGGTAACTTTCGGCGATGTCGTTGACCCTCCGTATGCGGGTGTTGCGTTTAATATTAAGGGCCATAAGCGTGAAGGCGTTGATATTTCCAACTGGGGCGGAATTTGTATAACTTACAAATCGGACAGTAAAAGTTTCAACATAGAAATTGTTGCTGAAGAGGGTGCATATACGGTTGATTATGAAAAAATTATCTGGAGGGTTGTTCCGAAGACTGCAACGGAATTTAAGACATATGAAATTCCGTGGGAAAATTTTAATTCTTATATGGCCAATCCAGAAAATCTGAAAGCGGTTCTTTCTGATGCAGCTGTTATCAGGTTAAATTTTGAAGGCTCTGCCGGAACATCTAATGATTTTTTTGTTAAAGCAATAGGTAGTTTGAGTCAATGCGAGTAGCATATATTGTGTTTTTAACTAGAATAATATAATTTTCCAATATGAAGATATACATTAAAGTTCTTATACTCCTGCTGGCTTTGTCGGCCAATGCGTTCGCAACGTATGTTGCGGTGCTCGAGACCGTTGCAGACGAAAAAGCCAAGGATAGTGTTTCGCTATCCGACAGACAGTACCTCACGAACGTGTTGCGCGAGCAGGCCGTGAAGGAACTGCCTGCCACGCAGAACTACACCATCATGACCCGCGATAACATCAATGCGATGCTCCCTCCGGGCATAGTCCTTGAGGAGTGCGAGGGGAGCTGCCTTGCCGAAACCGGCCGAAACATTTCTGCCGATTATATATGCCAGGCTCGAGTAGGAAATTTTGGTGGAACACTCACGTTGACAGCGGAACTTTACGAGACTGCAGGCAATAAACTTATCGCGAGTTTTAATGGGCGTGGAGCCAACGTGGTGGAACTTTTGGCGCTCATTGAACAGAAATCTCCGGACTTTTTCCGTAGCGCCAGGGAAATGACTGAATCTGCCGCAAAGGAAGCTGAAATTGCCAAGACAGCGAGTGCCGATACAGTAAAGCCTGTTGCAGAAGAGGTTAAAGCAGAGGAAAAGCCTCTTGTTGAAAAGGCTGTCGATGAGCTGAAAGCCGAACCCGTTACGAACGTTGGCGAGAGTGTCCCGACGAATGTCGCGGCTCAGGAAAGCAGTGGCGTGGCACATTGGGTGTTCTTCAGCATAGGCGGTGCGGTGGCGGTAACCGGAGGAGTTCTTGCCTATCTGGGAAACAAAAAGGCAAAAGATGCTGCCGAGAAGGGCGGGGACTATATTCATGATTTTGAACACAATCGTTCTAGGGCTGAATCAGGCCAGACCTTGCGGGGCATAGGGCTTGTTGTGCTTGCAGTCGGTGTTGCTGGAATGGGGATAAGTTTTGCGTTTTAGGAATACCAAAAGCCTTCTTTTGTTGGTCTGTGCCGTGCTGTTCTTGCTTGGCTGCACGGATTATGTTGAGCAAATTGACGAACAGATAGAAGAACTCGAGGCTCATCAAAAATTGTGGGTCGAGAATACTGTTTCTGAGTCCGAAGTTGTTGTGGATTCTAGTAGTGTTTTTGAAGGGACTCTCGAAGATGATCGAGATGGGCAAGTCTACAGGACGGTTACTATCGGTACGCAGACCTGGATGGCGGAAAACCTGAATTTTGATGTGACGGGTAGCTATTGCTATGATGACAATTCTTCAAATTGCGAGGAGTACGGTCGGCTTTATACTTGGTCGGCTGCGATGGACAGCTCGGCAATCTACAGCTCAAATGGCAAGGGCTGCGGGAAAGGGAAAATCTGCTTTCCTACATATCCCGTAAGAGGGGTGTGTCCGAGCGGTTGGCATCTTCCCAGTTATGGCGATTGGAGTACGCTGCTTTCTGCAGTTGATCACGATAGATTTATGGTTTCGGATGTAAAGCTCAAATCGAAAAGCGGATGGCAAGAAGAATGGCATGACGGTACGAATATGGACGGCAACGGTTCAGATGAATATGGTTTTTCGATAATTCCTTCAGGTGCCAAGATTGTCAATGGAAAATACTATTACAAGGGATCCAAAGCGTATTTTTGGCTGTCTACAGAACCGAATAGAGACTATGCGGATAATTACTATATAGGCTCTAAGGAGAACTCTTCCTTGTCGAACGATTACAAACAGTATGCGTTTAGCGTTCGCTGTGTTAAGGATGTCGTCGAAGAAAAACCGGAGATGACATCTTCTAGCGAAACTCCGGAATCAAGTAGCTCTGCTGAATCTAGCAGCTCGCAAAAACCGAGTAGTTCTGCAGATGGAATAAATTCTTTCTTGGATGAACGTGACGGTACGGTTTATAAGATGGTCACTATTGGCGACCAGGTCTGGATGGCGGAAAACCTCAAGTACGAGGTGGATAGCAGTTTCTGTTTTATGGATAAACCCATTAACTGTTCCGAGTTTGGTCGGCTTTACACATGGGTTGCTGCGAAAGATGTTTGTCCCGATGGTTGGCATCTGCCGGCATACGCAGAATTTAAAACATTGATTTCTACGGTAGGTGGTGAAGATGTTGCCGGGAAAATGCTCAAGTCAAAAGACGGATGGCTTGATGGTTTGTTTGACGATTTGTATATAAGCGGCAATGGCACCGATGATTATGGCTTCTACGCTTTGCCTGCGGGCAAAAGACGCTCAAGTGCGGGCTGTGAAGGATTCGGCTATTGCATAGGCTTCTGGAGCTCTACTGAAATCAAGGGCCTCGACAATGATCGTGGTGAGGCTGCGTATTATATGTATTTAAATACTGGGGATAAGACGCTTATGTTTTACGGGTATTCTGATGAAGGCCTCTATGTCCGTTGTGTAAGGGGTGAGCCTCAAGAGAATCCTCCGATGTATGTTTCTTCTCCGTCATCTTCGGGTGCATCGTCATCAGCTTCGTCTTCTTCGAGTGAAGAGGATGACAAATCATCTTCTAGCGAAAAAACTGCGTATAGTAGTTCGGAAGGATCGAGCAGTTCAAATAGTTCTTCTTCAAATTCATATTCTTCTTCAAGCAATGCAGCCTATGTGGAACCTTGCAAAGTTGAGGTGGAATACGAACCTTCCAAAACTATGATGGAAGATAATTGCGAGTACGGAACCTTGACGGACGAACGCGATGGACAGACTTATGGAACCGTGAAAATTGGCACGCAGACTTGGATGACGGAGAATCTCAATTATGAAATAGAAAATAGTTTCTGCTTTGGAGGTAGTGAAGGGCCTTGCGCAGGCTATGGCAGGCTTTACTATTGGTCGATGGCTATGGATAGTGCGGGCATTTGCCCAAGCGGATGGCACTTGCCTTCAAAAGAAGAATTTGAAATGTTAGTCAATTCAGTCGGTGGGCCCGATATAGCGGGGAAAATGCTCAAATCTACCCAAGACTGGTCAAGGGCTGCTGGTATAGATGCTTATGGGTTTAATGCTTATCCTATGGGCGGTATGAGTGACCATGAAAGTTATTGGAGCTCTTCTGAGACCGGTGATGACGGCGCGTACATTTTATATTTCGATTACGGCACCAGTGCTGCAAACTTGATTGATGAGAGTAAGACAGAAGGATTATCTGTCCGTTGCCTAATGGATTAGCGCTATGTTGTGGCTCAGGAACCTCAATCGATTATTCATTGCGTTCGTCTTCTTGGCGTTCCTTTCTGCGTGTACTGACTATGTAGAACAGATTGACAGCCAGATAGATGAATACAATGCTCATGAGCGGGCTTTCGAAGAAAGCACAATGCGTACTGCCGATTACTATGTGGAGCCTAAAAGTACTTTCGAGGGCACACTTGAAGATTCCCGTGATGGCCGCGTCTACAAAACGGTTACCATTGGCTCGCAGACTTGGATGGCGGAAAATCTGAATTTTGAAGTTGAAAATAGCTACTGCTATAATGATGATTCCGAAAATTGTGTTAAGTATGGCCGTCTGTACACATGGGCTACGGCGATGGATAGCGCCGGCAAGTGGAACGACAGTGCCAAAGGTTGCGGATATGGGAAAATATGTGTTCCGACTTATCCTGTAAGGGGTGTGTGCCCCGATGGTTGGCATGTCCCCAGTTATGGGGAATGGGAAACATTGAGGACGGCTGTTGGAGGAAACCTGGATTCAACAATTATTTGGGATAACAACATTGCCGCTGAATATGATTATGGCTTTACAGTACTCCCCGCAGGAGCCATGATTGCCAATGGCAAATATTCCTATGAGGGGAAGAGTACGTTCTTTTGGACTTCGTCAGAACAGAATAAAAAAAATGCAATAAGTTATTATCTTCATGGCAGAGGTGACGAAGATTATTTTATAAAGAGTTTTGGATACAGCGTCCGCTGTGTTAAGGATGTCGTTGAAAAAAGGCCGGTAGAATCGTCTTCAAGCCAAAAGACGGAATCGAGTAGTTCCGAAATAGAAAAAGGATCTTTTACTGACGCACGGGATGGGCAAAGTTATAAGACGGTTGTCATCGGCGATCAGGTCTGGATGGCTGAAAACCTCAACTATAAAGTTTACCCGAGTTATTGTTTTGACAATGAAGAATCTAACTGTGAACTATATGGGCGCTTGTATGCCTGGAGTGCTGCGATGTCTGCTTGCCCTAGCGGCTGGCACCTTCCTTCGAAGGATGAGTTTGAAACGTTGCTTTCCGCAGTAGGTGGGCAAGAATTTGCGGGTAAGAAACTTAAGTCGTCTGAAGGTTGGAATGGTGATGGTAATGGTACTGATGCCTATGGCTTTTCTGCGCTACCAGCCTGTAAATCGCAAATCAGTGGGTCTTGTGATGGAATCGGTTATTGCACGCATTTCTGGAGTTCCACTATTGCAGATGACGCCGAAAAGAATCCTTACAATATGTATTTGTATCACAATCAGGCTAAGGCTTCTTTGACGTCTAATTGGGATCGGGAAGAAGGGTATTCTGTTCGTTGCGTGAAGGGGGAACCGTCGTCATCTAGTGCTGAATCTGAATCGTCTTCGTCTAGTAGCGTTAGGAACGTGATTGAGAATCCCTTCACGGATTCTCGTGATGGCAATGTTTACAGGGTTGTGAGTATTGGCTCGCAGACCTGGATGGCGGAGAACCTGAATTTCGAAACAGAGGACAGTTATTGCTACCAGGACTCGGTAGAAAATTGCGCTAGATATGGCCGTTATTATAAATGGTCTGCAGCGTTGAATGCTTGCCCTGGTGGCTGGCACTTGCCGACGAAGGAAGAGTATGAAACGTTGATAAAAAATGTGGACGGCGATGTTGCTAGTGGGACTGCTCTCAAGTCTGTTGATGGCTGGACAAGGGCCACTCCGGCCTTGGATACTTATTCCTTTACAGGATACCCTGCTGGCTACAGGGATGGCGAAGAAGTTTTTGTTGCCGAGGGTGCTGGCGTTTTCTTCTGGACTGATAGTGAGGGTGATGGTAATAATGCGTATGGCATGCTTTTGCAATATGATGTTGGCGATGCCGAAATATCGGATTTTTCAAAGGATTACGCTCTCTCCGTCCGCTGCGTGAAGGACTAAAGTTTCACTTTGTTTACGTTGGTTGTAAGGCTCCACAACGGAATTGTATTCCGTGTGGTGTTGCCTGCCTTTCCTTAGTATAGATTTCCATATGGGTCGCTCCCGGTGTCGGGAGTGGGTCTTTATGGAGTAGAATATGAAAAGCATTTTCATGGCTTCGTGCCTTTTGATGGTGACGATGGCCTTTGCTCAGGGCTTTGGCGGCCAGCAATCTAGTGGCAACATGGAGTATTCCGAAAAGTTCGCCGACCAGAATTATGCTGGTGATGGAAAAACCTACCATATGGTAGATATCTACCTCCCGAAAGAAACGAAGGATAGTTACCCGGTGGTCATCCACACTTATGGCAGTGCCTGGAGCCAGAATAATTCCAAGGGAAGCGCCGACCTGAATACCATTTGTGCGGCATACCTCAAGGCGGGTTATGCCGTAGCGACCCCGAACCACCGTTCGGCAAGCGATGCCATCTATCCGGCGCAGTTGCACGACCTCAAGGCTGTGGCTAGGTTCTTGCGAGGCAATGCCGCCAAGTACAAGATAGACACGTCGTTTATTGCCATGTCCGGTTTTTCTTCGGGCGGGCACCTTTCGAGTCTCGTAGCGACTACCTGCGGCCTTACAGAAGGCAAGTCCGGTTCCGTGACGGTTGACCTTGTTGGTAATCTTGGCGAGTTTACGTCGTTCAGCAGCTGCATTGATGGAGCCGTGCTCTGGTCGCCCCCGACCGACATTTACACGATGAATCCCATCAACAACTTTATGGGTTCGGGAACCTACGAGGGCGCCTTCATTGGCGTTGAACGTGAAGGCAATAAGGACAAGTGGATGGTCGCGAGTTCTCCGTATTATGCAAGTGAAGATGACCCTCCGGTAATTCTTTTCCATGGTACTTCTGACCAGATTGTGAACAAGGAACAGAGCCAGGAACTCTACGATTCCCTCAAGAACCACAACGTGGTGACGGAACTCGTCTCGGTACAGGGCGGTACCCACGGGGGTAACGAAATGTATGCGGCCGAAAACCTTGCCAAGGCGGTTGCCTTCCTGAACCAGGCTCGCGAAGCGAAGGCTGCCGCGGTTGTTGTTCCGCAGGATACTTCCGTGACCGACACCTCGTTGACGGATACCTCGGTCGTTGCGGGTGACTCGATTCCGCCGGCTGCCGGGGATACCCTGACGCGCATGATGGTAAGCCACGCATCGCTGGTGCCTATCCGGTTACAGGGGAACAGACTTTTCGCGGGAACTGCTACCGAATATGGTTTTGCGGTTGTTTCCGTGGATGGCACCCGTGCCTGGCATGGTACTTTCCGGGGCACTCTGGACCTGTCCAAGCTCCCCTCGGGTGTATATGCCGTTGTCGTGAAATCGCCTTTTGGGGTGCAAAAAAGCCTAAAATTCTTCAAAAAATAGCGGTGGGTACGCCTGTATCCAAATTCATGCGTAAAATGTAGGTTTTATGCGTTTTTTGCCGATATATTTATATCAGGATAAATTTCAACAGGAGTGCCCCAGATGCTCAAGCTAGGCTTAAAACAGTATGCTGCCGTAACGCTTTCCCTTGCAACTGCCGCGTCGGCTGCAACGGCTTACATCAACCAGGTGGGTTACCGCACCGCTGATACCAAGGAATTCGCATTGGTCGATGGTTCCGGGCCGGTCGAAATCGTCGATGGTAGTGGCACCACGGTATTGACTGCAACTCCGTCTGCGGCATCGAACTGGTCCCCGAGTGGGCAGAGCGTCCAGCTCGTTGACTTTTCTGACCTGAAGACTCCGGGAACCTACTCCATCAAGGTTGGCGGACAGGTTGTCCGTAACGACCTGAAGATTGCCGACAAGCCTTTTGAAGATGTGGCTAAGGCATCGCTCAAGTGGTACTATTACCAGCGTGCCTCCATGGCCCTGGAAGAAACCTATGCCGGGCAGTGGAAGCGTGCTGCGGGCCATACGAACGAGACTGCTCAGCTCCATAAGTCTGCCGGTTCGGGCACGCTCCAGTCGAGCAAGGGCTGGTACGATGCCGGTGACTACGGTCGCTACATCGTGAACTCGGGCATCACCACCTACACGCTCCTCTCGCTTTACGAGCACTTCCCCGATTATTTCAAGACGCTCAAGTGGAACATTCCCGCCGACGGAAGCCTTCCGGACCTGCTTGCCGAAATCAAGTATAACCTGGATTGGATGCTCACCATGCAGGCGAGTGATGGCGCTGTCTACCACAAGTTGACCACGCTCCAGTTCCCGGGCGACGTGATGCCCGCGAAGGATACGGAACAGCTCTATGTTATCGGTAAGGGCACTGCTGCCACGTTTGACTTTGCCGCCGTGATGGCCGTGGCCGCCCGCGTGTACAAGCCTTTCGATGCGTCGTATGCCGCCAAGTGCCTTGAGGCTGCCAAGAGTGCCTATGCCTGGGGTGCCGCAAATCCGAATGTCAAGTTCAACAATCCTAGCGATGTTGGTACAGGTTCCTATGCTGATGGCTCGCTTGGCGACGAGAAGGACTTTGCCGGTACGGAACTCTTCGTGACGACGGGCGATGCCTCGTACAAGACTTCCGATGCATCCCACAACCTGCCGGGTTGGGCCGATGTTTCGGGCCTTGCGACTTACGGCAAGGCGACGCACGCTACTGAGTTCGGTGCTGTGGCCCAGACGGCAAAGGATACCTTGCTGCGCGTGGCCGATGAATTCGAGGCCCGCTCTACGACGGGTTTCGGTGTCGTGATGGGCAAGGATGATTTCTACTGGGGTTCCAACTCCGTGGCGGGCAACCAGGGCGTATGGCTTTTGCATGCCTACTACCTGACCGGCGAGAAGAAGTACTATGTCGCGGCGACCAAGGTGCTCGACTACCTGCTCGGCAAGAACCCGCTTGATATGTCGTTCGTGACGGGGTACGGGACCAAGTCTCCCATGCTGCCGCACCACCGTCCGAGCACGGCCGATGGCGTGAAGGATCCGGTCCCTGGCATGCTTGTTGGCGGCCCGCAGCCCGGTGGCGAGGATATCGGCACGAAGGACTGGGAATGTAAGGATTACAGGACCGGGAAGCCTGCGACATCCTATACCGACGACCGCTGCAGCTATGCGACGAACGAGGTGGCGATTAACTGGAATGCCCCGTTTGCCTACCTTGCTGGCGCCATCGAGGCGATTAACGCTGGCCATGCCCCGAGCTTTGCGGTGGATGGCGTGGCCCGTACGGCTATCAGGCCTGCAATGGCACGCAAGGTTCGTGCGGAGCAGGGCCCGAAGCTCCGCTTTGGCGACCAGATGCTCTATATCGAGATGGGCGACAAGCGCTTTGACCTGCGCGGTCACAGGCTGCACTAGGCCGGTATGGCCTGCCTTTGGGCCGGTACTGCTGTTCTGATACACTTGATACACTTTGATACGATTTTTGCTAATTGGCGGCTCTGTAGGGGCCGCTTTTCTTTATATTACTCTCTGGTGCATGGAACTTTCTTGCGCAAGAGAGGACTGTTTTGGAAACGAATAAGATTAAGCTGGTCGCAGCCGTTGCTGCGGTGACCGCTACTTTCTCGACGGCTTTTGCCGCCAATGCCTACATCAACCAGATAGGGTTTCGCCCCTCCGACCCGAAGGAATTTTCGCTGGTCGGCGCTTCGGGCAATGTCGAAATCGTGAACGCGTCGGGCCAGACGGTCCTTACGGTAACGCCGGGTGCAGCATCTTACTGGGATGCGAGTGGCCAGAACGTACAGCTGGTGGATTTCTCCGAACTTAAGGCCGAAGGCAAGTACTCTATCAAGGTGGGCGGGCAGGTGCTCCGCCAGGATCTCGTGGTGAAGGAGAACACCTTTGCTGACGTATACAAGGCTGCCATCAAGTGGTTCTACTACCAGCGTGCATCGATGGCTCTTGAAAGTTCCTATGCGGGCCAGTGGAGCCGCGCCGCGGGCCACACGAACGCTACGGCCAAGCTCCATAATTCTGCCGGCTCGGGCACCATAAATTCGAGCAAGGGCTGGTACGATGCCGGCGACTATGGCCGCTATATCGTGAACTCGGGCATTACCACCTACACGCTTCTCTCGCTCTACGAGCACTTCCCGGAATTCTTCAAGACTGCCAAGTGGAACATCCCTGCCGACGGCAGCCTTCCGGACCTGCTTGCCGAAATCAAGTGGAATCTGGACTGGATGCTCACCATGCAGGCATCTGACGGCACTGTCTACCACAAATTGACCTCGTTGCAGTTCCCGGGCGATGTGATGCCCGCGCAGGACAATTCCGAACTCTACGTAATCGGCAAGAGCGCCGAGGCCGCATTTGACTTTGCCGGCGTGATGGCGGTTGCCGCCCGCGTGTACAAGCCGTTTGATGCGAACTATGCGAACAAGTGCCTGGAAGCCGCGAAGAAGGCCTACAGCTGGGGCTCGAATAACATGAATGAGCACTTTACGGCGAACCCTTCCGGTGTTGCGACGGGCGCCTACGAGGGTTCCGATGCGACCGATGAGAAACTTTTTGCGGGCACGGAACTTGCGATTACCACGGGCGATGCATCTTACAAGCAGTCGGGTACCTCGCCGTATGTTTCCTGGTGGGGAGGATTGGATGGAATTGCGACTTACGGCAAGGCGACGCATGCATCCGTGTTTAGCGATGCGGGCGAAGCCAAGCAGAAGATTCTCTCTACGGCCGATGGTTTCGTGGACCGTACCAAGTCGGGATTTGGCGTGGTGATGTCGAAGGAAGACTTTCAATGGGGTTCCAATGCGTCTGCTGCAAACCAGGGCGTGTGGCTGCTGCATGCCTACTACCTCACTGGCGACGAGAAATACTACACGGCTGCATTGAAGGCGCTTGATTACATGCTCGGCAAGAACCCGCTCGATATGTCGTTCGTGACGGGTTTCGGCACCAAGTCCCCGATGCACCCGCACCATCGCCCGAGTACTTCGGATAACATAACGGATCCGATTCCCGGGATGATTGTGGGTGGCCCGCAGCCCGGTGGCGAGGATGTGGGTTCTGCCGCCGAATGGAAGTGCGCTGATTATAGGACGGGCTTTGCGGCGACGGCCTACACCGACCAGCAGTGCAGTTACGCGACGAACGAGGTGGCCATCAACTGGAACGCTCCGCTTGCTTACCTGGCTGGTGCGCTCGAGGCGATTAACGCGGGCTATGCTCCGTCATTCGCTGCGGCAGGTGTTGCGAGGAAGAACTCCAGCGCAACGTCTTCCAGTTCGTCTGCGGTGGAGTCGAGTTCCTCCGTTGGGCCGCAGTCCAGTTCCTCCGTCAATCCGGTATCTAGCTCGTCTCAGTGGAACCAGACTCAGTCCAGTTCTTCGCAGTGGAATCCGTGGGGCACGAGCAGCAGTGCCATAACGGCGATTCGCGAGATTGCCCCGGCTGCCGCTCCGGTTGACGCAACTCCGCGCCTCCGCGTGAAGGACTTCAAGTTGTTTGTCGAGAAGAACGGCAAGCGCTACGACCTCAAGGGCAATAAACTGCGTTAAATCCTCAAAAAAAAGCGAATTTCCACAAGGCCGGCATTTTTGCTGGCCTTTTGTGCATATTCCAACTTGGAATAGTCGGAAGTAAGTTTCCTGTACGTTTTTTTTATGCTTTGTGTACTTTAGATTACATATCCCGTTCTAAATCTAAAACTCAAACCCCCGGAGGTTCACAATGTTGAACAAACTCGTCTCCTCGGCGATAGCCATAGGTCTTGCTGCACCATTCTGTATGGCAGAGATAACAGTGATAAACGACTTCGAAGAATCTGCTGACGCCGCGTTTACCTACGACCATAATGGCTGGGATGGGAGCGGAAGTCTGGGAAATGACAAGAATGAAGAGGGGTATTACATCATTCGTATGGCGGAAGCCGCGGCCGGTGGATCTGAGTATGGAATTGGCGCGTTCATGAATGATGGGGATATCGTGGGCTTCACGCTGGGCCTCGATGTTTCCGATGTTGATGGGTGCCCTATAATCTCTTATGATTATAAGGGTGCATCGCATTCGTTCCAACTGGTTTCCGATGTAGACGACCAGAGTTCAGGTATATTCCATCAGATTTCGCAAATGGGTTCTGGAGTGTGGAGTAAAGCGACTATAAGGGTGGCGGATACAAGGCGTAGGGGAAGTTTCTCTTTGGACGAGGAATCTATTATCCAGTTCCGCTGGGATGTCAGGGCGAATTCTTCGTTGACGTACCTCTATATTGATAACGTAAAGTGTATTGTTCCGCAAGAATACGACATCTCGTTCTACGTAGGTGACGAACTGAAGGAAACGAAAAAAGTCTCTGAGGGCGAAATTCCGGAATATACCGGTGATCCCCTGATAAAGGAATCCAGCGAAACGCATGATTACTTCTTTGCCGGTTGGAACCCCAAGCTTGTTCCTGCTACAGAGAATGCTTCTTATACTGCAGTGTTCGACAGCTCAGTCATTTACAAGATTCCCGAAGGTGAGACGGTCTTGATTGCCGACTTTGAAACGGGTGAATTTACTTCCGCTTGGGGTGGCGTGTTCTATTACTACTCCGACGCGACAGAATGTAATGAGTACGGTTGTGGCGGTTCTGACTTGTCTTACGATATCGTTGATGGCGACAATTCCAAGAATCTCAAGTTGACGTTTATGCTCAATCACGGTGCGCTGACGTACCAGTATGCGGGCCTTACGATGGATGTTGCCGCAGAGGGTGGTACGAGGAATATCAGCACATGTAAGGTTCTCCGGTACGATTACAAGGGCGCTGCGCACAATTTCAGGGTGCAGTCGGGTATAGATGTTGGTTACCAGTACCACCAGAAAGAAATTGAACCTGCGGACGAATGGACTCCGATGACAATTATTCTTGCAAACGATTTGAATCAGCCTAGCTGGGCTGAACTTACTGCGGATATTGACGACGTGCTGAGACAGGCGACTGCCATTGAATGGCAGATGACTTCCGGCGCCACCAATGGTACTTTGGAAATCGACAACGTGCGCTGCTCCAATATCCCGGTTTACAACATTGCGTTTATGTATGGCGAGGATACTGTAGAAGTGCAGAAGGTCCCCGATGGCGATATGCCGAAATGCGTTGGATGTGCTGATTTCGAGAAGGATCCGACGGACCAGTATGAATACAGTTTCAACAACAAGTGGAACCCTGCAATTGTTGCGGCTGCCGGGAATACTGCATACACGATGGTTTGGGATTCTACTCTCCGTTCGTACACTGTTTCCTTTATCAACGAGAACGGGAATGAACTCCAGTCGGGCTCGTGGGTTTATGGTACTACGCCTACGTACAGTGGCGAGACTCCGGTCAAGGTCGGGGATGCCCAGTATTCCTACACCTTCGAAGGCTGGGCGCCCGAAATTGTGGCTGTGACCGGCGAGGCGGAATACACGGCGCAGTTCACTCCGGTTGTGAACAGTTACGTGGTCAAGTTCGTCAATGACGATGGGACTCAAATTGATTCTACTGTTCAAGAATACGGAACAAGCGTTGCGGAACTTGCGAAGAGGTTGACTCCGACAAAAACGGATTCGGAAGGTCTCCTGACATATACGTTCGATGGCTGGTCACCTGAAATTGATGAAGAAACCATTGTGACGGGAAATGTCGTCTATACTGCAACCTATAAGGTTGGAGACAAGTACACTGTTACCTTTATGAATGGAAGCGAGGTGCTGCTGAAACTTTTGGTGGATGAAGGCGAAACGCCAGTATATACGGGAACTGCTCCGGCTAGGGATGCGGATGCTCAGTTCGTTTACTCCTGGAATGAAGATGATGGATGGGATAAACCGCTGGGTCCTGTGACTAAGTCTGTAACCTATATGGCCAAGTTCAACAGCACGCTTCAGGTGTACAACATTACGTTCAAGGATGATAATGGCACTGAGATTGCTACCAAGGAATTTACGTATGGGACGTACATTAGCGATGAGGATGCCCCGGAATTTTCTAGGACTGAAGCAGACTGGAACGACCAATTTGATTTCCCGAATTACTCTTGTTCCTGGCCCGAAATGCCGATGGTTACAGGCGCTGCTACCTATACGGCCCAATGCCAGTACCGCGTGACGTTTGTATATAACGATTGGGACGCCTCTTCCGAAGGTTATGCCTATGGTGCAACGCCTGTTCCAGATATGGAGAGGGCGGAAAAGAGTCCTGATGTTGCAACTGTCTACACGTTTACGGGCTGGAATCCGGCCATTACGGCTGTCGGCCAGCATTCGGCGACGTATGTTGCTCAGTATAGCTCGAACCCGCGCCAGTACTACGTGAAGTTCGTTGCCGGAAGCGAGGTGATCGATTCGACGATGTACGATTACAATACTCCTGCGGCCGATGTGGTGGTGCCGCCGGATCCGACAAAGCCCTCGACGGAAAATTACTCCTACGAGTTTGTTGGCTGGAACAAGCAGATCGTGGATGTGAAGCAGAACATGATGTATGTGGCCGTGTTTGAGACGGTGGATCGCAAGTACCTCGTGACATTTGACGTCGCCGGTGTGCAAACTTCCGCGGAATACGCTTACGGTACCGCAGCCGCAGACATTGTGCTGCCGGAGGATCTGACGAAGCCTGCTACGGCTCAGTACTCTTACACGTTCAAGTCCTGGGACAAGGAACTTGCCGAGGTGACGGAGGCTGTGACCTACACGGCTGTATTTGACAGCGTTGTGAATGGTTACCAGATTACGTTCGATGTGAACGGCACGGAGACTTCTGCTGAATACGCATACGGTACCGCTGCCGCAGACATTGTGCTGCCGGAGGATCTGACGAAGCCTGCAACGGTGCAGTACACGTACACGTTCAAGTCTTGGGACAAGGAAATTGCCGAGGTGACGGAGGCTGCGACCTACACGGCATTGTTCGACAGCACTGTGAACAAGTACCTTGTGAAGTTCGTGGTCGATGGCAAGGTTGATTCTGCGCAATATGCCTATGGCACGAAGGCTGCGGACATTAAGTTGCCTGCAACGGACAAGGCAGCAACGGCGCAGTACACGTACACGTTCAAGTCTTGGGACAAGGAAGTTGTCGACGTGACGGCTGCGGCTACCTATACGGCTAAGTTCGACAGCACGGTGAACAAGTACCTGATCAAGTTCGTGGTCGATGGCAAGGCCGATTCCGCGCAATACGCCTACGGCACGAAGGCTGCGGATATCAAGAAGCCTGCAACGGAAAAGAAGGCCACGGCGCAGTACACGTACACGTTCAAGTCCTGGGACAAGGAAGTTGTCGACGTGACTGCCGCCGCGACATACACGGCTGTGTTCGACAGCACGGTGAACAAGTACCTGATCAAGTTCGTGGTCGATGGCAAGGCTGATTCTGCAACATACGCCTACGGCACGAAGGCTGCGGACATCAAGAAGCCCGCTACGGAAAAGAAGGCGACTGCCCAGTACACGTACACGTTCAAGTCTTGGGACAAGGAAGTTGTCGACGTGACCGCTGCCGCGACTTACACGGCGGTGTTCGACAGCACGGTGAACAAGTACCTGATCAAGTTCGTGGTCGATGGCAATGTCGTGGATTCTGCGATGTATGCCTACGGCACTGCCGCCAAGGATATCAAGGTGCCCGAAGCGACGAAGAAAGACACCAAGGACTCTACGTTCACCTTCGATGGCTGGGACAAGAAGGTTGCCGACGTGACGGAAAATGTGACCTATACGGCTAAGTTCACTTCGAAGACCGGCATCGCTGTCGCGAAGGCTCCCAACAGTTTCAAGTTCGGGTTTGCGAACAACGAACTCACTGTGGTTCAGCCGAGCTCCTCGATGGTGCGAGTGCAGGTGTTTGACCTGACGGGCCACTTGGTGGAATCCTTCAGCGAAACGGTTGCGGGTTCCCAGAGCTTCAGCCTCGCTCACCTGAATCAGGGCACTTACATGGTGCGCATCATGAGCAAGAGCCAGATGCGGACTGCAAGGATTATCGTGAAGTAGTCTGATATCGCAGCGTCCGCTTTGTCATGGCGAGCCGACGGCGTGGCCATCACTAACCCGCGTTGTCATCCCCGCATGGCTCGGCATAAGGCCGCTGAGCTTGTCATCTCCGCTTTTTAATTAGTCATCCCCGCTTTTTCATTAGTCATCCCCGCGTAGGCGGGGATCTTTTTGCTAAATTGCCGAGAGTATGGAAACGATTTTCTCCAACGTTGTGATGTTCGTGCTGGGCCTCTTGGCGCTCAGTTTCCTCGTGACGATTCACGAGCTCGGCCATTTTTTGGTCGCGAAGTGGAATAACGTCAAGGTGAACACGTTCAGCATCGGGTTCGGCAAGAAGTTGATCCGCTACAGGCGTGGCGAGACGGAGTACTGCATTTCGGCCATCCCGTTCGGTGGTTACGTGGCCATGTCGGGCGAGAATCCGGATACGCTCGAGGAGGGCGAGGTCCCTGACGAGCGCGATTTCGTGGCGAAGTCTGTTGGTGCCCGCGCGGCGATTGCATTTGCGGGCCCGTTCATCAATATCGTGTTTGCGTTCGTGCTCCTGATGGTGCTCTACATGGTGGGCGTGCAGGAACCTGCGACAAACGAACTTATTGTGGGCTTTGTCGCGAAGGATTCTCCGGCGGCAGCTGCGGGCATCCAGCCGGGCGATACCATTACAGCGATGAACGGCAAGCCCACGCAGGGCTGGGACGATTTCCGCGAGCAGATTGGCGTGAGTCTCGGGGCTAGTGTTCCCCTCACGGTACATCGCGGTGGCGAACCGCTTACCCTCACCGTCGTTCCCGAAGAACTCGTGATTCCCGCACAGGATTCCACCGGTTCCGAAATCAAGATGGGCATTGGCGATATCGGCATCTACCCGCGCAACCGCGTCATCGTGCGTATTCCGCCGGTGGAAGGCTCTGCGGCGGCGAATGCGGGCATATTGCAGAACGACACGATCTTTGAAATCAACGGCGAGCATATTTCCCGCTACGAGGAAGTCGTGCGCATCATTGACGGTAGCAAGGGCGAACCCGTGAACGTGACCGTCATCCGCAATGGCGATACGCTTACCAAGCCGCTTACGCCTGTGTACAACGAGGAATACAAGCGCTACATGGTCGGTATCCAGATGGGCTATGTGCTCTTCCGCGAAACAAAGACCGTGCGCCGCGGGCCTGTCGAGGCCTTTACGAAGACTTGTGCTACCAGCTGGAAAATGACGACGAGCATCTTCCGTTATTTCAAGCGCATGTTCCAGGGTCAGGTGAAGGTCGATGCGTTCTCGGGTCCGGTTTCTATTGTCGCCGTGATGGGTAACGTGTGGATGAGCGGTTTCCAGGACTTCCTGATGCTGCTTGCTCTCATCAGCATTAACTTGGGCGTAATGAACCTGCTCCCGCTCGCAATTACCGACGGTGGCCTGCTCATGTTCCTCGGGATCGAGAAATTGCGCGGCAAGCCGCTTTCTACCAAGACGCAGAGCATTATCCAGAACGTCGCTGCGGCATTCTTCATTACGTTCTTCGTGTTCATCACGATTCTTGATTTTGGCAAACTTTCGCTGTTCCTGAAGTGACAGCGAAGCTGTCATCCTGAGCACGCGTAGCGTGCGAAGAATCTATTTCAGCCGTTTGATGTTGTAGAAGTATATCCCCACGATGACTGCAATCGTGATGACCCAGCTGACGGGGTAGACGACCATCAGCGAGGCGAACGAGTTGTATTTGGGGAATACGAAAATTACCCAGAGGATGCGGATGCCGCAGACGCCAACCATGCAGGTGAG